>Ga0136643_10011015_pt1 | contig 13395 bp, 12 predicted proteins | sample TergutLab28metaG_FD_96883 | JGI IMG/M metagenome (GOLD analysis project Ga0136643, IMG submission 96883) | Labiotermes labralis P1 segment gut microbial communities from Petit-Saut dam, French Guiana - Lab288 P1 (version 3) (version 3) | ecosystem: Host-associated > Arthropoda: Insects >...
CGCTGTCGCTAAAGGCGCTTCTCCACGCTCTATTGCTCGTATCACTCGTTCTCGTATGTCTTTAGAATATGCTTTCATGTATATATTATCTGCGTTTTTAGCCTTTGGCTTTAATTTTGTAAGGCGCTATAAACTTGAGCAGCTATAGTAAGGCTATAAATTTCCAGCTGGTATACGTTTACTGGATAGGTTGCATTCCTACGCCAGGCGCCTACGCATTTTATTGACTGATCGGTGTGTCCAGATCGTTAAAAGCAAGGATATTACGCCTAAGGCGACCATGACGACAAAATATCCTGTATAGACGCCGGTTTCGGCTCTTATAATGCTGATAGCGGAGGAAAGAACTAATATCGCAGGTAAATTTGTGGCGCTGCTGACGGCGAAGTGCGAGCTGAAGTGCGTTTGCCCGAATGTCGTGTTTATGAAAGAAGCAGTGACAATTACCGTGCCCCCGCAGCTTATCCCAAGCAGGAACATGGCCAGGTTGACCGGCATGACCATTCCGATGGGATAGCACAGCAGATAGATCAGGCTGCTTCCTAAAAACATCCACGTTGACAGCATCATTGTTTTTGCGTAGCCAAATCGGTCAAAAAACATACCTGTCGCCACGCGGCCTATGCTGTTTCCAGCGCTGATAAGAACCACGGCCAGAGTGGCGGCCGCCGGTTCCGCGCCCATGTCCAGCATAATCGGCGCGGTCTGCCCAACAATTGCAATTCCAGTGCAAAATATGATGGTCTTCCATGTGCAGAATATCCAGAAGCTCGGCTCTCGCATTGTCTCAGCGCAGGTGAAATGTTTTTGTTCTTTCGCTGCCTGAGATCGAGATTGGCCGGAAGGTTTTTCCGCCGCCGCGTCAGGAATGTGCGGGTGCAGAAAATGCATGGCGATAATGCCTTCCAGGAAAATAAGTATTCCGATGGCGATAAAGACATTGCGCCAGCCCAGGGGAGAGATCATGGCGTAAACAAGCGGGCCGAGTGCGGCACCCATGCCAAAGCCAAGCAGTAGCCAACCGCTGGCCAGGCCTGTTCTGCCTGGGAAATGGCTCAACACGGTGGATAGCCACGCGTTGTAGCACAGCCCAATTCCGAAACCGGCGCAAACGCCGTAAAATAAATAGAACATCATCAGTGAATTGGTTTGCGAGACTCCAGCAAAGCCAATGCCAACAAGGCAAACACCAAGCAAGTTGGCGAAGCGCAGCGATTTTTTTCTTCCGATATACCCCGCCGCCATCATTCCAAACATAAAGAAAATCATGGATATTGTGTAGGTGAGCGAAGTTTGCGCGCGGTTCCAGCCAAATTCATACTCAAGAGGTGCCACAAAAATCGACCATACGTACAAAAGCCCCAGCAGCAGCAAAGTTATAACGCCTGCCAGCAAAATGGTAATCTGGTCTTTATGAAGTTTGTTCATTTGTTAGCTCCTTGCACGTCAATTACCTGAGGCCGGGGCTTTGGTTTCGTATATTATGGCTTCCAGGCTTCAGCTGCAAAAAATGTGCTGTATGCCAATATTATAGACGTAATAATAAACCATTACCAGGCTGCAGAAGAATAATTTGTAACGTGAAATTTAAAAGCAAGCCAACTCTTCACGCTTTTTGCCTTTAAATTGCAAGTATTGCTTGTGCTAAAATAAATTGTTGTTCGGAAAGGCAAGGGTGTCTCAGTGCAGTATACAATCTAATATTACGGATGTTTTAGGATCGCGGTAAGGAGTGATGTTCACCAGAGGAACTTGTTCAGCCGGGTATTGTATTGGTAACAGGCTTAATTCTTTAGTGTTTTTGCAAAAATTCTCAAGGAGGTTATTTGTTATGAAAAAGTACATGTCTCTGTTTTTGGCTGCATTCCTGATTCTCAGCGTGTTTGTCGTACACAGCGATGCCGCAGGCAATTTCCCAAGCCGTGCAGTTACTATGATGATTCCATGGGCAGCCGGCGGCGGCAGCGACTTGGGTGGGCGCTTTATTCAGCCGCACCTTGAAGAGTATCTTGGCGTTCCGGTAACTATCATAAACCCCACCGGCGCTGGCAGCTGGGTTGGTTTGGAGCAGCTTCTTGCCGCTCCGGCCGATGGTTACATGTTTGCGATGATAAATTCCCCGGCGGTGTTTTTGGGTTACTTGGATCCCGGCGCGGGAAGAACTCACACCATACGCAGCTTTGAGCTTCTTGGCAACCACGTTGCGGATTTCTGGACGATTGTGGGTCGCCCTGGCGAATGGGAATCAATCGAAGCTTTCATTGAACACGCCCGTGAAAACGAAGTAACTGTAGGTACCACTGGCATTGGCACGCCGGGTAGTATGGTGATTGATATGCTCAGATACCACATGGGCCTGAACCTGACCATTGTTCCATTTGCAGGCTGGGGAGAGATCTACCCTGCAATTCTTGGCGGTCACGTTGATATTGCTACAGGCGGTGTCGGCGAAACGCTGGTTCCTGTGCGGAACGGCGAACTGGAAGTGCATGTTTTGTTTTCCAATGAGCGCTCGCCGTTCTTCCCTGACGTGCGCGCATGGCCGGAGATTTATCCGCAGTATCCTATCGTAGTGGTTTCTGCCCGAGGCTTTGGCGTCAGATCTGGCACCGACCCGGAAGTAGCGGCTAGGCTGGCCTCCGCGCTTCGTCATGCCATCAATCACCCAGAAGCTATTGAAAGACTTGCAGAAATAGGGCTTTATGTATCCTATATGGATCCTGACGCTCACACCGCGTTTATGCACAAGGAAGAGGAAGATCTGCGAGCCTTGTTCTCAACGACACAGGGCTGGTAATTCAAATCGTACCACAGTCAGTCACACCCCCGCTGAAGCGGGGGTGTGTTCTTGGTTTTTAGGAGGGAAAATATGGAACAAAAGAGAAAAATCAACATTGACGTGTACATCGGGATTGCTCTTGCGTTGGTTTCGGCTTTCTTTTTGTGGGAAACCGGCCGTATGCGTCCTGGTGCCGCGCAATTTCCGCGCATGGTGCTTATGACATTTTTGGCGTTGTCTGTTCTTATAGCTGCTCTTGGCGTGCGTAAAACTCTAAACCCGGCTCTTGCAAAAAAAAGCGACTTTGAGCTTAGTTTCAATGTAGCTAAAATGCCTATTCTCGCGTTTGCCATAATAGCTATATACCTAGTGTTGATTAACACAGTGGGCTTTTTTATTGCTACAACTATTTTTACCCCGCTGTTTATGCTTTTCTACGGCGCCAGAAAAATTGTTCCCATGGTAGCGACTACCGTTGGTTTAAATTTGTTTGTATGGGTTTTGTTTGTGCGTATACTCAACGTCTTCATTCCGTAAAGGAATGACTTAGACAGTTTGCTCAGAGGGAGGGATATTTTCTTTGTTTACCGCTGAAATGCTAGGAAATTTATTTTCAATGCAAGCGATACTTGGTCTGATATTGGGAGTATTGGGAGGCATCTTTATCGGCGTGGTTCCGGGACTTGGCGCAACGATGGGCGTTGCCGTGCTTCTTCCCATGACTTTTGGCATGGAACCAGCGGCGGCGCTTATCATGCTCTCCGCAGTATTTACCGCCGCCATTTATGGTGGATGCATTACATCAATACTGTTACATACGCCCGGAACGCCTGCGAATGCCGCCTCGGCCGTAGACGGTTACCAGCTGACCCTGCAGGGACGAGGGCTTAGTGCGATTGGAGCTGCGACGATTGGCTCAATGATAGGGGGAACATTTAGTGCTATTATGCTGCTTTTTCTGGCGCCGCCGCTTGCAAGAGCCTCTCTGGTGTTTTCCGCGCCGGAGTTTTTTCTGATCGCGTTATTCGGCCTGACCATCATAGGCAGCCTTGCCGGCGACAACATGATCAAGGGGCTTTTGTCTGGACTGTTCGGCCTTGCGATTGGCGTAATAGGGTTTGACCAAATATACGGCACGCGGCGCTTCACCTACGGCATTACAGCGCTGGAGTCTGGCATATCGCTGGTTCCGGCGCTTATCGGATTGTTTTCCATTTCCCAGGTATTGATTCTTGCGGAAGACCTGATTAAAAAAGAAGAAGAAAGGCATGTGATAGGCGAGCTTAGCGGAAGATTACTGCCAACGCTGCCTGAATTTATATCACAGATTCCTAACATCATCCGCTCGTCGGTTATAGGCTTGTTCGTTGGTGTTGTGCCAGGTCCAGGAGCAGAGATTGGCGGCTGGCTAGGTTACAGCGAGGCTAAGCGTTTTGCTAAAAACCGCGACCAGTTCGGCAAAGGCGCGATCGAAGGGGTGTGGGCCGCCGAAACCGCCAACAACGCCACAGTCGGAGGTGCGCTTGTGCCAACGATGACGCTGGGTATCCCAGGAAGCGCGGCCGCCGCGATACTTTTGGGCGGAATGATGCTGCACGGGCTTATACCTGGCCACGGGCTGTTCACCACTCAGGCTGATATTGCCTATGCTATTATTTTCGGGTTCATGATTGCCAATATATTGATGGGCATTGTGGGCCTTCTTACCGCAAGGTATCTCGTAAAAGTGGCAAGCGCCCCCACATCGGTTTTAGCGCCGTGTATCGTTGTGTTGTCGGTTATAGGCTCTTACGCTATCAACATAAGCCTGGTTGACGTAACCGTTATGGCTATTTTCGGACTCATCGGATACTTTATGAGAAAAACCGGATTCGCCACAGCACCTGTTGTTCTTGCGATGATACTTGGCGGGATAGCTGAAAACGGGTTTAAGCGAGCGGCCCTCATGGCTAGGGGCGAAAACTTGATTTCGTTCTATATGGGGCGCCCGGTGTCTGCTGTGCTGGTTATACTGATAGTGCTTTCGCTGTTCGCGCCGTTTATCATGAGCTTTGTACAGAAGAAAATGTCTACGTCTGCTAAATCGTAGCCCCAGGCTTATTTAAAGACCGGGCCGATGGCGCGAGTCATTCTCGCTCAACCATCGGCCCGTCTGTGGTTACTACTTCTTGGGTAGTTGGCTATTGTTTATGTAATGTTTGATTTCTTCGCCGTTGAGATGTCTTTGGATATTTGCGAATACGTGCCTTATTTTGCATCGCAATGCATCAACAGTACCGGCTGAAATTGCGGCGTTAAAGATACGCTCATCAATTGATCTCCTAAAATACCGGGTATTGGGGTTCGTGCCCGTCCATGATACGGAAAATATCATCCACAACGCCCATACCCATGCGATACAGCGCTTCGTCGGTATTGGCTCCGACATGAGGCGTGACGATAAAATTGTCTAAAGTAGCCAGCGGATTGTCGGCAGATGGAGGCTCAATTTCGAAAACGTCGCAGGCAGCCGCAAATATTTGGCGGGCGCTCAGCGCGTCATGCAACGCCTTTTCATTCACAATACCGCCACGCGCCGCGTTTACAAGCACCGCAGTTGGTTTCATGCAAGCCAGTTGCGCAGAGCTAATCAAGTTGCGTGTAGAGTCGGTAAGAGGTACGCTGATGTTGACGCAGTCGGACTCCGCCAGCAATTGCTCAAGATTGTCATATTTTTTGATACCCAGATTCTCCGCCTGTTCTTTTGAAACAAAAGGGTCGTAGCCTATGAGGCTGCAGCCAAAGCCATCCCGCAGAATTCGCCCCGCTGTCTGAGCGATTTTACCAAGTCCAACCAGACCAACGACCGAACCGGCCAGCTCCTGTCCTGTCAATTCTTTTGGCGCGATCTGCTTGCAGGCATCTTGCCGCACCATTGCGTCTGCGCGGACGATGCAGCGTTTGCACGCCAAAATCAGCGATATGATCAGCTCCGCTACCGAGTTTACGTTAGCTGTTGGGGTGTAAACCACACGGATGCCAAATTCTTTAGCAGCGGCTACGTCAATATTGTCATAGCCGATACCATGTTTAGCGATGACTTTCATTTTTTTTGCTTTTTCAATCACGCTTCGCGGCATCTTAGCTACGCGAATAATCGCCGCGTCCAATTCTTCAGGGTGATCAAAATTGGCGATTACTTCCGCGCGGGATAGTAATTTCTGCATGGCTGACGGGTGTATATGCTCGCTGAGATAAACTTTTATAGCGTCCACGGGAATATGACTCCTTGAAATTGTAGTTTTGCCACTTACATTCTCTCCTTCATTATTATTTTGCAATTTTACAGGTTTAACTTTTATCATAATAGCAGGTTTTGAGCGATAAGTGCTATGCCGCTTGCAATTCCTGCTCTGCTTTTCAGTATAGCAAAGCCGATTTAAAATATAGCAATTTGCATAAACGTTTAGTCTGAATCAAGGTGAAACACCAGTAGTCATCGGCAAGAAGTTTATACATAAAATAGCCAACGGCTATGGTTTACCAAACCAAAAGAAACAAACCTCCGCCCTACGGGCACCTCCTTTCAAAAGGAGACTAAAAACAACGCTTGCCAAAGCCCCCTTTTAGAAAGGGGGTGGTGGTGTAACCGCCGGGGGGTTGTTTTGCAGCCTATTTTTTACCGGGATAGCTATACCGCAAATGCTCAATTTACTATGAAGCGCGTTTAGGATAAAATATCAAGACTAATTATATTCAGATTTGCATGGATGGAGTTTGTATGAACGAAGGGAAGGTATGAATTATGTCCGTTCGATTGAAGGTCATCCCGGAACAGATAGTTTTTAGCTGCGGTTGAGCGAATTGCCCGGAAAGCGAGGAAGAGCAGGCTGCTCTTCTTAATCAGAAGGAAAACAGGCGTGCGATGCATGAGCTTTTTCAGTCGCTTAAAGAGCGCTATGGAAGTAAAGTTGACATATCTGTCGTAGACCCGAGGAATCCGCTTGTGCTATGGTACGCCATTCGCTACGGGGCGTGGGCAACGTTTACCACATGGATTTTGAACGGCAAAAAAATTTTCGAGGGAATTCCCCAACCTAAAGAGCTGGAGCGATTTATTGATTCCGAACTCGGCGCCGCACCCGATGCGTAGGGGATTGGAATTATAGCCGTTGGCTATTTTATGTATAAACTTCTTGCCGATGACTACTGGTGTTTCACCTTGATTCAGACTAAACGTTTGTGCAAATTGCTATAAAACAGGCCGCCTCACAACGTGGCGGCCTGTAAAAAAATTTGCGTTTTTATTTTTTTAGTTGCGCGAGTTCCTGAGAGCTAAAAGCCTTATCAAGTGCATAGCTGCCACAATGGTCGCGGCTATGTAGGTCAGCGCGGCGGCGTTTAAGACGCGGCTAGCGCCGTCCAATTCCTGCCCATCAAGCACTCCCGTTTGCCTCAGCATAGTCACCGCTCTTGAACTAGCGTTCAATTCAACTGGCAGCGTTATCAAGTGGAAAACGACCACGCTGAAGAACAAAAGAATACCCACATTCATCAAAACTTGACCATGAAACAGGAAGCCAGCGAAGAAGATAGGCATAGCTAATGATGAGCCGAAGTTTACCACCGGAACAATGGTATTGCGTATAGCCAGCGGAGAGTATCCGAGGCCGTGTTGCACGGCATGCCCAACTTCGTGGGCTGCTACACCTATCGCTGCAATGCTGTTACTGCCGTAAACTGAGTCCGACAGAGCGAGTGTTCTGTCGCGTGGGTCGTAGTGATCAGTCAACTGACCGCCAACCCGTTTAATTTCGACCGAGGTAAGACCAAAGCGATCCAGCAGCATCCGCGCGACTTTTTCTGCTGTCACGCCGCGCCGTGCATTGTGACGGCTGTATTCGGCAAATGTGGATTTTACTTTGAACTGCGCAGCTCCCGCAATAAGCGCTCCTATAAACATCAGTAAAATGTCTGTAGTACTGAACATTATCATAATTTAAAATCGCCTCCTGCTAAAATTTTCAAAATTAAAAACATGTTTTTCGCGTGGGGCTTAGTATAAGCTAAGGGTACAACGTAAGGCAATCGGCATTTTCTAAAAATCCCTCGGCTAAATTCAGGAGAAGAAATCAGCCACGGCGTTTACGAGGCGTTCCTGCTCTTCCGGCAAAAGCCCGTTAAAAATAGGCAGCGCTAGAGACTCCCTCGCCAGGCGTTCGGCCTCTGGGAAATCGCCGGGGCTGTACCCCAAAAAGGCAAAGCACTTTTGCAGATGCAGCGGCAGCGGGTAGTAAACCCTCGTGGAAATTCCCTGTTTCTCCAGGTATTGCATAAGCTCGTCGCGTTTGCGTACTCGTATGGCGTACTGATGATATATATGGAAATTATCCTCCAATTCGGCGGGTAGGGTTACGAATTCTCCGAGACTTTTCATATTGAAAAGCATGCGGTACCGGTCGGCCATTACTCTGCGCTCCGCGTTCCATTCTTCTAGATAGCGGAATTTAACGTCCAGTATCGCGGCCTGTATAGAGTCAAGGCGGCTGTTAAGCCCGACTTCATCGTGAAAATAAGTCGTGCCGGAGCCGTGCACTCTCAGTGTTTTGAGTCGTGCGGCGATTTTTTCGTCAAGCGCAACCACCATTCCAGCGTCGCCGTAAGCGCCCAAATTTTTAGTAGGGAAAAACGAATAACATCCAATGTCGCCCATTACCCCGGCCCTGACAATCGCGTTTTCTCCCTTACGTATCCGCCGCCACGATCCGAACGCTTGTGCTGCGTCCTCCACGATTGCGATGCTGCGCTCGCGGCACAGGGCTGAGATTTCTTCGAGCGGGGCCATTTGCCCGAACAGATGTACGGGCAGAAAAGCTCTGGTTTTTGCTCCAAATTTTGAGGCGGCTTTATCAAGGTCGATGTTATACGTTTTGGGGTCTATGTCCGCGAACACTGGTACGGCCCCAAGTCTTGTTATACAGCTAGCTGTGGCGAAAAAGCTGTACGGCGTTGTAACGACCTCATCGCCTGGTTTGATATCCAGGGCCATCAGAGCCAAAATAAGCGCGTCCGTGCCGGAGGCGCATCCCACGGCAACGCCCTTTTCGAGGTAACTTTCCACGTGTTCCTCGAATGTTTCTACTTCCTGTCCCAAAATAAAGGACTGCGAATCCAGCACTCGCGAGAGCGCCTCCTGAATCTCCTCTTTGATGTCGGCGTAGCTTCTTTTTAAATCAAGAATCGGCAGATGGTTGGCCATTTAGTCAACTGACCTCCCGTATAAAAAATAGCATATTAAAACCTGCAAAAGATCTGTTTTTTTCAAGGCAGTCCTCTCCCTCCGCATCATATTATAAATTATCACAGCTCGCTTGAGAAATTTATTTCAGCCTGAAAATGTTGCTGAAAGTTTCGTTGATTGGTTCATGCTCTGACGTGAAGCAGCCAATATAACACAAGTGCTTGTATACTCAAACCATCGCTGCCATTTGATGCGTTTGCCCTGGTAAAATAGATTGTGGCAGTTTTGTTTTCAGGCGGTGGTGATACACTCGAATATTCAAAAGCATTTTGGGGGTGTATTTATGTGACAAACAAATTTTACAGAAAACTTACTCTGACGGCGCTGTCCGTTTTTGTGATGTGCTTTGTTATGCCGCAGCAGAAAACATCAGCGCAAGAGCAGGCGCGTGATACCGTGGTGCTGGTGCACGGATTTTTGCGAAGCGGCAGTAACATGCGCTACCTTGCCTTGAAACTGGAGCAGCATGGATATCGTGTCTTGGTTCCCACTTTGCCGACTACGTTTCGGAGTATTCGGGAATGCAGCGAGTATTTGGCCCGAGTGCTCGAAGGGCACATCCATGGTGGGGGAGTGACGCATTTCGTGGGGCACAGCATGGGAGGGCTAGTTATTCGCGATTACCTGTCGCGCCACGAAATTGAAGGGCTGGGCAGGGTCGTGCTGATAGCAACGCCCAGCGGAGGCTCGCCCTACGCCAATTTGATGCTGGGAGTTCCTTTTTCTCAGCAAATTTTTGAAAGCCTGCTCGACCTTGCCAACCCTGGGCCAGATATTGGTCTGCCTCGCAATGTTCCCGCGCCGGATGTCGGTATTATAATAGGCACTCAGCCGGATGTCGTGAGAAGATTTTTGCTGCCCGGAGAGCACGATGGGGTTGTAACGGCTGAATCCGTCCGCAGCATAGCCGCAAGCGGCGAGATGCTCATTCCGGCTTCGCATAGGCAGATTCACTGGCGGGCCGATACCGCGGGGGCTATCGTTTCTTTTTTGGAGACGGGGGAATTTCCCGCGCTGGCTAACGAATTGACAATCCATGAATTAAGCTCCATATTGAATATGCACGGCCTGCCTAACATAGTTGTGCCGACAACGGGAGGCGCTTTTTTATGGACTGACATTGCGGGGTTCAGAGGCTGGCGCATCCAGCAGAACTTGATTACGCAGCACGCCCGCATCCTTGCGCCTGACAACGCACGGGTGGCCTGGGGCAGCCTGGAGGCCATGAATAAAGTTTTTCAGATGATTACGCAAATACCATAACAGCCACCTGCGCCCCTGTTGCGCCGGTAGGTGTAAAATAAGCCCATGGAGATGTCGTATTCCCAAATTTTTGCGCTGAAAGCTGAGTTGGCGATAATGAATGACCATAGCAAACATTCCATAGAACTTAGAAACCTGTCGATTACATATAACAAGGGCAGCGGCGCTGATGTGCACGCGGTGCGGGGCTGTTCGTTTTCCGTAGGCAAGGGGGACGTCGTGGGGCTTGTCGGGGAGTCCGGCAGCGGCAAAACGAGCGTCCTCATGGCTATTCCGCGCCTTTTGCCCGCCGGTACGCTTGTGTCCGGTCAGATATTCTGCAACGGAGAAGAGCTTACGGCGCTGAGCGAAGAGGAAATTAATGTCCGGCGCAGGCGACGCATCGCGCTGGTGCCTCAGGGGGCTATGAACTCCTTCACCCCGCACCTTTCCATAGAACGACACATTACAGAAGTGCTGGAGCGGCACATCGACATGACAAGGCGCGAGAGCAGGGAACAGGCGGCGGAGCTGCTGCAAACCGTCGGGCTCGAAAGCGCGTTTTTGACCCGTTTTCCCCACGAGCTTTCCGGCGGGCAGAAACAGCGCGCGGCGCTGGCCACGGCCCTTGCCTGCAAACCGGACTTCCTTCTGGCGGACGAGCCCACAACCGCGCTGGACGTTATAACTCAAAAAGAAGTTCTGGACATGATCGTATCTCTGGCGCGCGGGCGCGGCATGGGGCTTTTGCTTGTTACTCACGACCTGCCGCTGGCGGCGGGCATATGCGACACCATGATCGTGATGAAGGACGGGGAGATAACGGAAAACGGCCCTGCCCGCGACGTTGTCGGTTCACCGAAAAGCGCGTATACGCGCCAGTTGATTCAGGCCATCAGGGTTATGGACGGAGGCGAACGGCAATGACGCTTTTAAAAGTAAATGGGCTTGGCGTTCATTTCAGGGGGCGCTATCGTATTTTAAAGGGGCGCGGAGAAGGAACATGGGCGCTGAAATCGCTTTCTTTTGACATGGAAGAAGCCTCCCGACCGGATGGAGTTTCCAAAGGCGCTACGCTCTCAATTATCGGAGAGTCCGGCAGCGGCAAGACGACGCTTTTGCGCTCACTTCTCGGCCTGATAAAACCGACTGCCGGTACGGTAGAGCTGTGGGGGCGCGACCTGGACGCCATGAGCGATGCCGAGCGGCTGGAGATACGCCGCCGGTGCGGTTACGTGCCTCAGGACCCATATGGTTCGCTACCGCCGTCGCTGACGGTGCTCGAAGCCGTGCTGGAACCCTGGCGCGTTGTAAAAGGCCTCAGCAGCGCGCGTTCCGAAGGTGTGGCGCAAGCTCGTGAGCTTTTGGCGGAGTTGAAGCTGCCGGAAAATCTCTGGGAGGCGAGGGTGAGGTATTCGCTTTCCGGCGGGCAGCGCCAGAGGGTAGCCGTGGCGCGGGCCCTGATTTTGAAGCCAGAGCTGCTGCTCTGCGACGAACCGACGGCAATGCAGGACGTATCGACGCGCGGCGATGTGCTCGAAGTCATAAACCGGCGCATCAGGGCAGGTATGTCCATGATTTTAGTTACGCACGACCTTTTGCTGGCCCGTTACGCTGCCGAGCGCGGCATGGTGCTCCACCGCGGCGAGATGGTAGAATCCGGCAGAGTAAAAGAATTTCTGGAAAGCCCATCACACGAATACACACGCGCCCTGCTGGCCGCACTTCCCAGATTGCCTGGGTAAGGTAATATATGAGATGGCGTGGTTGCAATCCAAGAAAGGAGGTGTGGCTTTAGATGGCTGATAATAGTAGAGCGATAAATCGTGTGTTTACGCGAGGTGTTTTAGGCGACTTACTTCAGAATGGCTCAAATGCTGTTTTTGACTATGTAGTAAGCCATTATATCAACGATCCTGATAATAAAACCCACGGGGAGCTTTTCAGAGAAATATATGCCCATCTCGGTAAAGAGCAACGCAATGAATATTACTATATGAACACCCTGCTTAATAAATTGCTCATGGGGATTCATTCCGTCAACACTACAACCGCGCTATCGCAGGTGCAAATCGGCAATCATATTGCCGATTTTGTAATGATAAATGGCGAAGGCAGAGTCTACGAAATTAAATCTGACCTCGATAATTTTGACAGGCTTTACGGTCAACTGGCCGACTACTTTAAGGCGTTCAGCAAGGTGTCCGTTTTGTTAACGCTTAACGAATTTGAAAAAGTATCTCGTATTCTCGAAGGATTGGGAGATATTGGCGAAGTTGTTGGTATATACCTTATGGATGATAATTGTTTTAACAGCAAAAGGGAGCCAAAAGAATTTGACAAAAATCTCGACCATGGCTGTATATTCAAACTCTTGCGTAAACGAGAATACGAGAACGCGCTTATGGCTTATTACCACGAGATACCGCGAGTCGCGCCCGTATTCCATTTTCGCGCTTGTCTTGAACAGTTTCAGCAGATACCGATTCTCAAGGCACAGGGTTTAGCGTTTGATGAGCTTAAAAAGCGAAATAAAATAACCAAACACGCTTTTAAGAATATCCAACCCGAATTGAAGTCCATTATCTATTTTTCGGGGTTATCGCGCAATCTGCCAGATATAGATCAATTACTTCAAACTACTTATAGGGGGTAACGGACCATGTATTTCCCGTATTTTCGAGGCAGGCAATATGAATTGCTTGCGCTAAAGGAGCTCGCTGTCGGGCAATTACTAAGCAAGTCTGTTGTTCCTGTGGTTGAGCCAATTAAACTGACATCGACATTCGATGGAACACTTCGAGCATTTGCAGATGAGGAAAGAAAGATTGCATTTATCTTTAACCCGGCTGTAGGGGATTTTGCAGGCGCTGAAAATTTTGCCGAAGTTTTTCATACGCGAGTTTGTTCAATTGATAATGTGTTTCCGGCATTGTTAATGAACAAAAGTACAGATAAGATTCTTCAGTTCCTCGCTGCAAAGGGAATAGCACAATCTAACATAGCAGTCATCCTTGGCAAGCGGGATTTTCTTGATATGTACAAAAAGTGCTTTGCTGAAATCGCTCCTCAATATACGCTATTTCCTGATGAA
>Ga0136643_10011024_pt1 | contig 13391 bp, 7 predicted proteins | sample TergutLab28metaG_FD_96883 | JGI IMG/M metagenome (GOLD analysis project Ga0136643, IMG submission 96883) | Labiotermes labralis P1 segment gut microbial communities from Petit-Saut dam, French Guiana - Lab288 P1 (version 3) (version 3) | ecosystem: Host-associated > Arthropoda: Insects >...
CTTGCGGCTTCAGTTGTTAATAAGGGAAGAAATAGGAAGAGAACATGTTGGAATAAAGTTCACTATGTTGCGAGCACATTATTTAAGTATATACAGTTCATGTGATTTAATAAATATGAACTACGTAAACTTGTAGATGTGTACATCACACGTTCACATCCCATTTAAGGGTACTCGCTGTATTATTTAGTTGTTTATTTAATGATGTTCATGGTATTTGAACTAGGAATAATGAATGTGAAAGGATGTAGAAATGAAGGTAGGCCTGCTATCCTGTAATATGCCTGCAAGTAACGACGAAATGCCTAAGGCCTCAAGATAGGCAGTGTCCAGGTACAGATTCAAACCGGCAGCCTCCCAAATACTGCTGTGGCAGATTTGGGTGGTAAGACTATGTAGGGTTACTTTACCATTAATGCTGTGTGTAGGTTCGCATACATAATGCATTCTGTTTACAAGTTACAAGTCTATTTTACACTAAGCATTTCATTAATGCTGTGTCTGCAGCACAATACAATTAACTGATTTTGAGAGCTGTGAGTGTTCTGCTGCACTTAATTTGAAGTAGTGTTTAATGCCTCACCTATTTAAATAGAGCTAGTTTCTTTTTCCTTTTTCCGTGATCTTTTCCCAAACTTCTGGTCGCGCCACATATAAAAATTACCGTCGTCGTCTCTTCCTCTGTCAGTACTATCTAAGTCACCATTTATGCAGGTCCTCACAGTGTGGTCTAGTTTACATTTGAAAGGAAGCATGGTGCTACTATACATGGACAAATGAAGTGCTCCCAAGCTGACTTCCTGTGAGGTTACCATGACTTCAAGAGTCGGTTCTCGAAGGCGGTTACACATGTGAGAGCGCCTCTCATGGGTAGCTGAGAGAGGCTCTTGCGAATTTTACTCGCATGTGATAAAATGTAGAATATTACGTATATTTACATTAACCCTTGAAAAAAAGTATTTCTCGAAATTTGCTGCTATCCATTACTGTAAATATATATTATTACAACCTGTATTGGGAGGAAGTAGTTATAACTTAATTTGCACTTTGCTAAATGAATACAAGTCATGCATTAATCACTCTAATTTTTGTACATTGAAACATTATATTTTGTGGGACATGTCCCCTCTGGCCCCCTTCAAGGGCAGGCTGCCGGTTGTAAGGAATTAGCCTCACTCTCCACTGTCAAGTCCCTGAATTTCTCAGCAACCATAAGCAATCAATTTTTGTTGTCACTTGTCTGGAAAGAGATGGCTTGCACATTTGGCGTTGCCGTATGGTGTGAGAGAGAGAGATTCTGGAGTTGAAAATAAATTCTGTTTGTCCTTAATAACAACCATATGTTCATTTAAACTGCAAATGTGTAGATGGTGTAAGATTCTAAATATATATTTACAGGGCCTTATAGCTACAGACGGCTTATCTCAAAACATCAGGTTTCAAAAGTAATTTCGCCTGCATTTAGTTTTGGTGGTGTTGCGTGTATTGTAACGTCTTTGTTTTCAGCATTCCAATTATGGGTGAAGAAGTGCTGGGTTTCCTCAGAAGCAGTCCCTCAGTTGCCAAATTATGCATATAAACCCAAGAAGTATGCGGTATGTAAACAATGTACATGTAGTGGTGTAAGAAGGAACATTGCACTAAATTACTCCCTGAGCTTTGTTTACATAACAAGGATATGTCTGCAGGACCATCTATGTACAAAAGGGTCCTTTAAAATTTCACATATTTTGGACAGTGATTTTAACTTCAATCTTGAATAGTACTTTCATTATTGATTTTGGTATCTTTATACGAAATGACAGCTGTATGTATTCTTGAAATGGTAAACCCCGAAGAGGAAGACATCATTCATACAAAAAAATGTGAAGAGTGTGCCATGTAAATGTACTAGCAAAAAAAAAAACCTGCGTGGACCACCTGTGTAATGCCTGATGACTGTTTAAGGGCTTTGGACACCAAGGTTCGAAGCAAAAACGAACAGTGAGTGGTGCTTTTTGACCACTGGCTTGCTAGTCCTTAAGAGCTGACCACTTTAATAAATGTCTTAATAGAGCTTCTGCCATCTACTGCAGGTAGTCTTTAAAAAGCCCATGGATCAAGGCATAATTAGTGCTATTCAGCAGCAATTTAGTTTCAGTTTGGTGTGTGGGCTGCTTCAACAGCTAAACCCAGAATCCAGCAAATGTAAGCTCTTAAATTTGGACGCCCTATAATTCCTGACTTCACTCTGGAAAAGAGGGGACTTCTCCATAATTTGGAGCTGTTACAAAAATGCGGGCTTTGGCTATGGAGTTGCTGAGGATTAGAATCTAAAAGGAGACAGATCTCAGTGCCTGGGAAAACATGAAGTAAACAGCATTGTTTCTTTCACGCCTACAAATTTGCGAATATAGATGATAGACTTCTGATTTTTGAGGGACAAAGTACCGCAAAATTCCTTCAATTCGACTTCCCATAATTTGGAAATCGTGGTAATCCGGCCCTTTAGTCCCAAGACCAGAAGTTTTTCTGACCTAATTTCCAGTATGCGAATGCTTTCTGTGACTTTATCTTTGGTTGTCTGGACGTTACGTCGCTAGCCCACACTTTCCTAATATGGTTCGTTCCGTGCATTGTCGATAAGCAGTTCACAACAATCAAACAACAAAATGCACTATGTTCATCCTTAGATATTTGTTTTATAATATCACACTGTTTATTCCTACAAATTTTCAATCAACATGGAATAGTCATTTGGGAACCATTATCGAGCAATACTGCATAAAACCAAGTGAGCCACTTCTACGCATTACTAACATGATGTAAAAGAGTTGATTGGTAAATAGTAGACATTTTTTTGTAGAATAGTTATGTAAGTGAACTGGAATATTGATATATGGGAAATTAATGCTATTGGACATTGACATCCTTTAAATGTGAACATAAATAAGCATTTAGAATGTAAGGGTACAAATATATATACAACATGAAACATAGAAGGATAGTTGCCATAACCAGTAGTACAGTAAATGCCAGTATCTCCATGGCAGCCTATGTACGTAACGAAAGGGGACACTACTAAAACACAGAAGGCTCGGTAAGAACACATGAATGAAGGTCATGTGCAATCATGACGCAATTGAAGGTCTTATTTAAGTTGGTAAAGTGGGTTGCATTGTTGCGTTCATTGTTTCGGGACCAGTTTGTTATTGTAGGAATATAATTCAATGTAAACTGTTTGAAGGAATTCATAGTGGGGTCCTTTGCTCACTTGTTTGTTTAGTGATGAAGTTTTGTTACTGGGTCCGTAGTTGTGTATGTATTTAAAATATGTGCCCCATACGCCGATTGTGGATCATTATTTCTTATATACCTAACATGCTCCTTATATCTTTGTTTCAATTTACAACTAGTCTCTTCAGTGTAATGCTTACACATAGAACAAGTAAGTTTGCAAATCCAACTACTTATGATTCATTAATTGTGTTAGGTGCCTTTAATTTCAAAATATCATATACAGTGTTTGTACTAAGGAATGCAGCAGTACATTAGTCTGTCTAAACAAATTAGTAATTTTTTGTATAAGTGAGCTATAATGTGTAAACATTGTCCATTTCTTGGGTTTATTTGATGTATTGTTATGTGGGTTAGTATTATTCATTTTACACTGCATTTGAAGGTTTAGTATCTGAATGAGTGTTTATGGAAAGTTGTAAGCCTTGGCTGGTAAGCAATTCTTTTTGTTTATGTTCTGATGAAAAGGGAAGTGAATTCTACATGTGAGGAAGTATCTGTGTAGTTCTTTTTTATGTTCTGTGAGATGATGAAAAGAAAATTGGTGGTTGTATCTGTGGTGCATAAATATCAACTTCAACAGAGAACTATTTCCATATGAGGAGTAAATCAAGGAAGTTTATTTGTTCATTATTCTCGGGTGTTGGTCTAGAGACGATAGATTGAAACATGTGGGAATACTCAGTGTGATATTATAATATAAATATCTAGGAAATAACACTGAACATTTTGTTGGTTAAGTGTTGTGAGTCATGAACATTCTCTCCAAGCGTGACATTTTAAATTTTCGTAAGTTGATTTTGTCCCACACCTTGGTGGCATCACAAGTAACCACCAGGTCACAACAATCATCTGTTTGCACTTTGTTACATTCAGCATGTGTTAACTTCATGTACTAGGTATTTTAATGGATTCCAAGCCTTCGAAGATGAATAAACAAAGTACTACTGGCAAAAGGAAACATGGAACTTTGATTCCTCACAAAAATTGAAATAATTAGGAGGCTTGAAATTAGCAAAAACTGTAAAGAGGCAATGACTTCATCCAACATGGGAGCATCAACTGTGTATGATATAAAGAAAGAGAAGAAGTGTAATACCCCCCTGATTAGTTGTACAGACCAAGTACAGGAGCAGTAGTACAGTTACCTGTAAGAACTCTGGTCATTATAGGTACCGTCTGATATTCTGGAACATCCTATATTCCAGCAATTGTCCGGCCCCTGTTCATGTCAGTTAAACAAAATTTCGCTCTTTTAATATTAATTCAGCATCAAATGAATCACGTACCAGGCAAAGGTAAGGAGGAAGGTGGAACATAATGAAACTTTCAGGCAGAAGCTAACATGCAAGGAGGTAACTGAACGTTCAAATACACTCTTGTCATTTTTTTGGATGGCACCTCAGAGGTTCATGAACAAGTATGGACAATGTTTTGGACATGAAGAATTACTTCAACAAACAGAAATAAAAGGCCACACTTGATAAAATCTTCAAAACTCTGCGAACATTTTTGTGTAGTGAGTGTGTTTTGGGCTAAGGCAGTGTCAGTGTTTGACTCTGTATGACATTTGTGTTACACTAATTTTAACTTGAATTGTAGTGCAAAAATTTCTTTGTTCACTGCTACATGCTTCTTGTATCCAACATTTTTCATGACAATCCATTTGTTTCCTCCACAACAGAATAATAGTAGTTTTAACCAGACCTTGTAATATACTCATACATCATAATAGAAATCTGTTGACCTAGTTATAGACTAGATATAGAGATGGGATTACCTGTAATGTGTTCATCAACTCAAAGAATCCTTCGGTACCCACGTACACATCTGTTATCTCATGCTTCATGCACAAGAACAATTCGCTTCACAACATACAACACAAAGCATTGTGTGTCATTTGGGTGGACATGGTAAATCCACTATAGCACTGCGGCACTATTTCTACCGTACATATGGAGCTAAGCCTTCTAACACTAGTTTAACCATCATAAGGTAAATAGAAGTGTGGACAAGTGCCAAACACCTAGCCAACTGGAACGTCACAATAGAATAAGGCTGTCATGTCAACGTAGTTCGAGGTATGCTACTGCTTTTTGGAGTTTGCAGCCTCGTGTACCTAAAATGGTGATCCAAAGTTTCTTGCACAGAGGGACGAAGGCTGTGTACTTTCGAACTTCAAATTGTTCATGAAGTCAACGGTAACAGTGTGGTATGTAAAAGCTGAATGTGCAGATTTGATGTTGGATAAAAATGATGAGGATGGAATTTCCTTAGGCGAATGATGTACACAGATGAGATTAACTTCACATGAATCACTCGCATCTGGGGACAGGAACGGCCACATGAAATTTAGCAGCATGATTGAGACTTCTCAGAAGTTAATGTGTCCTTTGGCGTAATGCATGATCTTGTTTTAGGCTACAGCCTTTCTTATCAACATCACAAAAACCAATTACCTGTATATGTTACAATGTTTGACTCTCAACATATTGATGGCCCTGAGTATGTGGGAGGACTGAGGAGGAGCACAAGAACAAGACAGTCGTCCACTTGAGTTGCCACTGAAGTATGGAATACCATGGATGTTAGAGTTCCTAATCGGTGGCTTACAACAGGCAACCAATACAGCTGCCCCACGGAGGCCAGACCTCTCACCACAGGTTTTTTCTGTGGGATTAATTTTAAAAAAATCGCTTATTCAGAGTAGGTCTAAGAATTGTGTCATTAGAGAAAAGGTGAACTAACGCAACTGTAGCGGCCTTAGCTGTAGAAATGCATGCACAAAAATTGCCTGAAATTGAGTACCACACGAGTGTTGCATTGCTACGAACTGTGCGCACACTGGGTCTTGTAAAAGGTGTATGAAAATTTTGATTAATTGGACATGTTACAGCAAATCTCATTTCTATGTGATAGACATTACTGCTTCTCGTAACTAATTCCACCATTTTCGATTACCTGTATATTTTATTTTTCATAATATATGTGGAATAACTGAACCCTCTTAAGAAGTTTCCCCTGTTAAGAAGTTTTTAGGAATAAGTCCTTGAAAACTGTCTGAACAGAGGTTTATTGTATTTACTAGTTCTCAAGGTATAATATCCTCGAAGACACAAGTCTTCACATTTTTGTTTTGAAACCAAAGCCAGGGGTTCTATAAGAGGGTGCTGAGAAAAAGGTTTGGACCCAAAAGGCAGAAAGTAGCAGGAAGCAGGTGAAAATTCATGTAATGAGGAACTTTATAGCTTGTATTCTTGACCAGACATTAGAATAATGAAATTAATGAGCTTTCAATGAGTGGGGCATGATTGAGAAGATAAAAAATGCATAATGGTATAGTAAAGGGACCTAAAGCAAATAAGTCTCTTGGGAGACCAAATGTAGACAGGAGGACAATAAAAGTGACAGAACTTGTGTCAGTGTAGCGGCATTGACACCAGCACCACAGCACCACGACACAAAATGAAACTGTGCTCTACCCATACAGACAACAAAAATAAGGCAGCAAAATGCAACATATACACAAGATGGTGAAAAAACTGTTCATCACAAATGAAAATGAAACTTTGTGGTAAATAATAAGCAATAAATAAATATACATGAAAGTAAGCATTTATCCAACAGTTATATCACATATATGGTAGATGTGATGACTTTATATTAACAATGCAAAAGGACAGTAACAATGACTATGAAAATTTATTTTACAGTTGTATATCATGGCACATATGGGTGAGGAGAGGGGGGTGTATAGGGTCTTGGTGGGGAAACCAGAGGGAAAGAGACCACTGGGGAGACCTAGGCGTAGATGGGTGGATAATACTAGGATGGATCTCCAGGAGGTGGGATGTGGGTATGTGGACTGGATTGGGCTGGCCCAGGATAGAGACAGGTGGCGGACGCTCGTGAATGCGGTAATGAACCTTCGGGTTCCATGAAATGCGGGGAATTTCTTGACTAGCTGCAAACCAGTTAGCTTCTCAGGAAGGACTCTGCACCATGGAGTAAGTAAGTATGTCATGGGATCATAAATATACAGGGTGATTCGGAAAGATGGACTCAGTTGAACAGTAAAGGGTGCCTCAACACATGCCAGACGGTTGCGGTATTCCAAGTTCTCTGCTCACTCTATGGGTTGACTTGCATGGGCTATGCTCAAAACTCTCTTGAATTCGTTTCGCGTTCTCCTCTGGTACACACAAAAAATCTTTGTGCTGCCTAGTAGCCATTTTGCTCCAAACTGACGCTGCTGCACGGCTGTGCACTAGGCGAGCGCTCTAGCAGTGGTATTTGAAAATTTAGGACTTCATCTTTCACATGTTATGTAGATCACATACCATGTATAGTTCAGGAAATATAGACATATGAAATTGAGTCCATCTCTTTGAATCACCCTGTACTATGGTTTTAACTTAGTATGTTTCATTACTAGTTCAAAAAACCAGCGTAATTTCAGTGTCCAACCTCAGTGGTTAGTGAAATAAATCTGAAATCTCTGAAGTTAATACTACCAGACTGAAATGTGTTGGGTTCATTTACACAGATAAATGTATCGTAATAGTATTGGATAGTTGTCTGTTGATCAACTGTGTACCAGAATGTTACTTTCTGCAACATAAATATAATGTATAGATATTTCATAGTTGCTGTGAGATGTGAATGTTGTCACACTTCTTATACAAAAAGAGTGTTGCTTTTCGTGCTGTATTATATTTGTAAATGCCACTGTTTTTTTTTTTTGCAGGGTCCAAGCTATGAGCAATTGAAAAATATAAGAGCAACAAACATTCTGACTCCCTTTGCGCCAGATTTTAAGGAGCCACTTCTTATACACGATGGAAAAATGCAATGGTTGTTTGATCATACTGGAAGAAGATACCTTGATATGTTTGGTGGCATTCTCACTGTTAGTGTGGGGCACTGTCATCCGTAAGATTGCACCATTAATATAAAGTACAAATACATTAAAATTTCAGTAACTCTTCACTGTAGGTGTGTAACTAATTTACAACAGAAGAGGTGAGTATTTGTCTAGGAACGTAATGTAACGTTCTCTGATTAACCATTGTGCTGTAAGGTTCATATTTATTGGTGCATACACAAGCATTATGCTGTGAGGGTCATATCTATTGGTGCATACACCTGCATTGTGCTGTGAGGTTTCTGCTGATCAATACATACACAGGGAATGTGAGTGCAATGTACAGGGTGAGTTCTGTAAGCTGACTTCAGTTCATTCTTTCTCTCAGCTCACTTATATGAAATCCAATCAACTCCCTGACTTGCTTCAACACCCATTATTGGTGAGGGGTCAGGTCTCTGCGCATCAACTACAGTTGCTATGTGCATACCATTGTTGAATTGTGTGTTTTTGTACCATGCATCATTAAACACAATTTGTGCAAGAGATACTGCAAATTAATTTGCTGGCACACCTGTTCCAAACAGAAAACAATTTACAAATATGTGAGAAGGTTTCAAGAAACATTTTACATTTTATACAGTGAGAAAACTTGAATGAGACACTTACTGACTCAGGGAAAACAGGTCAAGATTGGTGCTTGATAGAAGATATGAACAAGAAAATTGTCTGAACTTGCCCAATAAACAGGTCTTGAATGGTATAGCAGTGGCACTTAGGGTAAGACAGTCAAGCATAGAAGCAATATGCCAACTCAATAATAAGTATGTTTTTTCTTTTAGTTACTAGAAATGAAATATTTGGTCTGGATACAAACTGGGCTGGGTTTGAAACGTGTGAAATTGAGGGTTAAAAGAGTTAGGGCAGTGTATGAAGGAAGATTACAAAATTTGGGGGAAACTCTGGAGGTCTAGCATTGTATATCATAATAATGTGATGGAAATCTGAACATAAATACAGGGAATAATATGGATAGAATTTAAAAATGAGATTAGCACATGTGTCAGTTATTTTGTATAATGGACCCCAAAACGTGAGGTGGTATAATTCCACTGTTACAAAAGAACTATAGTACATGGGTCTCAAACTCAAATAGTACATGGGCCAAATGATTAATTTTGTAGTTTAAGGTTTTATGAAAAGAAAAAGGTAGGGTCTTTAATGAAAGTTACACTTAAAATTCCAAAAAATGCACATACTTTTAACAAATGTATGATTGTACTATTTTATGATATATGCTGTACTACATGTTTCGGTTTGGTTTAGCCATCTTCAGGGAGATTCAGACAAATGAACAAACATAAAAGTATATCGTCTAGTATGTAGCACATACAAGAACTTGCAACCAAATGACTGCAATTTAAGCAAATCTGGATGCTATGTTGGTGATTTTAGCATAGTTAACTAGATTAAAATTATTAAAAATTACTATGGATATTGATATCTTCCATTACTGTTCACATGTGTTGCACTATTGCATGCAAACATCTATTCATAGTATCTTTGATCCATGGATCTGGTCCTGTGAAGGTATTAAAATTAAGCTGTATAATGTCACAATAAATAAACATCTAAATTAGTGTAGAATTGATGAGCATTAGTGTAAAGATCATATAATAAATACGTACCTACTCTGTAATCAGTAGCGTGATGCACACCATAAGAGAGTGCTATGCACCGATGCTAACTTCGCTACATAAACCAGATGGTCAGCAAGTGCCCACCACTTGTCACTGTCTTCATCCAAATTACCTACTATTCTACCTCTTTAAGATTCATTTTAATATTGTCCTCCCTTCTAAGCTTGGGCCCTGGTCTCTTTTCCTCAAATTTCACCATAAAACCTTGTAGGCACTTCTCCTCACCATCATATGTGTTATATACCCCACCCACTTTTATTCTACATGATGTTCTCACCCAAATAATATATGGTGAGGAGTACAGATCAAGAAGCTGTCAACTGTGTGATTGCTTCCAGTCTCCTGTGACCTCCTCCCTCTTCATACCAAATATCTTCCTAAGCACTCTAACTTTAACACTGTCAGCCTATGACATTCCTCGAATGTGAGGGACCAAGTTTCGAACCAGTATACAACAGCAGGCTAAATTATTGTTCTGTGTAGTTTAATTTTTTATATTTCCAGATAGCAAATGGGAAGACAAAGAGTTCTGGATCAAATGTTGGCAGTTATTGCCTGAGTTACAGTCTGCTCTTAATTTCTTCATGAATTCAATTTTGATTTGTTAAGAGATGTTTCCAAATATCTGAACTTCACCATAGTTCACAGAATTTGCTGTGTACCTTCACATTGTGATTTTGTACTGCATTTTGTTCATGAGACATGAACATATACTTAGTTCCAGCATTTACTTCTAAACCAGTCTCCTTAACAAGGGACTAATAAAACTTCAGTTTGCAGTATGTATGTTTTTGCCCCATAAATTTCCATCAGTGTATATATGTATGTTACATCCCCCAGTCTATTTCAATCCCACCAGGTTTGCTCAGACCTAACGACATATTTTAAAGGAAAGTTGATAATTAGTCCTTGTTTTAGGCAATTCATAAGAGGAAATGTATAAGGCAGATACTTTCCTAACCAAACTTTACTAAAGGTTTCAGTCAAACACACTTCTTATTAACCAAACTAATTATATGGGGATGCCAAACTCATTGGGAATATTATATAAAACCACCCTGATAACTGGATCAAAGGCTGTCTTGAGATCTATAAATAGCTGATGCATTGCTCTGTTTCATTCTTCTTTTCCTTTGTGTATTTGACAAATGCACAATATATTATCAATAGTCATTCTGTTACATCAAAACACACACTGACTGCCCCCAATAGTTATGTCCTCATATGAAATTAATCTTGAAAGAAGAATGTTGGATAAAATTTTGTACATAATTTTTTAATTGATATGCCTCAGTAATTACTATAGTCTGCTTTATCACCCTTCTCCAAAAGAAGTAAAATCATCGACTCCTTCCACTGTTAAAGTAACGCTTCCTTGTTCCATATCCAATTAATAAGCTTCTGTATTAAAGAACTACTACTTTTTGTTAATAATATTCTGAATTAAACGAAAATGGTGAAGAATAGTGTATACCTAGATATATATATATATATATATTTACTTATATGCATGTATATACATAGCTGTGTGTGTGTAATTAAATTAATTTATTACAGAATGAACACATTATGTAATAAGATTTTGAGTAAAACAGGAAACATGAGTAATAGGTTAAGCTCAGTGACAATTGTTATGCAAGCTATATTCGCGATGACTTACTCTGTATCTGCCAAAGATTTATTGGAGAAATAAAATTACATTACATTACGTAAGATGTTAATTCTGTCGGTCTCAATATGAGTAGTGTTTTAAAATTCAACATAAGGGGCCTGTTCTTCCATTTCTTAACCGTTAAAAGTTATTTGTAGCTTTTCTAAAATAGAGATTACACATTACTTTGAAATTGTGCTAAGAGAGAAGTTCTTTTTCTTCTAAAATTGAACACAAAAGTGTTAATATTAATTACTGTGATTGGTGCTGTTCTTTTCAGGAGGTTATTTTATTTTATAGGAAGGTCACAGAAGCAGCAGTACAACAAATGCATACAGTATGGCACACTTCAAATCTTTACCTAAACCCAAAATTCCATGAATATGCTGAGAAACTGACATCTAAACTTCCTGCTGATTTAAAGGTATTACAATCACTTTAACTCTGATTACTTTTAAGTATTATCAATTAAATGTTAATGTTACATCTTCTTTACAATTCACTGACATCCCTTTGTATTTGTAGGTTGTTTATTTTGTGAACAGTGGATCAGAAGCAAATGATTTTGCTATATTTCTGGCTCGATTACACACTGGAAACTTTGATATAATCTCTTTCCGTAATGGTTATCATGGAATGAGTTCTTTAGCAATGGCCCTCACTGCACAATCTTCTTGGCGAAATAATCTTCCTATGCCTGCTGGCTTCCATCACGTAAGTAATACCTTAAAGTTTCATGCATGTTTCAGTCTTGTTCATCCTCACAGTCTGCCTGCAGCCTTTTATCATCTTCAGTGCTGTGGAATGCTGATGGTGTCCACAACAGGAAGCTGGAACTGGATTTTCATTCATGATAATGAATTGGGTTAGAAGAAAATGGTGGTGACAGATAAGGTCAGACTCACCCAGCTCCAAATATAAATAAGTTGTATAGGTATTATAGGTATAGAAAATTCGGTTTCTTTAAACCTGTCTGTGGTTACTGTCTACCTTCAACCCCAGGTTTCTGAAGGGAAACTTTTTTTAAGTAGATAATAAAATTGACGTTGATCTCATGCACTCAAGGTGAAACTATAAAACTTGCGTGTCCTGATGGCACGCTGTAAAAGTTCAGACCTCGACTTCAGAATGAAAGCTCGAATTTCCCCAAACTACTACAACCCTGTTCGATTCCCGTAGGTGTCATTGGAATTTTTCACTGACACGATCCTTCCAGCCGCACTATGGCCTTGGGTTCAACCCAGCCTCTAACAGAAATAAGTACCAGGTATGTTTCCTAGGGAGTAAAGGTGGTCGGTGCATTGAGCTGACAACCTTACCACCTTCATGTGCCAACTGGTTGAAATCTGGGAGCCTCAACCTACTGAAACCCTCAGGGCCTGTCCAGGCCTGTAATGGGATTGCTTTACCTATGCCCCTGACATCCCATACTTGAGTGGCTTCCTCAGTGGCATAGCAACTTCAAACTTCAGCTACTTTCATGATTCAGGTATTCTGGGGTGTTATGCCATGTTCAGTGGTAAATAGTTACTGATATTTCAAAGGATTATTTTACCTTCATATTCACGATGCAGCAGTCCAAGGACTCTTCTTTAGACTGCACCTTGATTGGTAAAGTGTTACAATTACAATTAAAGCCTCTACATTAATTTGAAACATCAGCAACTGTTTACTAATTGACACAACATAACATAGTACAAGACTTGAATCTTCCACAACACAGATCTTGTGTCCATTACCTTGTTCGTGACAGTCCAGCCAGTGGCGTACCGAAGGGGGGGGTTTCAACCCCCCCCCCCCCAAATCCCCAAGCCCCCCCAAAAAAAACCCAAAACCAACCCCTTTTGGAAAAAAGTTAAAAATAGTCTAAATATGGAATTAAAAACCCCAAAAAGTTTCA
>Ga0136643_10011025_pt1 | contig 13390 bp, 7 predicted proteins | sample TergutLab28metaG_FD_96883 | JGI IMG/M metagenome (GOLD analysis project Ga0136643, IMG submission 96883) | Labiotermes labralis P1 segment gut microbial communities from Petit-Saut dam, French Guiana - Lab288 P1 (version 3) (version 3) | ecosystem: Host-associated > Arthropoda: Insects >...
ATCAAAAAGGTTATTTTTTAATTTTTAAAATTATTTTATAAATATTTTTTATATAAAATTTTCATCCATATTTGTTGAAAATCGAATTTTGACTACAAACAATTTTAAAAGGTAAAAAAATAATGGGAGCGAGAAAAGTTTAATGGGGAAGAAAAAATATGAAAATATGGGTTATTTTACTTTTTTGGGGGGGGCGAGAACAGGGCGCTGGGGGGGGGGGGGTGTTGGACATAAGGGAAAGTAGGCAACAGGAAAATGAAAACTGCAAAACGAGAAAATTCGTAATTTGTACTGTCACTAATACGTCTTTGAAATCAAAGGGGATGAGGAAGGCAAAACTATAGCACGCGTGAGAAATACGTACACTATTTTGGAAGGCATCTTGAGGGGAAAAAATCATAGAATTTGATGTAGCTGAGATAATATTAGAATGCATACTGAAGAAAGAATTTGCCTGCATGTGGATCGCATTCATCTTACCCAAAGTAGAGTCCAGGGGCAATATGTTGTGAATACAGCAGAACTCCACTTATCCGGAAGCTGGTTATCCGGATTGGCTTGACCCTTCCGCTAAACATTTTCTTACTGTAATTGTACTGCATTTTTTCTCCCAATGCCCCCACATGTCCATGAGGACTTCGTGGTCCTCCCTCCTGGGCATGGCAGGAGTGTAACCGACTTCTGAGGTTGGGACGCTCATGAGACGCAGTTACGTTGTCCCGATGATGTGAGTGGTGATAGAGGAAGATGTAGTGCCAGAAGGGCCCTTAAACCCAAATTCTACTAACCTACCCAGACCATGGTTACCGCGGGAATCCTCCCCTTCAGGGAAAATTTCCACGGTAGAGCCGGGAATCGAACTCGGGGTCTCATGATTAGTTAGAGACTCCGACCACTAGACCAGGAGGCTCGTCTGTACTGCATCCTTTTATGGCTTAAATTGTTTCCCCCATTTTTCAAATACATATAAGAAATTATGTATTAATGAGTTATTTGTCCGTAAATAAATACGTAGCCTCAAACAGCCGTTTGTATAATTTTTTCCCCCACTTGAAACTGCCAATGTATTGTTAAAGAAAGATCCAATTATCCGGAAATTCTGCTTATCCGGATGTCTCATCGTCCCAACTAATCCAGATAAGTGGAGTTCTGCTGTATGCAAGTAACCTCTAAGATTCGATAGCAGACAGGGTATCACTGTTTTAGCTGAGCTTCCTGTCGGCTCCTCAGATTAGGATATCCATTTTAATGTGCTTGTTTGTTTCGCGGACCTTTTGTTCTTGTACAGTTTTGCGTCTTCTCTACTCTTACGGTAACTGCCTGCGTCTCGCATCGATCTACCGCCTAAACGCTATCCATTTTAAATAAAGATAAATAAGTCAGACACAACTACAGTATATATTATATATTTACAAGGTGCAGTATTTAGAATTGACTACATGTTTCGGCTCTCTTCACTAGGCCATCATCAGGTCGTAAGTCATTATCGAGGAATCTGTACGATATGGGACGATGGCCTAGTGAAGACAGCCGAAACATGTAGTCAATTCTAAATACTGCACCTTGTAAATAAATAGCTGTTTCTGATTTATTTATCCTTATCTGATATTTATATCTAGCACAAAGGGATGGCCTACTTAAAAATTCCCATTTTGTTTTTCGTCTACGAACTTAATGCCACAGTTTGACTGTGTGTTTATGATTTATGATTTCGAAGGACAAAAGCGTCGATTGTTGATTGCGAGTTCTAAGGACGTGGATGAGGAATTTATTGGCACAGGACAAAGCAGCAGTCATTTTGGGATCGAGAATTCATTTTTGTATCGTGCAAAGGGTTAATAGTGTCTACTGTTTTTATCTTAAATCATTCATTTTTTATTCCCAAACTGAGTAAATATTGATAGTCTTTTTTGCCAACTTGATGCACACATTCTTTATTTTAATACGTTTATTACATTCCTCTACATGTTTCGAGCACTCTTATGCTCATCTTCAGAAGGACAATTATATTAGTACAGCATCTGGTATCGTCACTGCCTTTGGGTGACTGTTCAGTACACAGGTTACGAGAGGGCACATTATACTCCTCTACATGTTTCGAGCACTTTTATGCTCATCTTCAGAAGGACAATTGTATTACTACAGCATCTGGTATCGTCACTCTCTTTAGGTGACTGTTCAGTACACAGGTTACATAACCTGTGTACTGAACAGTCACGCAAAGAGAGTGACGATACCGGATGCTGTGTTAATACAATTGTCCTCCCGAAGATGAGCACAATAGTGCTCGAAACATGTAAAGGAGTATAACAAATGTATTAAAATAAATAATTTGTGCATCAAGTTGGTAAAAAAAACAGACAATCATTATATTAGGATGCACGGTAAACAAAGCGTAAAAAAAAAGACTAAATAAATTCATTTGATAGGTAATGTTAATTCCTCCAGCATTTATGCATGTGTAAATGGGAAGTAATAACGTTCAATTTACGTGGCAGCTAAAGCTCGAAACGGTATTTTTGTCGAACTGGAGGATTCGATTCCGCTCAGAGAATTTGCAGTAATATTCAAATTTCTTTGCTTTTTTCATTTTTGTTGTCTAGACCAGAGACACCAACATTAATATCGGGTATATTCTGAGTTGAATTACTTTTGTTAAAATAGAAACCTTGCAACATCAGCCAATAGCGTGTATCCTTGGACGGTAAATATGAGACCATTTTTGGGTATTATATTGTAGAGACACAAACACAAACGTTATTAAATTAAGTCAAAATCAAGCCTCCTCTTGCTCTCTGAACAAACTATAAATTCAAAATGTTTATTTGGTAATTAATTTCTCACTTACGTAAGTGAAGATGCTTCGTTTATGTGGCAAAGTGTTAGGTTCTAAAACAATCGAGGAAGCAGAATCCTGGATAAGCTGATGGTTTCTCGACTGTTCGGCAATATGGGGCTTCTAACTAAACCCGAAATTGCATGACAGTCCTCACACGCATCGTTCCTTAAAAGATCCAGCACAAAACCACTTCAATTCTCAGGCTTTTCTTAACTTCGGAACTTACCTGCAATTTTGGACCTTTTGCTGACCGTGCACGGGTTGAGAGAGTCCTCTCTCAACCCGTGCACGAGACGGCCACCTATAGGTGTGATGATACCAGAGGCTGTGTAATGCAATTTTGATCTCCTGATGATGATCACATTGTGCTCGAAACATGTAGAGGCATGAAATAAAACTTATTGTGAAACAAATTTTGTGCATCAATTTGGTTAAATACTGAGATAAATTACCTGAAATGTTACCTGCAAAGCACATTTCTCAAATTTTGCCCTTTTTACATCACTGTTAGTCTGTATAGGAGATGAATAGATCTGTCGAAGCAAATGTGACACACAATCCGGACGTCTCGCCAGGCTGGACAAATGTTTCTTGGGAATTATTTAAAATTAAGCCTCTCTGTCGGTCTGCATGTCGTATTGACTGCCGTCAGATAGAGTCAGGCCTTTCGGCACAGCAGGTACAGTGAATCGGTACAATCAGTCGGTGGAGTGGCACAGAATCACGCAGATTTCCACTGCCCAATAGTTAATTCTGATGTTTCCTTTCCTCTCTTGAGCGAATATAATGGCCCCGCCTTCAGGTATCGGCTGTGAGAGTCGCTATCCGGACTCCAGGCTCTTCGTGGCTGTTCCAAGTCACTCTTCTCTAATACCAAATTAACCCTTTAAAAGCTGAATTAAATGGCATCTGCCATTTGCTGGCATTATTAGGAGCTCACCATATTCTCCACGTTAGCAGGATAAGGGTTAACGTATGGTTATCATAGCTTGCACCCAACAATTTAACATTCAGTGCTTCGTAGTCTGAGCTGCTGACGCCGCAAATGAAAAATATACCAGTAAATAAGCAAGGAATGAATAACAATTTTGTGGTTCCGATTTCCATGCTTGTCTACATTCCTGCTGTACGGTGGGACTAATTTCAGTGCATGGGGTTTTTTAAGTCGGGTTTTATTTCACAGAAATTCATTAAAGACGCCCTCAGCTGCCCGCGATTTGTTTAAATTACAAAACAGTGAATTTCGGAAAAAATGGAAACTGATATATGGTAGAGGCAATCACAAAGAAACGCAATGAGGTAAGCATTTCCTCGAACATGAGGTGAAGACGTCTGGAAGGAGTACAGCTAACCCCATTCATTCTTGATCTAAGCACTAGACGGAGGTCAGAGGGTAATTTCATAACCCAACCTCTATCCCCCCCCCCCGGGAAAAGTGAAGCAGCGGGTGCGCATTTTCCGTCAGCTTTTACGCTGCAGTTCGGAAAGTATTTTTTGTGGTACCTCATTTGTAGCCGGTTTGGTTCGCGGTGAATTCTTTTCAGAACAGAGGCACTGAAGCACACAATAGTGATGTTATCGACGACATTTCCAAATATTTCACCCTCTATGTGTTAATCCGAACTGAAATCGTAACATTTATTAGCTCAGTTTCTTTTCTCCGGTTCACGTCTTTGGAAAAAAAACTTTCTAAAAATTATTTTTCGATAAATTTCAGAGCAAGGTTACTTCTATACCGCATGGCTTCCTGGTGACTAATAATGTATTGTTTTCCTTTTTTCTTGCGTTTTATGTGTCCGCTGTTTGTCTGTTTGATATATTTGTTAACTGCAATTGTGTGTTACACCCGTTGGCAGTAGTTCAGTACACATGTACATAAAAACAATACACAGAACGACACAATTGACAACTATGGTGGAAGGCTTCCCGGAATCCGAACCCAGACTGGTCAAACTAATTGTCCTGAAAATTTCATGTAATACAGAACTTTCTGTTGTTTTATAAAATCAGTGATTTTTTTTCGATAATTCTATAACTCTGGTGCAAGAAATTATTCCTTCGAGTATAGAGACACGTGTCACTTCTGCACGTTGCGAGGACTTCAGTCTCATAATTACATATTCCAGCCACAACCTTTATAATTCTCACAGAAACGTATAGAAAGATCTGTTCCTGTCCTTACTCAAACTCCACGTAACAAATGCATATGGGGAGTGGAGGTATGGCTCTGCTCATTCTTCATCTCGGCACTAGGTCCCTATCCCAAGGATCCAGTTTTTAATCACAGCTGACATGCTTCTAGTCGTGCTTACGTTTAAACACGACTGCTTTTAGGTGCATTCGAATGAAACAGGATGCTAGTAATTTCGTCGCGTCTGTCACACTGTCTTGCTCCAATTCTCCGGATTTTGCAAAATTTTATATTTCGTCTTTTTACTAAGTTATGTCAGCACTTCCCGATTCTTGTTCATGTCGTTCGAAAGTAAAGGACACTACACACGAAGACCCTACTTACATTTATGATTTATCGACATCACTGGTTTTCTTACATTGTCGTCCTCTGTGACGTAAGACCTGAGACCAAAAAACCATCTGAATATCCAGCATCTAACATACAAAATCTAACATCTAGCATCTAGCACGAACAAACTTAAAAGTGGGCCCTTCTCTAAATCCCCCCGCTTACTATAGACCTCGACAAACGTCGATTGTAGAACTGTTGCTAAAATGCAGCGGTATCTTACGGTATATATCAAAATATGCAATTTTTTTCTGGACAAGCCAGACGTGTTGCGTTCTCCGGACATTTCCTAACTTGATATAAACTTTGTGTTCAGCTGTTAAATTACGCTATAATTTCTAGGATGAAGAAACAACGTGGGACGGACGGCAGAATTACCACTACGATAGGTCATTACGAAACAATGTACCACCGCGCTGACATGGCGATGATATGACATGAAAGATACAAGAAGCAGGCACTTAGACAGACCGTTTGACTGATTGCCTGAGAAGTACTGCTGGCGGTCTACTTGAGTGATGGATGTCTATTACTTTGTACAATGTATTTACGGCCAAGACCATTAGCGGTTTATCTCCGATCTGTCATGTTCGATAAGCCACGTGTCATCAGAAATTGTAACTGTTATCTTCACTAAGTGGACGTCCATCGGGTTGAGGCAACAGAAATAAGGGCTGGATCTGCAAGTTAGGGTTTGCCCCAGTTGCGCTGCTTCTTAACACGAGTGTGAGAAACGTGCAGACATACTTATGTGTGAATATAATGTGTATATCAATTATTGTACCAACCACTGCACATATATAAAATTTATAGAATTTACACATTAAAACATTAAAACGCACCGACATGTTTCGGTCCTAAGACCATCATCAGGGAGCTATATATTCCTTGCTAAAGTCACACTAGAAATAGTCACAGATTAATTTCGTCGTACAATTTGGGTGTTGTGGCAGCATACCGTGTTGTGTAATGTTATGTTGCGAAGAGCGCCCTGATAGTAGCAGGGCACTCTTCGCAACATAACATTACACAACACGGCATGCTGCCACAATGCACAACTGATACAGCGAAATTAATGTGACTTTTAATAGTGTAACTTTAGCAAGGACGATATGTCTTCCTGATGATGGTCCTAGGACCGAAACATGTTGGAGCGTTTTTAATGTTTTAATGTGTAAATTTTATAAATTATATATATATATATATATATATGCAGTGGTTTGTGTAATAATTGAGTAACTCGACAACATGCACGGTGTAACAACGAAAATACTGTGTATATATTCTCAAAATACAACCAAAAAGATGCGAAGTTTCTCAATTTATTTATTTCTGTAAGACGCTCTGCATGTTTCAGACGGTTTTTTCGTCCATCATCAGGAGCTCAAAACTGTACATTCATATGTATGTGCAGTTTTGAGCTCCTGATGTTGGATGGAAAAACCGTCTGAAACATATAGACCGTCTTACAGACAAAAATAAATTGCGAAACGACGCGTCTTGTTGATTGCACTTTGAGAATATATTAGCGGTGCACGGACCTATGAATGTTAAAAAATACTGTGTATTTAGTGTACCCACTGACATATCGGATATGCATATTCAACCCTCTGTTCTTAAAGGTTTAGCTTGGAGTTCAGATTATTGTATCCAACATACCTGGAAAGGAAGTTACTCATATATTAAGCCAATATTACTTACAGTTACTGAAAATGCCACTAAAAGAATGAAAGGCGTGGTCTTCTTTAGGGAGTGACGGAAGAACACAGCTTAGCGGAAGGGGCGAAATTGTTTTGCGTGCGAAGACGTTCGCCTAGACGTTCCACGCAATGGACAAAATTGACACGAATTAACTTTAAGGCTACCTTACGTTGGGAGTGGGTGGCAGACTGCATGCGAAAGAGAACTCGCTAGACAGTGATATTACTGCAATATTTGCCGCCGAATAAAATCTGTATGCCGTCAGGTACGACATTTGATTGTAATGAACACTTTAAATGTGTGTACAACGTTTAGTAGGACCTTCCGTGACTGAATTTAATAAGAAGTCCTTCAACGGTCGTCGAAGATTAGCATACAGAAGGACAGCTAAGAGATGAAGTTTCGTTATTTTTCTTTGCGAACGCGTCAACAATGACAAGTTCAGAATTATTCTTATAAAAAAAAACCAACTAGATGCACCAATTTCTGAAATTTATTTTGGGAATAAAACTCTACATGTTTCGGACAATTCCTGTGTCTATGATCAGGAGTTTTTCACTGTACACATAGCAATGGTGTATGTCATACAGGTTTGCTGACAGCTTGCGAGCAGGATCTGGACGTTCCGTCCTGATCCTGCTCGCAAAATGTATGACATATACCATTGCTGTGTGTTCAGTGAAAAACTCCTGATGATGGACAGAGGAACTGTCTGAAACATGTAGAATTTTACTGCATAAATAAATTTGAGAAATTAGTATATCTAGTTGGTTTTATTATAAGAATCTATTACGATGCACGGTCACCTGAACGTCAAATTCAGAATTATTGTAAATTTAAATTTGTTATTTTGCGACACTGAATTGATAAGTTTACACACACACACACACAGTGACATATGAATGGGTAAATCAGTCAGTATATCTATACGAATCGTTGGTGGAATGATAACAAGAGGCTCAACGTAAAAAAAACTCCTCCCAGTGCCACTTTTTCTAACACAGCTTCCACATGGACTGCCCTGGAATCAAGCCCAGTCCTTCTTAGTGAGGGAAAGGCCCCGTAACATCCCGTATCTGTGTAGCATCGAGTTTTATAAGAGGTAATTCTGTGGAAGAAAGTGTGACCGTGTGAAACATTACTGCTTCCGGTAAAAACTACGATTTTAATAGCAGAATGGTGTACATGGAAGCAGTGAAGGTGCCTCCATTACGTGCAGAACTCAACAAAATGAAGTCTTTCGCCCGTCACCAGCGCGGGATAAAATTATTTTGAACATAAACCTGTCCCGACGCCACCGACGTCCGGATCGGACGGTGGAACCTTGCAACACTTTATTTCCACTTCCCACCTTCATTAATCATGTAAATTATATTAAAAAATTCAGCTCGCATATCACAGCAAATGCGACTCTGCTTTGAAGAAGAGGTGGTTTTTGCTGCTTTAGTTAGGAACAGCTTTATATTGTGGGCAATGCTGAAACAAAAATGAATTCTGGAAGCAAAAGCAGAGTTTATGAAATCCATATCTCGCAGATCCTATATGCTGCTGTGCTTTTCAGGGTTAGAAACCTAATAACATAAAATAAAATTCAAATTTTTTAGTTTTTCTCCATCAGTTTTTTACTTCGTTCTTAGCAAATTTCTTCATCTCGCTCGAATCGATAGAACCATTTTACGGACGGTATCTGCTCGCATAATGCTGTGTTTCACACCTACAGACACACTCCTCACAGTTTGCTGTCTTACGTCTGCAAATTATTGTCCCATAAAGTAGTTAATGTCGATTTTTCAAAAACATGCGAAAAATTTGGACAGTTGGCGGGCGCTTGTGAATGCGGTAATGAACTTTCGGGTTCCATAAAATGCGGGGAATTTCTCGACTATCCGAGAACTGGTTGGCTTCTAAAGAAGGACTCTGCTCCATGGAGTGTTTACGAAAACCTGGAAAATAGTAGTTCATTACAGTAGAATTTGTCAAATAAGAAACAATCCAGGTACATAACAATGACATATTCTGAGGGCAGTTTTATATTCGCATGTGTAATAGTAAAAGATAAAGCAGTCCCGTTACAGGCCTTGAGTGGCCCAGAGGGTTCCAGGAAGTTAAGGTTCCCAGATTTCGTGACAACGACACAGGATGGTGGTAGGTTGTCAGCCTTACGCACCGGCCGCCTTTACCCCCAGGAAATGCTCCTGGTACTAATTTCTGTTAGAGGCTTTTTCGACCCCACGGCCATAGTGCGATCGGAAGGATTTTATGTCAATGAAAAATTCCAATGACACCAGCTGGGATCGAACCAGTGACCTTCCGATTTGTAGCACAACACCTTAAGTATAATAGTAATAACAATAATATATTCTTATAGCCCGTTTGTATATAAAAAAAAACAATACATCTGGTATCACCATATGTCTAGTAGTATTTCACTTCATTCCAAAAGCATTTTCAGTGAAACTATGACATTCTGATCCCAAGGGACACATTTACCCTCATTCATGGAATGGATGTTTTGAAATATGACGTAAAAGTAAAGCTATCCCATTACAGGCCGGAACTGGCTGTTACAGTTGCAGGAGGTTGAGGCTTCCAGATTTCAAGACAGTCGGCCCATGGAGGTGGTAAGGTTGTCAGCTCTACAGGCAGATCGCCTTTGTCCCCATGAAATATTCCTGGTATACATTTCTGTTAGAGGCTGAGTTGACCCTAGGGCCACATTGCGGCCGGATGATTTAAGTCAATAACACCACTGGGATCAGAACCCTCGGCATTCCGGCTTCAAGCGCAGTGCCTCGAACAACTGCGCCACCGTGTGCTTCCTTCAATATCATACTATGATGACGATAATAATAATAATTATTATTATTATTATTATTAACGTCATGAACCTAATAGGTCCCAAATTAGTCAATAAATTCCCCGCATTTTATAAAACCCGAACTTTTATCAATCCAATCCATACGCTCTTCCAACTTCTTGAAGATACATTTTAATATTATCCTCCCATCCAAACTTGGGTCTTCCAAATAGTCTCTTTCCCTAAGGTTTCTCCAACAAAACCTTGTATGCACGTCTTCTTTCCCCTCCCCCATACGTGCTACATGCCCCACCCATCTCATTCTTCTTTAATTGATCACCCGAACAATATTTGGTGAGGAATACAGCTCATTAAGCTTCTAATTATATTGTTTTCTCCACTCCCTTGTTACCTCTTCCCTCTTAGGCCCAAATATTCTCCTCAGCGCCCTATTCTCAAACACACTAAGTACCGAAGCTATGTAACTTTACCAATGAAACTTCATTAGGCAGCAACATCTCACTGAAAGTAATTGGCCTACGTAAGTGTATCGACAGATTCAAACACAACTGGGCACTGCGTGCTGGCGTTTAAACGTGCTTCGACAAATTTGTATGAACCAGGCACTAAATTATTTGTCTCTTCAGCAGCAAGCTGTAAGATATGTAATTATCAAAACTTCACGTCGCTTCTTTCGTTGGTTTGTTACAGACGGATCTCACTGCGGACTCCGGAAGGCAGGAAGGAGGACCGATGCTGCAGGTGGCCGAACGTCGGCCTGCAAGATGACGACGTGTGAGCCAGACAATCAGGAGGAGGCCGAGGAGAATGGCTGCTGCTTCAGGGTCCTGGATACTGATGCTGCTGCTGTTCCTTGCTACATCGGCAGCAACCCCGGACTGGACAGACTGCCCGGCGTCTTGTCAGTGTAAGTGGACGACGGGCAAGAAGACAGCCCTTTGCCGAGACGCTGGTTTCACCACTGTACCTAACACTTTGAATTCAGAGGTGCAGGTTTTGGACTTGGATGGCAACGATATCCCATATCTCACCAAGGATGCCTTCCTTTCCGTCGGTCTTATAAATCTGCAGCGTATATACATGCGCGGGACAGGTGTTCGAGAGATACACAGGGACGCTTTCCGAGATATGAAGATACTTGTTGAAGTGTATTTGTCGGACAATGCTTTGTCCAGTATCCACCCGGACACGTTCACGGGAAACGACCGTCTGCGTGTTATTTACTTCAGCGGAAATCCGCTGTCGGAACTTCGCCAGAGGCAGTTCCCGGTTCTGCCACAACTTAGGACCCTGGACTTACAAGACTGCCAACTGAGGCACATCCACACCGATGCTTTTGTAAATGTGCCAATGTTAGAATCGCTCAGCCTGAAGGGTAATCAGTTACATCGCTTATCTGAGAAAGTGTTCTTGCCTATAGTAAACCTGAAGACACTGAAGTTGGACGGTAACCCTTGGAAGTGTGACTGTCACCTACGCGGGTTCCGCAACTGGCTACTCGCCAGCAATCTGTACCCCATCTCTCTGACGTGTTACGAATCGGACGCACTGACGGGTCGTTTCTGGGAAGACGTCCCTCCTCACGAGTTTGCTTGTGCTCCAGAAGTGTTTGTGAGTGATAAGATGGTGCAACAAGATGCGGGTGGTAATGTGACGTTCCGGTGTCGTGTTCTAGGTGACCCTGCGCCGGAAGTGACGTGGCTCTTCAACGGTAGACCTTTAGGTGCAGGTAGCAATGGGAATTCTTCGTATCCGGAGCAAGTGTTTAGTATAGAGGAGGATGAACAGAATTTGGGTGAGAGGTGGACCAACCTGAGCGTGTACAATGTGACGGAGCAGGACGCGGGAGAATATTCGTGTGTCGCGAGGAACTCGCGAGGAGTGGCGAGTCGAAACGTGTCGCTGCTCCTGCCGCAGGTGGTGACTGCCACCACTCTCAGCAAGGCCGAATCGTGGCTCCTGTGGACCGGAATCGTGGCTGGCGGAGTCGCCGCGCTGTGTTCGGCGCTCCTGACTATCGCGTGCAGTTGCTGCATGTGTGGGCGACAACGTAGGCGGCGGAAACATCACCGCCGGAAAGCGAAACTGAAGGGAAGCGTAAGTTTCACGGAGCAGGAGAAGAAGCTGCTAGACGTAAGCATCACGACGACGGAACGACCGTCTGGCAGTTGCGAGGGGCTTGGATCGCAGCCCAATATGGAGCCGTTGGAACAGCCACTAGAACTGTGTGACCAGCCAGTTCACATCACCATCGAGAGTCACGCATCTGACCAGCCTGCAGTAGGCGGCATCCTGCCTGTGGCCGTGTTCCCCCCACCACCAGAATTCTCTACGGCCCTACTCCCCGCTGGCGCGTTCGGCAACATATTCATCTCCGTGTCAGTGAGCCAGGAACCCACTACAGACGGACAGCGTTATCCCGACCTGCTAGACATTCCGCACCGGTCAAAGCCGGCCACAACGAGCGTCAGCGTCGCAACAGGTCCCGACGCCCCTTATTGTCCCAGCAGTCCCGCATCTAACGCCATTGCCTCTTACGCCACTCTGCCACGTAGACACCTCAGATCCACAAAAGACCTCCCAGTTGTCGCAGTTGACCCGCAATATGATAACATGGGACCCAGAGTAACGGCTGGAGGCAGCTCGACTCTGTCATTGCCCGATACCGACCTCAATATCGAGAGGCCTGGTTTTGTGCATGATATTCCACCCCCTCCCTTACCGCCACTGTGCATACCGCTGCCTTCTGAGTACGTGGCTCTATGAAGGACGAAGCACCACTCTGCCGGAAACACACACAAAGCAAAATTCGTGTCAAACAAGCCTCGTTTGTGGCATACTACATTGCTCTGAAGTTCACGATTTCCCTAAATGTCGTGAGAGCACAGAAAATGTCGTCACTAAATGACAGTCATTTTGGTGAACTGAGTTCTTATACCGTTCTGCTCTAACATCTGCTCCGATGCGCTTGTGGTTCGGCCAAAAAGCATCACGTTTTAGATTCATGACGCTGAATCTTTATGATCTTCAAGTATGTGACGTCATATCCCGTGGTAGAGAAGTACCAACGTTTCAGAAGACAATACTGCCTTACATCCTGAAATCAGAGGCAGCATATTCTCCGAAACTTTGTTGCTTATGTACGAAGCGTGGAGATGTATATTGTATTATAGACGGTCGAAGTCACAATTTGCTTATCCAACTGCGATAAACGATTCTTCAGATTTTTTCAATTTATTTACTTTAGACGTGAACTAACATAATGTAGTGATCGTAATTAGGACGCAGGCGTCGCTTACTCTCCCTACCAGGTACTGCTGCTATTTACGTAAAACGATTTCATTCATAAATCCTGACTGACAAAGAGTGGCAGCACTGGGGTGTCACGGGGTTTCCAACTTCAAAATGAGTGCCTTCGCACATTATTTTTCATCTCTTCAGAAAGAAAGAAAAAAAAGGCCGAAAATAGTTTAGTCGTAAGATTTTTTTCTCCCCCCCCCCCCCCCGCCCC
>Ga0136643_10011026_pt1 | contig 13390 bp, 9 predicted proteins | sample TergutLab28metaG_FD_96883 | JGI IMG/M metagenome (GOLD analysis project Ga0136643, IMG submission 96883) | Labiotermes labralis P1 segment gut microbial communities from Petit-Saut dam, French Guiana - Lab288 P1 (version 3) (version 3) | ecosystem: Host-associated > Arthropoda: Insects >...
AAAGCTCGAAACATGTAGAGAGTGAATGACGACTACCCCTGAAATAAAGGATAGTCCATAAGTGTCATCGTGTTGGTTATTATTTTGAAACAATTATAATGATGCACGGAACAATGAATGTAAAAAAAAAAAAATTGGAGAATATTAACCAATAAAGAAACTTACACAATTTTTCGTTGTTACACCGTGCATGCTGTTGAGTTACTAAATTATTCTACCAACTACTGCACATATATAAAATTTACACATTAAAACATTAAAAACCCTCCGACATGTTTCGGTCCTATGACCATCATCAGGGAGCCATATCGTTCTTGCTAAAGTCACACTATAAAAAGTCACATTAATTTCACTGTACCAGTTGGGTATTGTGGCAGCATGCTGTGTTGTGTAATGTTATGTTGCGAAGAGTGCCCTGTTTAGCAGGGCACTCTTCGCAACTTACACAATGTTTAAAAAAACCACTATAACAGAGATAATAAGGTTAAATAGATTACATTGGTTTTGACATGTACACAGAATGGAAGAAAACAGAATTCCCAAAAAAGTATTATATATGAATTTGAAAGCAACAAGGCTGACAGGTAGACCGAAAAATAGATGGCAAGATGAAGTGAGGGAGGATGGAAGACTGGTTGGTGGAAAAGGGTGGAAGGAAAGGGTATATAATAGGAATAGAAGAAGCCCCTGAGAATGACAAGGAATCGTTGCATTCTGCACATGGCAATGGAATGAATGAATGAAAGAACGAATGAATGAATTGCATCCAACTGGCTCTGTGAACCACCCAGCCTCCTATTCAATAGGTAATGGCATCTGTTTCCCTTGCAGTAAATCAGTCTCACACTGAGGCTAAAAATGAGTGAAACTGTACCTCCATTCCCACTCACACCTTCATAGCATGCACAGGGACAAATCTACTTTAACTTTATGGCTTATTTAATGACAAAGTCAAAGCTCACATTATGCAGTAATAAGCTTTGTTTCCTCTTACTATTACAGAAATGACATACTTACCCGCATACATATTCATATCAACGTCAGTTGCTCGAGTAATGCTGAATCCAAATCCTTTCAGGTTTAAGGAAATATCCTGTGCCATAATTTTCTGAGTTAGTGTTAGGCCCAAAACACTACCACTGTAGATGTAGACAGTTCCACCACCATTTTCATATGGCGCACCCACAGCCACATCTGTACATAAACCGAATTAAAACAGTATTGTGCAAGAATATTGACTTTGTATGAAAACTGCACAGCATTACAAGTGAGAAGACCATAATCTTGAACACTCACTGCCATCAAAACTTCAAATCTCAATATAGCATTTGTTTAACTCACCAGCACAGCCATCTTTGTCAAGGTCACCCAATGCAACAACTGCAGTCCCAAACCGAGCACCTTGATGTCTGCCATCCATTGTCTGTGCTTTCATGAACAATGTAGGCTAAAAGTAAATTAAATAAAGTGATAAAAATATTAAAACAGACTGTACACCATTTGGTATGTGGATATTAGATGCATTCATCTGCTCCAGTAGGGTCTCTTGTGAACATCGTACTGAAACTTGCAATACCGTAAAGAGTGCGAGCATTTCTTCACTGGATGATTAACAACATGTTCACATTAGTCAAGATATTTCTCTATGGATATAGAAAATAGTTATAAATCTACTAGACCAGTGTTTCTCAACCTTTGTGAGGCCACGGCCCGGTAAATTCTTTTTTCATAAGACGAGGGCCCGGTCCCAACAAATTTACTCATAAATACCTTTCCAGTTTTTTTTAAGTTCATACATCAAACTAACATAAGTATTAATAATTAATTATGGCATAATCATAAAGAGTATTAGTACACTTATGTGTACGGTGTGGCATGTGGATAAATATAAAATTACATTTAAATTAGTTATCAATTCCAGGAGAATCTCTCACAGCCCAGTATAATTGATGCCAGGGCCCGGTACCGGGCCGCGGCCTGGCGGTTGAGAAACACTGTACTAGACCACGTGGTTTCACATCCCAGCACACCATATTTTAATAATCTCAGTAAATGGATACAAAAATCTGACACCACTATTGTCACCACTCATTAGTTTATCTTACCTCTGAATTTGCAAAGAACAGATAAACACGACCTTCATCATGTGAAATGGTATAGAGGGGTGATCCAACTAACAAATCATCCAGACTGTCACCATTAATGTCTGCAACGGCAAGACTTCCACCAAAGAACTCCCCAGTCTTTTCTCCAACCAAGGTCTTGGCTACCCTGGCAGATATGTTTGCCTCATTTCCGTATATATATACCTGCAATTTGAACAGAGTTCCAACTTTTGAACATCAAACAATTTTGTGTTAAAGAGTGCTTCAGGTCATCAGAGTGAAGAAAGAAGTCGAAATTACAGCGGCATTAACTCATAATCAAAGAAATGCGAATACACAAGTCATGTGAAATAAACTGATGAAGAACAGAATGGTAGGATACATAAAAGAAAATGTATGTGGGATGGGAAAAAATAAAAGCAAATTTATCATACATTTGTAAAAAGACATAAATGGTTTCAATAAGGGTATATATTGTAAAGGACAGTTAGGATGAACTGCTTGCATATTCCCATTATATTCCATATGGAAGATGACTTTAGTAAACTATGCTAGCAGTCACACACCAACAAGTATGGAAAGACTATAACTACTGATCACAGAAACACATAAATACAACCAAGCAGCCATGTAAATATGGGCTGGGTAGTGTAGTCGGTATAGTGACTGGCTATGGGCTGGACAGTCCGGGGATCGAATCCCAGTGGGGGCCAGATTTTCCGCACATGTCCAGACCGGCTCTGGGGCGCACCCAGCTTACTGTATAATGGGTACAGGGTCTTTCCCGGGGGTAAAGAGTGGCCGGGGCGTGGCTCTGACCTCTCACCCCCTTCTAGTGCTGTGGTCAAAAAAGAGCAGAGCTATACCTCTACTCCCCCTATGGGCCATACAGCCTGTACAGAGCCTCAGTGCCTGTACAACGGTGCACTTTACCTTTACCTTTTTATCCATGTAAATTCGCCCAAGTACTGTAGCAGGAACTCTACTTGGATACTTAAACTTATGGTCTCTATTGGGAATAAAGAAGAATTATCACAGAAATAGAAAAAAATTGATTTTAGTGTGGATAAGAAACCATCTAGATGTCACTTATGCATTATACTTTATTCCTCCTTTACAAGTAGCTCAACATGTTTCGGGCAACCATGTGCCCATCTTCAGGAGCTGACGACTGTGTGGTGTTATCGCCACGTGTTGGTATTGTGCCGTGGCTGCAGGAAGGTTGTCAGAACCGGTTCTGACAGCCTTCCTGCAGCCACGGCACAATACCAACGGTGGCGATAACACCACACAGTCTTCAGCTCCTGAAGATGGGCACATGGTTGCCCGAAACATGTTGAGCTACTTGTAAAGGAGAAATAAAGTATAACACATAAGTGACATCTAGTTGGTTTCTTATCTACACTAAAATTACAATGCACAGTCAACCACACATCAGATTTAAAAAATTGATTGTCAGAATTTATAATACAAGGGACAAAACTGACTGAAATAACTTCAGAGAAAACATTTTCTGTGACAATTTTTTACAAAACTGTATCACATATCATATTCCTTCATTCACTACCCTTCTTGAAGAATTAAATTACTGGTAATCATTCTACTATAACAGGCAATCTGACATTAGGCAGAGGTGCAAGCAGCACTATGTCTCCTTACACTTGCCAGCTTCCGAGTGTATATAATCACTCCTATAACACTCCACCCACTCCACCTACTCTTCTTTCATCTTATTTCTTAATTTTATTTCATCTGTGAAAGAATATGTAACTACAAAATGTAGCTGGATGTCACAGAATTGCCTCTTATATCTCCACAGTGAGTAATAAAAACTGTTTTACCAAAGTACGAACTTACACTGCCCTTATTGTCTGCATCTTGAGGGCTACTAGCAATGTAAAATCTTTTGTTGTGTAAGAACACTCCAGAATTCACTTGGTAACCTGTAACATATGTACGAATTATTATTTGGTGTGTTTCTATCTTATTTTCAAGTTGCAAAATGTGATGTATGAGACACAAACAAGTGAGAACTGGTCCAGGATGATCACAGATGAGGGTACTAGAACAGTCATACAAAAATCCTCAGGAATTTTGACAGGAGTTCCATTTGTGCACGACAGCATGTATCTTATCCAAACAATTCCTTGGGCTGCTGCAAAAGTCACTGTATCACAACCTTCTGCAGATCATTGTGTTACATAAATTTGAAGGATTTCTGCAATGGTCCACATATAAGTCCAAACTGTATGCTGGATGTCTGAGCATCACCCATTTCATGGCATTCAGTTGGTTCTCAGCTCTGTGGGTAAACTTATTGAAGGCATAGCATGCTGTGTAGCAATGCCCAACCCCACATGCCCACCTAGTTCTGCACTAAATGAATGCCACGTGATGGGGGTGCTTGAGCTCCTGCATACAGCCTGGTCTTAACACCATGCACTTCTCACAACTTTGGACTGCTATAGATTGACTCACATTCATGACAGATGACAATGTTCAGGAGGATGTGGTATACTGGTTTATACATCAGCCAAAGGAATTCTTAGGAGAAGGGATATGCCAGCTTGTGCCTCAAAAGGACCCCTGTGTAAGTGCCTGTGCAGATCCTTTTAGTAACTGTTGCAGTACCTTCACCTGTAAGCATCCTCCAATAGGTTTCAGTTGTACAGGCCACATATTAATGTTAATTCCTTAATATTTATTTGAAATGAGAACACAGTCATATATTAAAACACACTCAGTAAATAAAAAAACCCTGCTAGTGTGCAATATTTCATTTTAATACAAGTAATGATTAATAGATTCAGTATTTGCTCTGACATTCTTTTGGAGCCTGACCTCAGTTACCCTTAGTGGCAAGAAGAATCACACTGCAAGGTCAAGGTATTTTTATTTATTTGTTTATTTATTGTTTTTAACGTTCCATAAATCCACAATAAAAACAATAAGTAGGGTACAGAACATGTCAAGAGTATTACATTATGTAAAAATATAGAAACATGTGGAAACAAACAGCAATTGATTCTGAGTCAAGCACGTAAATGACATCAAATACAAGCAGGACAAACCACTGTATAATGACAACAGACAAACAGAGAGCCAACTTTTATAGTGTGTATGAACACAAAATTTTTCTGTTCATACAGAGACCTAACAGGCACACTAAATAACTTTCAAAATGTATTTATATTTATACTGGGATAGGGACAGGTAGTGGGCATGTATGAATGCAGTAATGAAACTTTGGGTTCCATAAAATGTGGGGAATATCTTGACTAGCTGAGAACTGGTTAGTTTCCCAAGAAGGACTCTGCTCCATGGAGTAAATATTTATATTGACGAACAAGTAAGATTATTCGGATAAGGTCTGTGAGTTAAGTATTGTAGAGGACATCCAGTTGTGTTGTAGAACTAAAATACAGTAACAATAAACAATAAAACAAATAAAATCCATATTATAACACATCACAGGCAACAAAACTCAATGTTGTTAACAAATATTAACATTGGTGTAAATGGGATCCCATACAACTTGAAATTTATGTACACTAATGTAATCAGTCTTTGTGAATTTTGTGTAGCGATGGCCTGATGATGCTTGAAATGACTGAAACTTGTGGCCACTAATGGAATAAAATTCATTGTAGTGTTTGACTGAATACATATATATTTTGTTATTGTATTGTAGTCTGTGAGTTAAATTTATTGTGTATGTCTTCAGTCATTCACTGTTCTTGCAAGTCTGGCTGCTTATTAGTGTATGATACCCAAATGTCGACAAAAAAGAATGTAACTGACATAAAATAACATTGTGTGAATTGTCAACATAAGGTATGAAGTGGTTCCCTGTTCCCGAAGAAACCTATAAAATGGCAATGTGTAATAATAACAAAAACTTTCCAAAGCAGCAACTTTGATGCTTAAAATTTATTTTATATTTTGATTTCTGCATACCTTAAGATTATACTTACAATCATTGGTGGGCAGAATGAACAGAGATATTGAGTACTTTACATCACCACAATCACTAAATCAGTGTGTTTAACTGTATTTATAATAGTCAACCAAAAGTTGTTTCATGAAAGAACAACTAACCAAAATATTTTATCCTAGAATATCCTTTCAGATTTGCAGTATTTGGCTTAGTTAAGCTCCACTTCTGTGCCTCAGAAGCTGTATAATGTATAGATGTTCCTGTAACAGAGAAAGCATATCATACACTATTCTGTACATGTCACACTTTCACATGTGTAGCAACTAAACTGAGATCCAACAGAACTCCAATACCCACGTCTCTGAGAGATGGGAGGAGGAGGAGGAGGATGAGGAGAAGGTGGAGAAGGAGGAGGAGGAGGAGAAAGAGAAGGAGGAGGAGGAGGAGGAGAAGGAGGAGGAGTAGAAAAAAGTGAAGAAAAATCAGGGGGAAGAGGAGAAAAAGGATGAGGAGGAGGAGGAGGAGGAGAAGGAGGAGGAGGAGAACAAGACGAAGAAAGGGGAGGAGGAAAAGGAGGAGGAGGAGGAGAAGAAAAAGAAGAAGAAGAAGGGGAGGAGGAGACGGAGGAGTAGAAAAAGGAGAAGAAGAAAAATAAGTGGGAGGAGGAGAAAAAGGAGGAGGAGGAGGAGGAGAAGAAGAAGAAGAAGAAGAAGAAGAAGAAGAAGAAGTAGAAATAGAAGAAGGGGGAGGAGGAGAAGGAGGAGGCACAATTATACCAGGCCAAAATTAAGATGGAACATGGATATATGACATTTATTGTACTATTATAATTAATATTCATGCAGCACACACAGGCACTGAATAGTAAGGACACTAGATGATGTAAGGATTAAGAAGTGTCTGTCATTAATTTCTAACTGCTTATGCAGACACCGTAATTATGGCTGTAATATCCAGCACTGAAGACTGTGAAATAGTAGGTTTCCCCCAGAACAGCAAAAAGAGTTATCTAATTTTCTGGCTTCCAGCAAAAAGTTCTCCAATATAGCTAATTTAACACCACCGTGCCAGTGAAATGGAGGAAATGACTTCTCTATTTAAAAAATTTGGAGTAAAAGTTGTAAATCTTTTTCCCATAAATTATTACATTGTGTAATATAAAATTTGTATAGGTCATCTGCTAAAAAGCTACAGCAGCAGACCATTTGCTACTACCAAGCCACCTGAAGTGTATGTGTGTATGTGTTTGTGTGTGTGTGTGTGTGTGTGCGTTTGCACGCATGTGTGTATGTAGAGAGATAGCTGTGTGGAGTGCTATGCACAGCATCCATTTAAATATAATCAAAGCAGTGATAGGAACAGCTAACCATCTTCTTCTTGATTTCAAACTTTCGCCATGTTTTGAATGTTGTACTCTTTCTTTTGGGTGATTCCCTGGTATCGGCACAAAAATTCAGATGCTGGGGAATCACCCAAAAGAAAGAACACAACAACCTTCTTCGTGCTTGTGTAACACGCAAGAGAGAGATAATGAATTCTGCAGTGAGAGATTTGGCTAGTGTAATGGCAAAGGCACTGCATTACCCACTCGAAACAACAAAGCTGTGGAAGGTTTCAAACCTGTTATCATAATGTAGAAGCATGTCTTCTGGATTGTTGTGCTTTGTGGTTGGGTAATTTCTCCATGACATTTTGCAGAAATGTAGTGCCTTCTTCTTCTTCAGGGCTATGAATCTGTGGCCTGACTGATAATCCTAAGGATGAAGGCTGTACACCCCTTCAAATCTTTGGGAAGAAATTACCTGACCACACGGCACAACAAACCACAAGATCTGGTTCCTCCACAATAAGGTGGTGGAAACCTCAAAATCTCTTTTTCATATTGTTAAGAAAATGTTTCTTTATTATTGCAGCTTCATTGTTCGCTGTGTTTTGTTGATGCAACACCGACTTCCTATGAAAGAATATAATGATAAATGTTTTCATAGTATTTGAATGTCAATCTCCATGAACATAGAACTATACTACTTTTTTAAAAAAGTAAAGGGAAATGGGAATATTGTTTGGTACTGAATATTGGTACTTATAATTCTAACAATATGGCTGTTCCCACAGCACAATGTGGTTACTGAAATATTTATATCAGTCAATAGAAGAAAAAATTTTTATTTCAATTGACCGAAGTATATCAGGAAATAATCCTAGATTCTATTCCTCTGTTTTGCAGATAACTGTTGTGTGTGATCACATTTATTATTATTATTATTAACTTAATCATGCTTCTCGTCATCTATATGCTGGGAAACCTTCCCCTCACCCAGAATGTCGGTGTGATTAGGCTCAGTCAGGGGAAGGAAATTTTCACCCTATCATCTCTACTACCACCACCACCACTACTACTACTACTACCAACACTACTACTACCACCACCACCACCACCACCAACGCCATTAGTACTACCACCACTACTAATGCTATCACTACCACCACCACCACCACTACTACTACTACTACTACTACTACTACTATTGCTGCTGCTACTACTACAACCCTGGACAATGGTGGATGATCAAATATTAATTTCTTGGAGGGGTGGGAGGGTAAAAGAAGGCCTTCTTGCCCTTCCATTACATGTCAGCTGCGGATAAGAATTGACCACTGCTGCCTTATTTGAGCTAGACCATATATGGCAGTTAATCTGAGTCATGCCATCCCACTCTCCACCATTTTTAATTAAAGATCAGCCATTAATTGCATTATGTGTAACATTTTTATTTATTACTGTTATACTTAAGTACCTGAATCCACATTCTGAAAAAAATGATTGTTGTTATAACACAGCATTTTGTGATTTTGTTGCTACACTGACCTTTCCAAAGATACACGCCAGGTGCACCGACCAGCAGTTCTGACTTATTTTGTGGCTGGAATAAAAGAAAGGTCAATTTGAAGTAAAGTGTGTCTTCATTTGTGTAATTCAGGTGTCAGTGTTATATGAGTCACCGGTCTCTGCGTCCCTGCAATTACATTGTCAAATTTTTTAGGAAAAAGTATATAAAAACTTCCCTGCACTAGTTTGGACACATCTGTTGACCACAAATTTTCCAGCAGGAAATGGCTGCCCTGCACATGGTCCAAGCTCTGGAAAAGATTTTGTAAAAACCACTAAGACATGAGTGCAAGAGGAATATAACAGTTACAGACATCATTTAATAATAATTATGATGATTATGATGATGGTGGTGGTGGTGGTGATGATGATGATGATTATGATTATGATAAACCAATAATAAATAGAGCCACTGGAATGGTAACAAGAGGCTGAAGAAAAATTTGGAAGCCATACCAGGAAAACATTTGATTCACTACAAAAGGCAGCTGTACTAGGAATATCATACATAATATGGAAAGTACTGCAGTGTGAAGCTTGAAACCTGAGTGGTGGTGATCACTATTGGTTCAAGAGAAGTACCAGGAAGAAGAGGCCTGTAACAAGAGACGACGATGACAATGACAACAATGACAACAACAGCAACAATAACAACAACAACAATTACAATGATGACGATGACGATGACAACAACAATGACGATGACAAAAACAACAACTACTACAACTACAATGACGACAATGACAACAACAACAACAACAACAATGGAATTGCTCGCAATATACATAAAATAAATAAATAGTGTATTATGTTCAAAATTTAGCCATGTTCTTTGCTGTCACCTATGATAATTGGTTACTTAAAAGCCTGCATTGCTGCCACGATGCCAGTGATCACTGATAAATGTGTGATAACTGTAGAAACATCTTTGTAAACAGATCTACTTGTAGCACTTTTATTCATAATTACAGGGATTTTCAACTGTTCTGTTGCATTCACCTTGTTCTCCACAGTGTCCAAACTTATGCCCAGAATCACTGAAGCACAAATATGAGCTGAAAACCAAACAACTTTGGATTCAGCTTTTTGGAAAACAAAAATTAATCACAGAGGGATATGAATCTCTGAGAGGCTTTTCTAGTTTTCAGCTAACATCCCAAGGAGGGTATGAGGATCAGGAGATGGCAGTAGACAACCCTGCTACTGATGCTGCCTGATTAGCTTTCTACTCCTCCCCCAACTAATTCTCTAACAACATTCATCTCCAACCATCCAATCAAGTCCAGCACCTTTGTTTTGAAGCTAAGATAACAAAATCACTATTACATTGAAATGTAGGCTGGGATAGCATAGTCAATATAGCGACTCGATATGGGCTGGACGGCTCGGAAATCAAATCATGGATGGAGTGAGATTTTGTGCACCTGTCCAGACTGGCTCTGGGGCCCACCCAGCCTCCTACACAAAGGGTACTGGGTCTTTCCCATGGGTAAAGTGGCCAGGGCGTGGTGTTGACCATCCATCCCCACCTAGCCCCTCTGGGCCTTCGTGGCCTGTTCTAGGGTGAACTTTACCTTTATCTTTACCTATATTACATTGAAACAACATATCATTTAAATAAGATCAGACACATTTTAAAATTATTTATTCCATGTATTTTGATTGAATTAAATTGTTCATTCATGACATCAACAAATGCACCTTTGATTTTTTTTTGCAGCTACTGTAAACAACGCGGGTTTCACAAATCATGATCAAAATAGTATTTTTGAAAGGATAATATATTAAAACAATAAAATAGTAACATTTATTATGGCATTTTCAATTACAAATAGTTATAAAGTTGCAAGTTGCTACATTATAGTTTCCTTTGGTATAAGAACATATAGTTTATCTTTGATCACTTGTGGATCTTTCCTGTGTATGATTTATAGTGGCATCCATGCACTTGTTGGAGTATTGAATGGACTAATTAATGGTCCTGATACATTAATGTTTATTTGTAAAAAGTGCTGTATGTACACACACTGTCCCCACTAACCTACAATGAAGTTACTTCTAATGGGCAGAAATTTTCCACTTAAAGTGGTTTCACTGTAAGTGGTGATTTTCTAGAACCATTTGACCATGGAAAGTGGGGACTTCCCATTAACAAATAACAGAAATTACGTATGATTGTGCTTGTAATTGACTGGTTGGTCTGATGGTTATTCAACAAGGCCACTATTCCACTGTTCGTTAAGTTCCATTTCAGCATCTGTATAAACTCTTTAAAGTTTGGTTTGTTGAAAAGTGTTTCACACCGTAGTCCCCTGCTATGAATATTCTACCACACATTAACCACTGCCAGATTCTTATGTACCTTTAACTTAGATTATGATGGTAACATGTAATGCTGACTATGGTGCATCCAGTGATTGATGATGAATTGGAAAGGATGATTGTGAAAGCACATAGAAAGAAGTGGTTGTGGTACAGGTTTAGGTGTTATACCAACATTTTCCTTAGGAAAACTACAACGATCCTAGGTCATGATACTCGGTGTCTAAGCCGAGTTTTAAACTGGACATGTGCAAAAGATAAGCAGGAAATGTCACTGTTTGAGCTAACTTGCTCAGTCCCATTATCAGAAGCTTATAAATACTACATATACGAACCTTATATTGAGGCAAGTGAACAGACATTCCTGCTTGCCCCACAGCATAGTTTACTGCTCCCTGTTTGTTCACAAGTACAACATAATTATCTGTAAAAATACCAGAAAGATATAAGTATACTGTACATACAATTGCTTGTAATATTTTGATAAGTTATTTGTTAACCCACTGGCATACTTTGATAAACATAAAATATTTGTTGATTTGGGTAATCTTTGTAAATTTTATGGCTGGAATATGTGACCAGTTGAAAGTCAACACACTTCAATGAACAGAAAACAGATACATACTTAAAAAACAGTTCTCTTATAATTTTTAAGTTTCTACTTCAGAACTTCCACTGTATATTGATGGTTCAATTTAGGGCAACAAAAAAATGTAAAACAAATACTGGTTAGTGTATAGAACTCAATGGTAAGCTTAACTCATCATATCTCAATCAGTGTATTAATAAAACTTATTCAGTGCCTAAATCAAACTTATGTAGCACAAGATTTCATTCCAAATGACAACCATTTAATATTTACTTTTAAACAATCCACCTTCAATGATGATTCACTAACTCTTTGCACCTCATTTCAGTACACACCGAGATCAAATATTTACACGACATTAAAATTAATGTAGGTAGAAACAAAATTGTTCATCACATTACTACTGCTATCAGAAGTTATTCTTGATGAGTTTTATCATATCATATCATTTATTTTCTTTCCGTAAATCCATACAGGATTACATAATCCATATGGATATGGAAATTGTTTTAATGAGTGTGTACAACTTTTTTCTTAGTACAAGGGAATCCAGTTGAAAGTGAGATAGTATCACTTATGAATCTGAATGGATGCAATATTAGACATAGATTGCCAGGCTGATCACAGCTCTTATGGTTATACTGTATTATCTAATACACTTGGGTGTCATATGGTGTGTGTCACACAAGTGAATTGTCTTTTGTGGTTGGTAAAAAATGGGTAGTGTAATACAGAAGTTCTTTTCTAAACATGTAAACTGTTGTTTCTGTTCTCATTGTTAAATACAGTGTAATATGCAGGACATTTTTTATTGTGGAAACACACATAAAGAAGAAATCTTACAAAAAGTGCTGCAGCAAATTCAGAAGATGGTTTCCTGGATTTTCATTTCCTGTGACATCAACAATAAAGCCACTGACGAATAAATCCTGAACAAATGGTTCATTGTTAAAGATGAAGTGACAGCTAACATGATAAGTTATTTAAGGCAAATCTTTAATGAGATTGTAGTGCAAAACCATCATCACAGGAAAGTGATGTATTATAGTCACCTGTGCACACAGCCACAAAACAGCCTTATTTGAAACCAAATTTAAAGATTGTAAAAATTCTGCAGAGCAAGCTGTTCCATGAGAATATGTTTTTGTAAGTGGTTCTATAAACCAGTTTGTAGGGGTAAAGTCGACCTTTGCTAACGTACAATGTGAGCAAAAAGAAATGTACATTCCCCCCAAAAAATTTTTTGAAAGCAAATGTGGCATACTTAGAACTGCACACCTGCATCACTCGATCTAAGAACTTTCGAAATTTTATTTCAAATGACTAGGTCATAATTACTGCGCACTGCCGCCGCTATATGCCATTTTGGAAATGGTTACCCCACAACAAAAGCTACCATAACCTTATATCTATTTACGCATAGTACACGCACTGGTGCGGAGAGGGTGCATTTTCAAAGCCAAGAGTCATGGTCCACCTATTCGTTCTAGTGCAAATGTGGACCGTGTTTGGGATTGCTCCCGGAGTAGACCATAAAGATCAAAGCA
>Ga0136643_10011029_pt1 | contig 13387 bp, 6 predicted proteins | sample TergutLab28metaG_FD_96883 | JGI IMG/M metagenome (GOLD analysis project Ga0136643, IMG submission 96883) | Labiotermes labralis P1 segment gut microbial communities from Petit-Saut dam, French Guiana - Lab288 P1 (version 3) (version 3) | ecosystem: Host-associated > Arthropoda: Insects >...
CCCCCCCCCCCCCCCCCCCAAAAAAAAAGACGCAGAGGAATTAAATCAATAATAGTACAAACAAAAAAACAGTAACATAAAATACGAATAATAATAATAATAATAATCCGCAACATACTGTCAACTGAAAGCAACGATAAATTACTGAAACATAATTCAATATCATAACGATATAAGCACGATTCGCACGCTTGGGGGGGGGGGAGTGGAGAGGTGCATTCAAGATTAGGGTAGGGAAAACTCTGGGAAAGAGACCACTCTCAAGACCTATGCATAGACAGGAAGATAATATTTAAATGAATCTTCAATTAATAGGACAGGGACGTGCAGTGTACTGATCTGAACCAGGATACAGGGAGGTGGTGTGCTCTTGTGCACACAGATTCCATGAAAGCGTTGACTTTCTTGGCTGAGTTTCTCAGGAAGGACACTGCTCCGTGTAGTTATTTATAAGCCAGCCCAGTAGCTACCCTGAATTGCACAAGAGCAATAGACGTGTAATGTGGAACTGGTCCGTACGATAAGTAAGTAGGCTTGGCGAGTTCTATTCAGAAATTCTTACTATACATACGTGTGCCGTTTACTAGCTCTGTACAAAGGGCAATTGGAGAACACAACGAAAGTGAGTGTCGTATCTTACTAATTAGTAAGCCTGGAAGTCCCTGACATTTTACACGTCAGAAGTCCTCTTCCCGTACCTGTTTCGGTCTATCTACTAATAGACAGATTTTTCAAGTCCCCAATATCAAATTTAACGAAAATCCGTCAAAGTTTTAGAGCCGCGCTGACACGTGCGGATAGGTAGACGGACATGACAAAGGTAACAGGCGCTTTTCACGAGTACGTCAACGCGCCTAATAAGTACCACATTACATAAAATACTGGGAGCATTTATCATGAAAAGTGAAATACCTAACAGAAATCCAACACATGCAATAAATTAGTCTAATCAGAATTCAGGAACTCGGTGTCCTTTACTCCGCGTTTTAGAACCGACTGGAGTACAATTTCACAAGCAACAGGCTAAAATTTCACACTCGGATTTAATATTTCACATTCTCCCACGTACGAAATTAATATGGTAGTATGAAACGTGTTTGCTTGGGTAGCCACAAATATGAGATCCAAAATAAAAAACATAAAACAAAAGGGCATACAAAGGGAAGTGAAGATTAAAAATATGAAGGAGGTATTCAGACTGCGGATCGAGACCACGCCATGTCACCGTCATTCACTCTGTCACCACACTAACCCAGATCGCAACTAGCCCTCGGAAGTAGGAATCGGTCCTAACAAGCCAACACAGCAGCGACTACCAGCAGCTATTTCTGCATGAAGTACACGAAGAACAAGCGCCTTTCAAGCTAACTCATAACACTTACATTTAGCAGAAAAAAAATAACAGTTAATGACTCTCATCGGCGCCAGGAAAAACAAAACTGTATATTCAAGGAAAGGTTGTTTACGCGCAAGTTTCAGAAAGGAAATGGGCGGCATTGGATGAGGAACAAATGTGCGAGTAGTTTTAACGCTAAACCCTATGCGTGCTTCAGGTACTCTTCCAAGCAACATGCCAAAGACGGAAATTCAAACCAACTGAATGCAAAGTGGCTTACGATTTTCTGCTCCATCTGGCAACAATTCGTCACCGGGATATTTTTATTAATAAGTGATAATACTGCTTTTGCAGCTGCTTTACTCTCCGACCAATATCAGAGAAACGAGCCTATCAATTAACGGCAGGTATTACAAATTGTTGTGAAAAATAAATTTAAAAAATCGAAACAATGTTGGAACTATGGTATAATTACTTATAATTTATTACATAACCATTAATTAACGTGGCCAAAATCAATCGTAAAACACCACGAAGGTGTATAAGTCCAACGGAGATAAAATAAGGTACGAGATTTGGGGTTCTCAAAGAGGTGCAAAGATACATGCCTGTGCTAGAACTGCTTGACCTTCAAGATGGAGGCACTATTCTCCTCCGAAACATAAGCAGCAATTTACCAGACGATACGGCGTAAAAATGCCCAAAACTTAAATTTTAATGCAAAAAATTGCGTAAATGAAAATCATGTAAATATTAGAAATTCTCCATTTTTATAAACAAATAATTACCAAGCACTACCTCTCCTGTAAAGTTATGCAGCGTACGTTGACCGTGCGTAACATCCCAGAAGAGTGAAGGCACCAACTACATCCCCGCGACAGCCTGATACGTCACAGATAATTAATCACTTTAAATAACATACATCAATAAAGAATCTTACACAAACATGTTAGGTCGACTTCGTTCTTACGAATTCTAAAATCCTTTTTTTTTTTAGGCGTGTTCGCAGAATTGCTAAGAGTGATTATTAGCTTCGTCATGTCCGTCCGTCCGTCCGTCCGCATGAACAACTCGGCTCCCAGTGGGCGGATTTTCATGAAAATTGATACTTAAATATATTTTTTTAAATCTGTCAAAAAAGTTCAAGTGTAATTAAAATCGTAAAAGAACAACGGGTACTTTACATGAAGAGCAATATATATTTTTATCATATCTCAATCAGTTCGCCTTAGAATGAGAAATGTTTCAGCCAAAAGCTGCAGAGAAAATCAAAACACACAATTTATGCTAACTTCTTTTGTTCGAAAATCGTGCCGTTTATGAGATAGTGGGAAAACACTGCACAGCCGGGCAGACCACAGATGACAATACAATACGGCGCATGCGCACTGCACGCTGAATAACTAATGCTACTAACACACACTCATAACATGCAATACTTATTGCTATTCCGCTGCAACAATAGTTGCACGAGCGCGCCTCAATGTTACCTATATTGCCTGTCTTGTTCAGTCTGGAAATTAATTTCCTGTACACATCAGTTCTACTGGGCTGGCTTATCAAAAGTTTAATATCGTAGTAAAATCAAAATAAACAATCTTTAAAGTGAAATGGCAGCAAAATCAACTGCCAACAGAACAGCTACGAATAAAATGAGTCTTTCGAACAGAGGAGTTCACCAAAAAATGAGGAGGTACAGTAGAACTCCGTTTATCCGGATTAAATGGGACGCCGAGCCACCCGGATATGCAGAAAACCCGGATTATTGGATTTTTCTTTGAAAAAGAGGCAGTTTAAATTTCGGCTGACAGACAGTACGTACATGCGCCTCAACCTTTCAACCACGTTTGATTTGTAGTTCTGGAAGCCATAACACTAATGTGCTCGATCCAACAGCCGGTAATTTCGAGGCAAGTTACTTTTGTAGACTTCTCGACAAATTTACCCGAAGGGCGAAGCCGATCCGGATAAGTAGTCTACTGTGTATGTGTGTGTGTGTGTGTGTATATATATACACACACACACACACACACACACACACACACACAAGTGCGCGCGTTGTTTTGCGTACAAACATTGACAAGGTTCGGTTACTTGGCTTCCGAACTTTTCATCTCTTGGCTAGGCTACAGACTGAAAGGCGGACACCCCCAAAAACCGACTTATAGTCTTTTCCAAACCATCCTTATCCTCACAGAGATCCGAATCCGTTTTACTGCACACTGGCACGTTCATTAGTGTCTCAGAAAAACATCGATCACGAAGGTAACGAATAGCAATCCAGAAGTGTGTAGTCGCGGATCTACTGCGTAGCAGGTAGATTGGAACAAGGCGAATCCACAATACAAGGATGCAGAATTATCGTTACGCTATCCTGTTAGATTACTGCGACTGCTAACAAATGATCATAGTTCAACCTACAAAGACCACGGTATTACAGCTCTTCGCTGCTATCGGATAACATTACCTTTCTTCAATCGTTCTGTTTACCTACAAAGACCTTCTGTGACGTCAGGTACCATTACAGTCACTTACTGATACATTTATTAGCTACACGATTTTAACTGCCACAGCTCACGTCATTTGCTTTATAACACACAACAATACCTGCTTGATACTCGCACAGTCGTAACAGACACTACTTTGTGCTACAAGTATGATGCGATGATTGTTCGGCAAAACTTGCCGCGCGGAAAATAATATACAATTTGAAAGTAACCGACAACAGTTTGGTCGAGCAACAGACACAGATACGTATTTTTTAAAACCACGAAATTAGCAGGCAAGAAAGCGTCTAGCTACTTCATGGATATCAGAAAAATATCGCAGAATAATTACTATTACTTTAAACCTGCAGGAGCTCTGGTAGTGTTGACGGTACAGCGAGTATGCTACGGGCTGGGAAGTCCGGGGTTCGAATCCCGGTAGAAGGAAGAGATTTTGCTCCTCTCCAAACGTCCAGACCGGCTCTGGGGTTCGTCCCGCCTCCTACTGAATGGGACCGGCGTTCATACCCGGGGCTAAAGCGGCCTGGGCATGAAGTTAATCACGCAACTCCATCAACTGCCGAGGTTAAGAAGGAGTGGCGTTATACCTCCACTCGCGATATACGCCCTTATGGCGTGGAAAGGGAAAACTACTACTTCATCTCTGCATGAAAATAAAATTTTACGTTCTACTGGTTTATTTTATTTATATTTTTCCGTATGGTGCATGGTTTTAGATAAACAGCTGTAAATTCCGAAAACAGCAGAACGTAAACTACCAACTACAGGGCACGGGAGATGAGTATGTTCAGCCAGCTGCCAACAGAATTCAAATACGTGATCCCCCCCCCCCCTGTCCCCCAGGAATCTCTAAATAACCTACTACGAAAAGACAACACTTCTTCGCTTTTCGTAGTAAACTTGCGCAGGCCTATTCCGTTTAATTTATTACATAGCATCAAATGGTATGCTGGGGTCTAGTTCAAGGCATCCCAGCAACTGCAACATCGGAACCAGGAAGATCAAAGAACACGCCACACGAAGCAGATGTGGCTACCACTTACTGCACGAAACTTCCCATCTACATACGTGAGCTGAAATGTTTACTCGACTTTCATTATTGAAAGGCATAAGGTCTAGACTGGCAAGCCGTGCCATGGCCCATACCGACGGTTGCCGGTCTCTCACCGTGGGGGTACGGGCTCGATTCAACAGCTGTCCATGAGAACTTCGGTTTTCCTCTGTCAGTACCATTCCACCAGCGCTCTATGTGCACATTTTATTCACTGACGCTATACAAAACGGGTGACAGCGTCTTTAATAAATACCGCCATCACCGCCGCCGCCGCCACCACCACCACCACCACCACCAACAACAACAACAACAACACCGGAAAACAGCAGACGTAAGCCTACTGCTACGGCAAAGAATACATTTGTACAAGGGGGTGCTGATAAGTCCTTAGCCCGACCAGAAAGGAAACAAACTACAGCGACCAAACTCGGGATTTATTCAACATACTCCCTACGAAGCTCAACACACTTCTTTGCCCGTTGCTCTAACTTGTGCAAGCCACTCAAAAAAAAAAAATTCAGAAGGTTGTCCGTCCAACCAGGTCTCCGCGGCAGCAATGACCTCCACGTCGGACGAAAAATTGTGACCTTTCAATTGTTTTTTTCAGTCCAGGGAACAGGTGGTAGTCTGACGGGGTCAGATCCGGAGAATAGGGTGGGTGATCAAGACAATGGAAGCCCAGGTGGGCCAGTTTCTTCTAGGTGGAAGTGCCCGGTGAGCCGGGGCATTGTCGTGCAAGAAAAAGACCACTTTGGTGACCTTCTCGTTGCGTTTTTCCTTCAAAATGTCCTTCAATTTCACCAGCAGAGATAAGTAATACTCCGTGTTGATAGTTTGGCCCTTTGGAAGATAATCCATTAGGATGATGCCGTCTTGATCCCAAGAAATCGAGGCGAGAACTTTTACCAGCTGATTTTTGCACTCAGAATTTTTTGGAGCGGGGTGAGCCGCTATGCCGCCACTACATTCATTGTTGCTTTGTCTCCGGGCCATAGTGATATAACCAGGTTTCGTCCATGGTCACCAATCGCGACACGAAATCGTTTGGATCCCGTCGAAAAAAATCCAAAAGCTGCTCATACGACTGACACCGTTGACGTTTTTGATCCGCGTTCACGCATTTCGGGACCAACTTCGCGGAGATCTTCCGCATTTCCAAATCTTCATGAATGATGGACCCAACCCGCTCACGTGAGATGCCCAGTTGCTCAGCTATTGATTTAGCCGAAATCTGGCGATCTTGCAAGATTAGCTCGTGAATTTGATCAATAATCTCCGGGGTGGTCACTGTTTTGGGTCGTCCAGGACGAGGTGCATCACAAGTGGAAAAATCACCACGTTTAAACTGGGTCACCCAGTTTTTGACGGTGGCATACGATGGTGTATGTCCCCATAATGCTTCTGTCAGAATGGCGTGAAATTTCCTTCGACGCCTTGCCTTGCAGAAAAAAAAATTGATGACAGCTCGCGTCTCCATATTGTTGAAATCGCGCGCGTCGCCAGGCATGCTTCCTTTCAGCCTCTGTAACAAGAAAGTTCTTGCAATTCGGCACATGAACAGAACCCTCTTTCCAAGGACACTATCGATTCCGTCCTACGACATCGGGAAGTTGGTCGGGCTAAGAACTTATCAGCACCCCCTCGTACAATATGAACACAAACCCACCTTCGCATTCTGAACATGGTCCAGGACTAACTAATTTTACTGCTGACGTAATGCTCGAGACGTTACGTTAATACGCTCTAGAGAGACGTTCCACCAGGACCAAACTCATTAATCAAAATTTACTTGCATAAACAAGTATGACCTTCTGGGAGACTTAATTCAGACCCCAGCGAGGACAGCATTTCCACGAGACGACTTAATGAGAACAGTCTCTCGTTTCGCAACTAATCACCACACGTTCTTCCACGAACTAGGATTATTACATTTGCACAAGAATGTCAGCAGCTACTGAAAAATGCCACGCTTTATTTAAACGAAACAGTGGCTCCGGTTCAGAAACACAACCAGTTACAACGTATCCTTACCGTTTAGAGTATAATGTGTAGTGACGATTACTGCAAACTATACACAAATGTGTCAATAAAACAAAGCAGGTTTGCAAATCAAAAGCACTAATTAAATCTCATTTAAGAATATGAGGTAAAGGACTCGCTACTTGAATAACGTAATTATATAAGTGAAATACAGTCTATGTAAGTGAAAAGAGTATTCTACAGTTTAGAAAGAATGGCTCTTGCAATGACAACCAATTCGTGACAGCTGGAGGAGAAGGCAGAAGGGGATAAGATGAAGAAAAATGAGAGGGGAAAAAAAGACACAAGAAGAAGGAGAAGGTGGTGATGAAGATGACGACGATGAAACAACTACTTCCTCAGAGAAATGCCCAGTTAATTGAGAGGGGAACATTGTGGAAAGAAAAATGTTCAGACGGCCACCATCCTCCTCATATTAATGTCCATATTAACACGGATAAACGTAAGATTCTGGGAGTAAACGTCACAGCTGAGTGGTAACATTGCTGCATACTGGGACGGTCCTTGGTTCAACTCCGGTCTCGAAGGAAGATTATTCCAACCCAGACTGTGGTATCTGTCAGTCCTTCCAGGAAAGCGAATCATGACAGAATGCTTGTAAATCGGTCATGGAGGCTTCCTTCCATGTATGTCCAAGTTCATAAACGTCTTTTCATACAGCGCTGCATAACCTATGCACCTGAGAAGGCGTCACGAAATAACCCTAACGCAATCTAGAGGTATGTTCACGATACCGGTAATGTCCGCCGATAATACAGGTCAACAATTACGGTTTGTCCACAATACGAAATATATACTGGCGGATGCGCTGTTCAGTAAGACGGAAAGACTTGTTCGTCCTGTGAGTAGACAGATGGCCCATAAAAATTTTTCGTAGGAATTGTGGATATGTCGGGCGATAAATATGGTGTGGAAAATCCCAGATATACAGTTGCAAGAACACCCAAGATATATTTTGTTCACACTGTAGATATTTATTCTAGGAAAAGTCAGCAGAATATACGGAGCTGTGTGTGAAGTTGAGTTTATTTAACAGTAACTGCAGCAGGCCAAGAAAAACACTAAATGCTGATGGGCGATAAACCTTGTGTATAAGCGGCAGGGCCACAGGGCATATCAATGCAAACGATGTGTATACAGATGAAAGACATGATCCAAAAATTTCGTCGGAATAACTCCTACACATTTATTTAATACACCAACAAATGCACATATATTCATTTAATGATCTAAAATTCACATTAAAACATTCAAAACGCTCCTACATGTTTCGATCATACGCTCATCCTCAGGGAGCATACATTGTTCCTTGCTACAGTTATATTTTAAAAACATTCAGTGTTTCACATCGTTACGTTGAGTTGGTGCTGTGGCAGCATGTCTGTAAACAAATATATTTATTTAATAGACTGTCAATGCAATAGAGTAAGAATTAATTATTGCACAAATAATTAGGCTATATGGGATGGAGAGTGAGTTGTGCTTGCCTCTCTGAGGATGATCGTACAATCGAAACACGTAGGCGCGTTTTAAATGTTTTAATGTGAATTTTAGATCATTAAATGAATATATGTGCATTTGTTGGTGCATTAATTAAATAAACTACAGAATGCACGGTGCAACGATAAAGATAACTCCTACACATGTTGAAATCGTAATTGTTTCATCAAAACCGTTTACCAATTACAACATATAATGAACAACAAAATCAACAGGTATACAACAAAACAAACGTAATTTATTACATTCAGAATGCCATTAATCTGGTTTGTCCCGAACTTATTTTGGTGTGGACAGCTGTTGGTTCTCTCAGCGAATACACTTACTACAGGTGGTTCCTCCGTCCATCGTTACGCAAGTTACAATACTTTGAGACGACAGGACAGCTGGCAGAAACCCACCCTGGAATAATGTCTCTTTCAAGTTTTACTGTCTTGCGAGCAGCACTTGACAGTCAATTCGGTGAGCCGGTCGCAGCACCCGTGGTGAAGTACTCAAGGCGTGATGGCGGACGAATCCACGACGCAACTATTCAACATAAGATTTCCAAGGGAGTGTGATGAATCGAGCTTACCAACACGAAGCCTCACCGAGTGGAACGGATGTGCGCGCACCCATACATTCCACGGACTACTGTACATGTATACTGGGGTCCCTGCTCCTTTTCAGAGAACTTATCCATGCTGTTTTCTCAGAAGAAAATAACGCATTTCTGCTGTCTTCTGCTGGACAATATACGCTCCAGTACTGAGACATTACAGTGAAAATCAACAAAGAAGCTCTGCTGAAGGCATCTTCCAACGCCTTAGGATATTATGAATTCAGAGGTTGTGCTTATGTAGAAACATAACAACAGGCTTACACATAATATCTCACGGGAGCGCGCACACAAAGGCACAGCGTGACCCTTAAAATTCTAATAAAAGTATACAGCACTTGGTAAGTAAGATACTAATACCGAGAAATGGGCGGTAATTTATTTCTGACTGTTGCATTCATGCTACAACCAATGACAACCCTCCGTGTTCTTTTTATGATGCTGTCAGTGCCTGAGACTGTAGTGTCGATGGTGGGACGACTGGTGAATGATGAACTGGAAAGGATTTCTACGGAAGCGGTCATGGCCCAATCTGGGAATGCCGGCATTGCGGCATGCCCGGAGAGTGAGGTGATCCACGAGAAACATCACAGTAGAACGCCCGCAGACCAAGATTCGAAATGGGAATCTCTCGAACACAAGTCTGGACAGATGTTATCGCCACACAAATCTGTTGGCTTATGGCGTGTTTCGAACACAATCAAACAAGGCACAGCAACAAACACACACACACACATACGACAGCACAAGCACGCTACGTACGACATACACACAATAACGCGGTTCATTTGATCGTGTTACAATCCTAGTTTAAATCTAATAAAATTAATTTAATTAACTGCTTGAATATCCATGACTGGGCTTCGAAACTGAAGGAGGTCAGTTCCACTGAGTAGGGGGAAAAAAAAGTCTCAGGACCATCCCAATGACGAATCGAAATATAACACAATTACAACGTAATCGATGAAATGTGGAATTCTTTAGGGTACTCAGTATTAAGATCTGGAAGACATGACGTCTTCTGAAATGTAACGGCGTTTGGTATGGCATACGAGTACCAACTTTTCGGAGTACCTCCCTGTTTTCTCTTCAGGTTCGAAGTCCACCAACCCTGAAGACAAAGGCAGCAGATTACTTCAAAACCTTGACACCTACTTAGCAAGCTACAAGGCTTCTCATCCATGAACGCTAATTATTTTACGATTTTAATAGCGTACGTATAATCTAGAAGATGTCCATTACAAAGCAGGCCAATTAAGTAGTCTGTGTGGGTACTGGATTCTCATTTAGAGTAACAACATATTATTTGTTTACAGTCCTAATTTCCCACGCTTGAGTAACACAAGAGCTGCCAACTTTCCTTTGAATCGCAGCTGGGTAAAATGTAGGAGTCTGGAAATAATCATTCTTGGCGTAATACTAACTGCTGGTCGACATTGTCAACTGTATTAACTAAGTAAACACTGAAACCTGTCGAGCAAGTCCTGCAAAACTGACAGTTACTGAGCTAGTCAAGACATTTCCTTATTTTACAGCACTCATTCATTGCCGTGTCCACAACAGTATATCACTGGGTGATATTCTGAGTCAACTGCACCCACTAAACTCCTTCACACCTAATTATTTACGATACATTTTTAATATTACCCTCATTCAACTGAGTCTCCCAAGGGGCCTTTTGCCAGTACGTTCGACTCTGTCTTCTCGCCTTGAATGCTACACGGACCGCCCATCTCCTCATCAATTTAATGAGACTTGCAACACTAGATGGCACTCCGCAATATTTATTTTTCTGCACTACAAATACTACCACATACTCTCTTTGGAACTTCGTTTTGAAACCATGTTCTTCCGTCACACCGAGTGTCAAGTTCTACACGCACACGAAACAAAAGGCACAGTTAGGCCTGTACTTTAAAATATTTATATTAGGTCACAGACCGCGGTAGCACAGTGGTTAAGGTGCTGTGTTACAAATCGGAAGGTCGCTGGTTCGATCTCAGCTAGTGTCAGTTGATTTTTCATGGACATAAAATCCTTCCGATCGCACTATGGCCCTGGGGTCGACTCAGGCTCTAACAGAAATGGGTACCAGGAGTATTTCCTGGGGGTAAAGGCGGCCGGTGCGTAAGGCTGACAACCTTACTACCATTCTGTGCCGTTGTCACGAAATCTGGGAACCTTAACTTCGTGGAACCCTCTGGGCCACTCCGGGCCTGTAACGGGACTGCTTTACCTTTATATGAGGTCACAGAGGGGAAACATTCTGAACAGCGCGATATCATTGAGCCCCTTAGCCAAATTCTAAACTGGAGGTAAAAATCAAAGGTAAAGGTCACCCCAGAACAGGTCGTGTAGGCCCAAAGGGGAAGTACAGGCATAGCTATACTCCCTCTTTAACCTCGGCGCTAGATGGGGGAAGGTGGTCAACACCATGCCCCGGCCGCTTTATGCCCACTGTAAAGAAGGTTGAGCTGGGATTTACAGATGGGATTTAACTCGGAAGCCTAAGGGTTAATTACCTAAATATTTCCGTCGCTATTGCGACCATCATCAAGGTACGTTCATTACACTATTGACAAAATACAACAATCTGCCATATTGTACAAGTAAAGCCACTTAACGTTACAATGAATATATCAGGTTCTCCCTATGGTCGTAAAAATGTCGGATTACATAATGTCAAAAGCAGAAATTACTGAGAAAAAAAATACTCAGCACTAATGCTGCTGTCTGGTTCAATAAAATGTGTAGCATAAATACGCAAGTACATACATATTACTAATCAACAGTAATAATCTACAAAATAATAACACCCAACGAATAGCAATAACTTGTGGTTTTACTTATACAATACGGCAGTTAATTGTATTTTGTCAGTATTGTTGTGAAGATACCCTGATGATGGTCACAATAGCGACCGAAACATGTGGGTAATTAATAATATATAATAAAGCACCAGTGTGCATTTGTTGGTCTACTGCATAAACTGAATGAACAGGAACTTTCTTAATTTTCTTGCATAACTGACCTATAACTTGTACAGTACATGCAAAGTAGAAATCCACCTATCCGGACGCTGGTTATCCGGATCGGCTTGGCCCTTCGGGTCAACTTTTTCTTGCTGTAATTGTACTGCATATTTGATGACTTACATTTTTCCCCAACTGTCAAATACATATAAATAATTACGTAGCAATGTTTTATTTGTACGTAAATAAATATGCAGCCTAAAACAGACGTTTGTAGAAATTTTTTTTCCTCACTTCAAACTGCCAATGTAGTCTATTTTCAAAGAAAAATCCAGTTATCCGGATTTTCTGCATATCCGGATGGCTCGCCATCCCATTTGATCCGGATAAGTGGAGATCTACCGTACTGTAATGTACGGTTATCCTACGCAATGGTCAAGCGATCTTATGTTACCGTTTTAATGAGAAAGTTAATTGCTACTTTGTATTTTGCGTGTCCTGCCTGAAAATGGATCAGCGTAGCGAAAACAAGTACGAGGAATATGAGACGTTTATTCTTCATGATATATTGCGTATTGTGTTGGTCTTGACTGCTAAATTAGAAAAGGAACTTTGTTCGGTGTAGACTGTCTTCTATACGTTAGGTTAACAAATGCTAAAAGCACGCGATCAAGTGCTACCAACCATTAGTTATACAAAAATGAAATAAATAAAAGCATACAAATATAGAAATCTTCCTCCACTGAATTCAGTAATATCAAAAAAGCACAACTGACTAAAATTTACAACTAGGCTTACTTGCCATCGACACGTCAATCTATGTAAATCTCAAACCTGGGCAAATTCATCGGCACTTACATGAACAAGCATCCATACAGGCGGTAACCATCGAGATCCAAATCGATCGCCTACTGAATACTAGTCTATAACGTCACATACACATCACACTGCTCGCTGCTGGTGGTGAAATACGTCAGTGTGGATTATTTAAGCATGCTCTCTCAACTGCGGCAGCAATGCTTCTCTTAGAAAAGTGACATTGATACAACTTTCAGCGATGTTCATTTTACTAAATTTATATGGGCTATCATAATAAGTCACATGGCGCACAGATAAAAAATTTGACGCCAATGTGGACAGCCATGCTCTGCATCCGCTAACTTCTACAGTAACGTACTTTTAAACACAGTTCAGTATCTTCAGCCTCCCCTTCAACACCAGTTTGGTTTGTCTCGTGGAAATATGAGAAAACAAACAATGGAAACTGGACAGGACGGTGGAGCAGTTGGGCGTAGTTTCGTCAGTTAACACAAGCAACCGAAAAAGTGGTGGTCAATTTTAAACAAAGCCGACCGGGTGGGGGGGGGGCGGAGGAGCCAA
>Ga0136643_10011030_pt1 | contig 13386 bp, 11 predicted proteins | sample TergutLab28metaG_FD_96883 | JGI IMG/M metagenome (GOLD analysis project Ga0136643, IMG submission 96883) | Labiotermes labralis P1 segment gut microbial communities from Petit-Saut dam, French Guiana - Lab288 P1 (version 3) (version 3) | ecosystem: Host-associated > Arthropoda: Insects >...
GTTTGGATAACGGAATGAACGCAGTGTTACGTTCTGTGTCGTGAAAGGATCACTCTGAAACTTTAATTGTACGGTGGTAAATTCCAAAGAAATTGAAAGTTTTAACCTCAAAGTTCAGGAGTATCGGAATCCTTCAATGTGCCTGTCCAACGGCGAGTTCATCTGACCTCTTTACGTGCAAGTATTGGCCATATTGTGAGATTGCGTTACCAACATGTCACACGATGTATATTTAGCGGTGACCTAACCAGACATGTGGTGTTCCACAAGCAGTCTGGTACATAGTTTTGTAGCCTTAAAGAGAAGCTTGTCGACGTGGGAGTCGCCTTTGGCTGCAGGGTACTTGCGGACGGGACGCGGAGCATCAGTATAGATCTGTGTTTCCCAACCACGGTTCCGCGGAACATCGTCAGGGGTTTTGCGAGAGTCCTGGAGTAAATAAATGGATAAAATCTTTGAAATTCGGCGAAAAATTCCGAACATCCTTCGAAATATCGCGGGAAGTTTTGTCCGGAAATTGGCAACACTGTAAATTTGCCGTAATTCAGTTTCTGAATTGCGCTACCCGGTATCAAATTTGTTCTGGCTTCTATACGTTTACATTGTTGGAGGTGCCTCGGGATGTTAATAATTATTTTAGGGGTCCCTTCATGGAAGAGAAAAGGGTTGGGAAACAGTGCTATAGTTAACTACTTAGAATGGCAGAACTAAATAAATGTAACAGTTCTGGAGGATATAGCGATATGATACTGGCATATTGACCTCAGTTCAGAAATTTCCTTAAAGCTCATTTCACGGGATATTTCGGTTACTTTAAAGCTGAACCTCAGGGAGTCAAGCAAGTGAGATAATGCACGGTGGTACAGTTTAAGTGTTCGAGAGCTGTAGGACGGTGATCGATGTTGAACAATGACAATTGGCATTACTGAACCTTTGGCTCAGTGTGAACTGGGCACCACTTTCGCACCAGATGTCTTTTGTCCAATAGCCATCCCATTAAGCGTAGTGGTTTAGGAGAAGTGGAACTGAAACGTTAGTATTCTTCGTTCAGAATGTCGCCGCGAAGGCCAGTTGCAAACCATGCCAGTATTCGGGGACTAAAATTGGATTAGTTAATAAACGTTGTGTGCTTTTTGGCCGTAATTCTGATATATTCTAAGGCTAAGCCTGTAACCAGCTTTATCTCAGATGGACCCGAATGGTGGACATTCAACCGAGTATCCGCGTGTTAACTGTAGAAATGCCGAGTTCTTACAGTCATTGTATTAACCAACAGATGCACTTAATAAAATATAATGAGATAGAATTCATAAAATGCATAGATTATAATAATATGCACGTTAGGAATAACATAACATTTGTCTAATTATTATTTGACATAGTTTTTTAATCACAGTTTTGCTGGATTTCCAAATTTATTCTGTAACTTATTGAGGCGTAATATTGAACCTGGAAATAACAGCTGGCAGTCATTACAGTGTAAGCCGTTGCATGGCAACGCTGCTGGAGGGCCATAGTATTCAAATTCGGAGCTACTTCAGCGTGTATGACGAATAGAAGTGTTATAACTTGATGGAGAGAAGTGGGTGTTTAAAATTTGAAGAAGAGCCATGAATACTGATTATCCCGTGGACGAAATAACCGAGAATGGGCCGTTAGACCAATTCGTCTATCGATTTTTGTGTAAGCCAATGTAGGTGGGTTGCACTGAACAAGGTTGATGACTGTGAACGTCGTAAAACAAGGGCGCTTCTGTATGCACGATGTTTCCCGATGTTTTTAGTGCGGTCGTGGCGCAAGGTGTTGAATTATTCGACTGACCACCACGAAGTTATCTCTCTCCTTGACTGTGACAGCTGTGGGACCATTGTGTAATTTGGCGACAGTCGCGGAATAATTTGTCTTACGTGTTAGGCATGACGCTCTGAAGCCAGCAGTATTGTTTACTTCTCCTCTTGTGTTCAGATCTTCTGCGATAGTTTACGTAGACAGGCCTATGTAAAGGTAAAACAGTCCCGTTACAGGCCTGGAGTGGCCCAGAGGGTTCCAGGAAGTTAAGGTTCCCCAGCTTTCGTGACAACGGCACAGGATGGTGGTAGGCTGTCAGCCTTACGCACCGGCCGCCTTTACCCCCAGGAAATACGCCTGGTACTCATTTCTGTTAGATGCTGAGTCGACCCCAGGGCCATTGTGCGATCGGAAGTATTTTTATGCCAATGAAAAATCCACAGACAGACCTATGTAGCATCATTAAATCTTTTGGTTCGTATATTGGTGCTAACAGAATCTGCGAAAACGTCTGAGCTTAAGTTTTAAACTCAGATGCATCCTTTTTACAAGGTCAGTTATGAGGTAAGTAGAACTGCGTATAAAATATGCTCAGTTTTTAATTATTTACTTTATATTTATTTATTTCCGGTGATTATCTCAAGTTCAGAAGCAGAGGTCTGTGTGATAGGTAATGAACATAAGTTTGAACACCTCTGATAACAAGACCGCCCTTTAGGCATGATTCATCAGTTTCGTCTACTTCCCATCCTTGCAGCACGTTTCAATAAGAGCTTTGCTGAAATCGTGCCTGCCCCTCCGTCTCCTTTTTGATCATACATTTTTTTTCCCTCTTTACCAGAGGTTGCCCTCAGAAATCCTATGGTTCCATTTATTTATCTCTGGCTCCAAGCTACACGCTTAGCTGGTCTTAACCTCATTTATCTTTATTATCTTTATAACTTGCATAAAGAATGAAAAAAAATTATGTTACCAGATAATGAGTTTACATGGCGTAGCTATAATTTCGTGATTAAATAACCTTTACTGATTGTCATTATATCGGGGGATTCGTCGACGAAGGATTATCGTCTGTTTACAATACTGAAACAAAATCTGGGCCGCCACAGATTTGAATAATCTCACGAGGTCAAAACAGTTGTGACACGATTGCTGATAACACAGAACACGGTTAATTTCAGCAGGAAATAGTAACTTGATGTGGGACACCCAGATGCGTTGTAGTACCAGGAATTAGGCATGGGAAGTAGTAAAGTATATATGTTTGTTTATAAAACAGTATGCTTTGTTTGGTAAACGTACCTGCATGTTGCGGCTTAGTGGTATGTTATCAGGCTGCAGTAAAAATGTACAGAGGAATTCGTGTACTGACTTTAAAATCTATTCACAAGGCGAGACTGGGCTGTCAACAGTAGATTGGTATTGTACAGAATCTTCGAGCTGCTGTAAATATATAAATATATTTGTATTAAACATTAAATTTATTGTTGTGTTACGGTGGGTTGTTACGTAACCACTGTTCTTATGTAAGACTTCAGAGATGTGAGTTTGTGAGAATTCAGACAAAATTATGGGATTATTTTCCCGTGGAAGTCTTGGCCCTTGCAGATTCGGTATAAGGGTGTTATTTAAAGGACGTAGCTTCCCAAGATAACTTTGTGGGACCAACGGAAATATGAAGCGGATCGACGTATTAATGTCTTGCACTGCGCTACAAGCTGGAAGGTCGCGGTTTCGATCCCCTGAGTTATTGGACTTTTTCATTGACATTATCCTTCCGGCCACACTGTGGCCCTGCGGTCGACTCAGCCTCTGGTAGAAATGAGTACCAGGAATATTTCCTGGTGGGTAAAGGCGGCCGGTGCTTAAGGCTGACAACCTTACCACCTTCATGTGCCGACTGCCTGGAAACCTGGGAGCCTCAACCTCCCGGAACCCTGAGGGCCTGTCCGGGCCTGCATTGCGATTGCTTTACATTAATGGCTGGCGTTTCGGAAAATCACGCAGGATTGATTTTATTAATTCAGTAGTAGCAGATATTTTCTGAATTTATTTATCTCTTGATTTATGGTGAACTTCATTTTGGCGTATTTTACTACATCATCTTTTGTGCGACATTTTAGATGTGTGTATTAGACTTTTGCTGATTTTCCAAAAGGGAAAATCAGCAAAAGTCTAATACACACATCTAAAATGTCGCATAGTTTTATCCTGCTGCTGTCTTTATGTCGCTGTTGTTATCCTGTAGGAAGACATACATGTTGTGTTATAGCAGCAGATCGTAAATTGCGGACGTACGATTGATTCGCTCACGAAATAAGACAGTAGTGTGATCTTGGTTATTGAAGTAGACATGTTTTGTTTCGCCTTGTAGGCTGACCTTGTGCTGTGGTGAAGGAAACCGAACAGATGCTGGCCAAGGTAATGGTGTTTGCCTTGTGCATTGACAGCAACCTCTTGGTATTTGAAAAGATTGTTTTGGGCATGCAATTTGTTGTTTGCTGCATTTGATTATTCTTTTCCGGTATTCCTTCAGTATGTTCATGCTCGATTCAATCACTAATCATGTAGACTCTTATTACTACATTTCTCACGTTACTAGAATTACAGCTGTTTGTGTTGTTAACGGCAGGTAGGTGAAGTTTTGCCTTGCGACAGTAGGTCATGGCTGATGATTTCATCAGTTCTTGGCACACATAACAATTAACCAGAAAGGCAGTTTGTTTCTAGAATTTTGTGATTGTATGAACACTGACTTTGGTCCGACTTCCACTTTTACAAATTAGCACATCTAAAGGGCATTATTGCAGGATGTTACAGTAATGCGCTAGGTGTTTAACGACGTAGGTATGTGTGTAGGTTATGTACAATCCGCAACTTTTTTTTTGTCCTAAAGGAAGAACGCGTGTTGAGGGTAGTTGATGACAGAGGGCTGAGGCGGATACTGAAATACGAAGGACAGAAGATTAAGAAAATCGAATGAGGAACAACTTCATTATTGGTAGGTCTGCTTTTCGGCAGCTTATTATTAGATAAACAAGGAGGATGAGATGGAGGAGGAAAATGTAGCACATAAGGACGACATAAAAGATGCATAGAACGCTTTGGTCGGAAAATCTCAAGGCGACGCAGGCGTGCGTAAATGTAAAAGAAACGTTATTCCTACACACACTATAAAGGCGTACAAGGGGTTGGCAGTACATCTCCACTCATTCTTAACCTCGGCACTACATAGTGGTCAGTGGCCTGCCTCATGCCGCGGCAGCTTTGCCCCAGCGAGAAACTTCAGTACCTACTGAATAACAAGATGGGTGGGCCTCAGATTCGGTATGGACGGTCATGTTGGAGAGATTAATGTGCTTGGTTCAGCTGGCTCAGAATGGAGTCCGATGGCAGTCTTTTGTAAACATAGTGATGAACATTTGGGCTGTATAAAAGGCAGTGAGTTTCTTTACTAGCTGAGCGACTGCAAGCTTCGTAAGAACTTCTGTTGAGCTATTTAATTATTTATTTATTGGAACGTAGAAAGAGGAGCGGAGTAGATGCCATACAAACTGTACCATAACACATCCACATATTTCAGCCGTTTAGAAGCGTCTTGGTCTGCAGACGATGGATGCTTAGTGTTTGGGTTGAGAAGTCCTCGGTATGGACGATTTGTGCCAGTTTGTGTATTTTCTTGTTCTTGTGACGTTACCTCGTGTCTCACATGCGTTTGTTAGGAACATGACAGCATTCTTAAACATTGGCCCATTTTATCTTTTCTTGGTCTTACTGAGATGTCCATGTCCTACCGACTACGCGATTTTGCATTATTTATTTGTGGTATTCTTATAATAAAACCAACGAGATGCACTAATATCTCAAATTTATTTTTGGATTAGGACTCTACATGTTTCGGACAGTTTCTCTGTCCATCATCACGAGTCTAGTACTGTACACACAGCAGTAGGTATATGTCATACAGGTTTTGCTGACTGCTTGCTAGCGGGATGAGGATTCCGCTAGCAAGCAGTCAGCAAAACCTGTATGACATATACCTATTGCTCTGCGTACAGTGCTAGACTCCTGAAGATGGACAGAGAAACTGTCCGAAAAATGCAGAGTCCTAATCAAAAAATAAATTTGAGATATTAGTGCATCTCTTTGGTTTTATTATAAGAATATATCACGATGCACAGTCATCTGAATATCAAATTTATTTGTGGTAATCAAGAAAGCAGTTGTCTGTGAGAGACTCCCTTTATCTCTCACACTCCTGTCAGCAGTTTCGGGCTGAAGCCCTCAGATCATTTTTCGGAAGGGAATTGTTTCTTTTTTACTAGATCATTTTGTTATGTCATTTATGCCCAAAATTAAAATAACCTAGCTTATGCGAAATATATTCTTTCGTTTATTTCCCGGTTCTCTGTCGGTGCCGTATGCGTACGGCATAACAATAATGAGTACACTGATTGTAATAGCCCTTTTATCTGTGTTGAACATTACCAACATAGTGGTGACACGGAGTTGTGATACATATTTGCAGTTAGACGGACGCATTTTACCCGGTCTCGCCCTACCTACTGTGACAGTATTTCCATAACGTTATCAGAAAGTGCGTTGTTAAACACGCCTTAAGCAGACGACAGGTATGATTAGTGGGCTTCTATGTACGCGTATTTATAGCCCATCCTAACAGCAGTTTCCCGATGTAATATCCGTTCGTGTGTACCTGGCATGATCCATTAATAATAGCGATTCCGAGTGGCGCTGATGGAGCTTTAATATGTTGCTGCTAGAACTAATTTTGTGAGCTTTTTTTTTTTTTCGCCTTCAGATCCTGTTTTGTGGTAGCAGCTCTCCCGTCTGCCGGATTGTTTTCCATCTCGTTCTGGCTGTTCTTGTTTGCAGGCGCCGTTTTTCGCTTACAGCATGCAGTGTGGTTGGTATATACAAGGATGCATAAAAATGACCGCCTTGAAACGTAACGAGTCACGACGTCCAGTAGTGATGCGAGTACCCGTGGAGTGCTGGGTTGTTTCTCTTCCGATATAGTAACATTGTGACCTTATTCTTTATACACATTTGTAGGATAACAATAACCCGCCCCCTCCCTCACGGGATTTTCGGGGAAATATGTACCATATAGTATAATCATATTGCTGCTGTTGTTGCCTTGTAAGGTATTTTAGTGTCTTTCCCGTGTCACATGCCCCGCAGGCTTGTAACATTTATATTCCAAGGGTTCTGGGATCGATGGATTTTTCCAGCAGTTGTTTGGAGTGTAGCCGGCGAGATTAGAGTGGTTGCTGCTCGTAAGCTGCTCTTACAAGGTGTTCATTGCACTCCTGTTGATAATATGGTACCCTTTGATAACGGCGAAGCTACTCCAAGGCAGCAGAGTACCGTGTGCAGTATAATACTTGGTTTTCATTCTAGGACGCTGCGTAGGCCCGGCATTAGCACTAAACTAATGTAAACCTGCTACCTTCTGCGTTTTCTTATTGTCCTAATTTGAAAACTCTTTGCTAGTACATGTAATTTTCCGCTACCTGTGTTAACCATTCAACCTGCCTGATCTTATTTCATTCTATATATAATAATGCTTTTGCCATTGGTCTGAAGTTTCTCGTGCATTTCGCAATTTCCTAGATGTCTGAGTGCTTGTCCGTTATAATTTCTGCGGCTTCTGTTCCCCCTTTGTTTCTGACACTCCCATGTCCATGCATTACTAGCGTATGTTACCACTGGATAGTGTTTTTTTTTTTTGTAATTCCAAATATGTAGTGCGGGATGTCATTCTACGAAACCCACTGTAAATTATACCGCTTGACATATACTCTTCAAATCTCTGTCGTCACCTAGGCTTATTAGAATTCCTAATTGTCTAAATTTACCACACTCTTGTGTTGATTCGTTGTATTTCACAGTCTGACGTCGGACAGTTCTCCTATAAACGCACTTTTTTTCGTGTTGTGAACAAAGTTTTGCATATTGTTTCCCTGATTTAAGTAAATGGTTTTTAGTCACCTCCGGATTTTGCAGGCATTATTTGAGTGCTTGAATATGTTAAATGTTAAATTTGTGTGTATTAAATACAGTAAGGTTAAATCTCTTGTTGTGTATTCCTTGTGTTGGTATCTTTGTTGTAGTTTTCATGTAGATTTGATGGACAATGTTTTACTCTCTTTCATAATTTTTTGGGATATAGAGAATCAAGACGCCTTTTTTTCTTTTGTTTACATTATCATTTCATAATGAACCAACCCATGCACATTAGTAAACTAATTTACTTCCCTACTGCCTTATTGGATTTGTTGTAAAGGTGAGTTATGTATAATTTTGGCCATATAATGTAGAAAATGAGCCACTGGATCGTAATAAAGGGATTTAGTGGTCAGCAGTGAGCTCATGGCAGGTGAATTGGGGCATTTCTAATCATAGCCACGTCCGTTACACCACCCAGCCTTTTGTGTAAAAGAAGTGAGATCTGTTTTCTGTGGAAAAGCTGCCGAATCGTGATTCTGAATGTTCACCCTCTGTCCAAGGCTGACATATAAAGCATGAGGCTTTAACTCCATTTTCCTATTCACATCCGTAGCTTGGGCGCTTATTTGCCACCCGCCCAGTTTGCTTGTAGTTCTATTCACTCTGGCGGGTCGAATCCTTGCTCGTAGTTGGTAATTCATCCTCTTTCGTTCCACGTTGAAGCCGCTGTTAATTAAAACTTTGTCGTGTGACATTAGGGCATTTCATTATATCCTGAATAATTCCTTTATGAGATGTTCATTAACTCGGGGTGGATTGTTTTCAAGGGGAGTGTTATGCCAGGTGCCACTCCGTAGTTCAGGACGGAAAATCTTACGTCATTGTGCCGGTGTTCTGCCACAAATCAAAATTACGACCGCGTATTTCTTGTTATTCAAATTGGACGGCTTGAAACGTTCTAAAGCCGAAGCTTTACAACGTAGTACTCCTAACAGTCGAGACTCAGAATATCAGAGGTTGTTACTTTGTACCGTATTTCAAACCAGACTGCCTTTTGTCATGTTAATATAAAGATTTGACTGATCGGAGTTAAATGTTCGTATCACTATGGAATACAATTTCAAAAAATTGTATTATAATGGCTAATCACTGTCTAAACTGTAGCTACACTTACAGTCTTTGATTATGAGAATTTATATGGGAGTGAATTGTAAGAAACAGTACAGGGTGATTGGAAACTAAATACGTAATGTTTTGTCGCTGTACCTTCGAAATGAAATGCCGTATTGTTATAAGTCGTCTACCATTTTGAAGCCCATGCCCTAACATCTAGTGTCAGATTTCAGTTTAGGCCCCCGCTTTTTGTACACACTTTACAACCTGGACGACACAGACTCAACACTTTTTCTTAAGAAATCAAGACGAACAGAGGCAAAAACATCTGGAATTTTTTGTTCAAGTTCATAAAAGTATTCTTGGTTTTGACCGGTAGACTTTCTGTTTGGGGCAGCCCCACAAACAGAAATTACACGGAGGCCATTATGGTGGTCCTCGACGCCCAATCCACCTACCCAGGAAGATGGTTTTGAATTCGCGCACGATCATGAAGCGCAAAATGCGGTGGTGATCCATATTGTAGTAACGGTGGGCAGCACGAAACCGTCAAGATAGCGCTCGCCATATATTGTGTCTCGTATTTACTTTACTGTTATTTTGTTTGCTGTATGAGTGGAGATGACTGCATACACAAGTGAGACACAGAAACCGTCCGGGAGCGTTATTATTATTATTATTGGTGGTGGTGGTGGTGGTGGCATTAGTAGTATGCCTGTGCGTCCGCTTTCGTGATGATAATGGACTTCCCAATAGAATGATGTGTTGTTTTCGTTTTGTAAAGGTACTGCAAGATTGATAGTGGATTGCAGCTTCGGTTAGATCCTTGATATTAGGTGTTCTAAGAACTGAATGTACATAAGGCAGATATAAAAGAAAAGAAGAGAAGAGAAGAACCTGACTAAGCCTGCGGTTTAAGTTAACAGCTACCGCAAGGCGTTGCGAATCGGTTCCATCTTCTTCCCCTGTGTCTGCCCTAAGTAGACGGGTCTCAATGAAAAGATTGTTTTTTATAGTTACCGTATATGTTATTGAGCCGTTTATATTGGTAGTGTGGTTTAATGACAGCCCAAGCTAGGGGTTTCAAACACGCGTTCCGCCAGTTAATTTTACGTGGCCTTTTATTTGGTCGTATTCAGATTATAAAATGCCCGAATAGCGGCCTGTGAGATATTTTGATTTTGGTATTAAAATTATGATGTGTTCTTAACAGTGTGCTTACTTGTGATGAAAATAGTTGCCCTCGTTCTTGCTTAAAATGACTTGCAGCCTGCTTTAAATTTCAGAACTTTCCGTTTGGCCAGCGTACTATTTGAGTTTAAGCTGCAGCAACCACTTTTTGCTGTGAATGCTTCTCAGCGAAGACTGGCCTTGGTAATTGATTGTGGAACAGCCATGAAATTCCCAGAACTTGGTTGTGACCTGGAAATGTGCTGAATGCGTTGCTATTCATTACAATCAAAGGCTGTTTATACGTAGTTAATGATCTTTGTCTTGTGTTGAAATTGTAGAGATTCCGTAGTTTTAACTGGGAGTGCAAGTGATGCTGGAGTTACGAATCCGCTTGTTGTTACGCCTACACATATCGCTGGTTATTGTGTGAAAGCGTCGGTTATGTATTATGTTTCTGTGTACTCGCCTGCTTGTTTTCAGAATGACGCTCGAAACACCGGAATGGAGACATTTTTGTGGGAGTCTGAGGTAGTAAAATGAGGGGTTTCTTTGCCTTATTTCTAAGTATTCTAGGCGGTTTAAACGAATGCTTCAAGTTTATTTACGCTTAGTCCTGCTGTGTGGCGATTTAACAGCCCATATGCGCGAAGATTACAAACAAACGGCGATTCGAAGAACCTGTGTTCAAGGTGTGATAACCCTTTGAGGTCTTTTCTTCATCGTCTTGACTGCGGGTTGTAAAAAGGGGCACAAAATTTTGCTTTCTTTGCGTTTTACCTTCTGCTAGTTTTGTGCATCAAATGTAACATCCTGCTATCATCTTTTTTGTTTTCATAACTTGCCCATTTGCATGCCGAACATGTCCCATTATACCCATATAACCCGACCTCTGGCGATGAACACGCCTCTTTTTGTTTATCGCCCCATTACCTAACCAGAATCATCATCGCCCTCTTCTTGTTCTTCTTCTTCCTCCTCCTCCTCCTCCTCTTGTCTAATTGTTTCGAATTCCTGCCTCACCCGCAAGAATCTTTCCTTTCTACTTGATCTTGTCAAACAGTTCCGGCGTGACTAGTACCCCTGGCCGTGTGGTCATCGCGCCCTCGTCCCCTTGGCTTCAAGATGCTACTACCCCCTGGTCAACCGAGCGGCTGGTAATCTTCAGGTGGGAGTACACGTTTCTGGATAAGCCGTAATTTAAGGGCGATGTCTCAAGATCAGTCTCCAGTCGAGAGAACAGTCAACATATTACTTTCAAAAGTACGATTCAGGTGACGAGACGTGAAGATCCCCCCCAGAAAATAGATCGATTAAGTTTGATGCTGAACAGATTAAGAACGTGACGGTCTGCATGACTACGGATGAAACTGTCACATCCCCTTTGATTTCAGGGGGTTTGTAAATGGCCGAAAGAAACTCGTGTATCATTCTCCAACAGAGTACTTTCTATTTTCTACGCCCTGGGAGGCCCCTTCACCCTACATATTTTTTCCAGTTTGAGAGGCTGCTGGAAATACACGTTTGCTTGCTTATTGGCCTGTATACAACTTAAAATTATGAAGCGCCGAGCCGTCGGAATGTGTATTTGTTTTACAACAATGCTTGTCGCTCCGTTTCTTCTACTTTTCCGTCCAATAACGACTTTCTGAGATGTGTGTAAAGTACGTGAGAATTGTAGGTACACATTATGTGCAGGTTTCTTATTCCGCGTGTCCTCCGGGGGAATTAAAAATGGAGGTTGATCGGATCCTTCCGACCTCCCCCATATGCATATGCAAGTGCGGAGCCCGGACCGTAAGCCTTGTACATTCACGCAATGCTCCATATGAAGGCCACAAGTTGCAGACGCTGTGAAGGTAGATTTAAATTTAAACCAAGAAGGAAAACTTAGTCTTCTTTTTGAGGTCGGACAGTGGTGGAGATTCCCACACCGGCAGACCGGAAGATGCTCTTTTTCTGTCTCCTGCCCCTCTAACGCCAGGCTGACGCCAGTTGTTCCTGAAGGGGGTCATACATATTGGCTTCTTCCCGCCCGTCTTACCCCGAACGAGACTGCAGAAAACGACGGCAGGTTACTGATCTGCAACAGATTCGAAGTGTCGTGTACCATGATTGATAATACGGCACACAGAAACCGGAAGGACTGTGGGAGATATGGGCGCATTTCGCATGCAGCAGGCGCTTGACGTGATATATTAAGTATTTTACTATTTTCAATTATGCTTTTGTAAAGTTTGTTGGACTTTAAATTGTGAAAACGGAATTTTAAGAGCTCAGTGACTTTATGTTTTTTTTTTTCAGTTGGGGCGGAGACAATGGTGACATGTGAGTGACGCACATGTCCGTCTCCTCGAGAGTCACTGCACTCCCCATGCTGTAATAAGGTCACAGCTGGAACATCCCGGGTTTGTTGGGTTTGCACTAAATCTGTAAAGACGACACGTACGAATGCTGTCCAGCTGACGACACAGAAAGTAATGCGCATGCCCTATCGATTTCAGATTTTGCTTCTAGAGATTCACAGGTCATAATCTATTATCTTAAAAATTTATTGCGGAAATTAAAATTAATTATCTCTAAAATCGAGGCAGTAGTTTCGAATTCCCCTGCTGTTATTAAAAACATTAATTACTGACATTTCTTCATTAGTTCCGTAGGCGTGAAGAATTCCAAGGCGCTGAGTGCTTCGTGCACAAACTTCAGTAAGCCTGTATCTTTGTATTCTTTTGATGACCAGTCCGATGCATACCCCGTACCAGTAGCATTCTGGCCTCACTGATAAGTGTAGGGACAAACAGGGTAAGGTGGCGAAGTGACAGTATGCAGAATGGTAGCAACACGAGAGACGGGTTGAACTTTTTCATTCATGTAATTTATAAGACGAAATGTATGGCAACACTTGAGGGCAGTGTGCGTGTTTTTTTTTTTTAAATTGAATCAGGCCGTACAGTCAAGGTAGTAATTATTTGTCACTCTGGATGCTTTTTCCCTCTCTTTAATTAACGAAGAGTAATGGGCTTAGCGAAGTACTCTTATGCTCTCTAAAATATATATTTTAATTATTCATGTCCATTTGTATGGGTGAGAAACTTGGTCGCTGACGTTGCGGGAGGAAAGGAAGCTGAGGGTGTTTGAGAACATGGCGTTGAGAATATTTGGTCCTAGGAGGGACGAGGTAACGGGGGAATGGAGGAGATTGCATAACGAGGAGCTAAATGAGTACTCCTCACCCAATATTGTGCGGGTGATAAAATCGAGAAGAATGAGATGGGCTGGGCATGTGGCGCGTATGGGTGAGGAGAGGGGGGTGTATAGGTTCTTGGTGGGGAAACCGGAGGGAAA
>Ga0136643_10011037_pt1 | contig 13383 bp, 5 predicted proteins | sample TergutLab28metaG_FD_96883 | JGI IMG/M metagenome (GOLD analysis project Ga0136643, IMG submission 96883) | Labiotermes labralis P1 segment gut microbial communities from Petit-Saut dam, French Guiana - Lab288 P1 (version 3) (version 3) | ecosystem: Host-associated > Arthropoda: Insects >...
ACACTAAAATATATTTTGAGAATCGCGTGCATGGGGATGGCGGGCCACAAGGTGTTGAGCGTATCTCTGCCGTTTGTTCAGGCTCCTTGCGTTTTTTGCGGACGCGCCGGAAATAAAAGGCCATCGCTATTGAAGACACTCCTGTGGTTACAAAGAACATCTGCATGCCCATGATTTCGGAAAAAGCGTCGAAATACCAGCTAAAAATTATCAGGCAGAAAAAGAGCGCCGCGGGGAGAGAGCCTTTGCGCATATGCCACAGCAGAACCAGGCAGGCTGATATTGCCGAGGCGGCGGCAAATACAGGCGGGTTGGAATAGCCCAGATAATAAAGCTGCGTGCCTATTCCCGGCCATTGCCATACCTCAGAACTCGACAGAAAAAGGCCGGACACGCCTGTTTGGGTTATGCCCCATCGCTCCATATTCAAGTCACCATCCAGTTCGCCGCCTGCCCATTTTTGAGGGATAAGGCACAAAAAAACGCCGAGGGCGAAAAACGTAATTATTATCAGTTTTTCATCCCGGAAAAACTCAAATACGAGGCAGGCAATAAAACTTAACGTGATGAAAATGTTCAGGTCCACGCCCCAGCGTAGACGCCGCCACAGAAGCCACATACCGGCAACTACAGCTAAACGGTACGTCAGCGCGGAATAATAATAGAACGGCCATCTGACCGGCTCCATGGGGAAAAAGAAAAGATAGGGCAGCACGATAAGCTGGGTCAGGCGGAATTGTATCCGGTCTTTGAAAAACAGGGCGGCGGAAAAGATGCCTGCAATCGACCAGAACAGCGAATCCGGAAATATCCAGCCTTCGTTTAAAGCGGGCGCGGTAAGAAAAATACCGGCGCAGTAGGTGATGCTCCCGAGCAGGAGAAAAGCGCGGGAAAAACGCGGATAGCGCGGCGATAAAATATACGCGGCCAGAATGGTAAGCAGATACGCCCCGATAATCAGGGCGATTCTGGTTCCCCGGCTCAGATATATCCAGTTCGCCGCTACGTAGCTGAAAACACCTGAGCTATCCAAGCTAAAGGGCCTTAAAGGGTCGGCATAATTGAGTTGACGCTTTCCAGCGTTTTTTCGTATGCGGAATTAAACGATGCCAGAGATTCCGAGACATCGGCGTCCGTTTTTAATAAGGCTTCGAATGGGGCGCTTACGTCATAAAGTTTTATCATTGAAAGGTTGGCTGCAACACCTTTTAAAGCGTGCACGCTTTTTGATGCGGCTTCGCGGTCGTTTGACGCGACCTCTTTTTGCAGTTGCTCAAACTGATTTCGAGTCGCCAGAAAGTGCGTAAGCAAAGTTTTAAAGAGTTTGGCGTTTCCTCTGATTCGTCCGAGTGCTTTTTCGGTGTCTATGTATTGCTTGATTTCCAAATCGTTCATCGTCAAAAATCTCTCCCCTCTTTTATCGTGAAGCAGGCAGTTTGCGCCCTGATTTCAGAAATTTAAATTCTCTTGCTTGCATATCTCCAGTAATGATAACATATAACAATGCCAGGGTAGATGGCAGGGGAAAGATTTAAAAGGTTACACACGAGGAGAGGATCACGATGCTACTGTGGATGTTGGCGGGCATAATGGCCCTGGGCCTCTGCGCCCGGCGGGCGTGTGCTGAGGAACGCAGGCATATTGACGATGTAAAAAAAGAGTTTTTGTCGCGTATGAGCCACGAAATCAGAACCCCTATGAACGCCGTCATTGGCATGACGAAAATGGCTAAGCAGTCGCAGGACGAGGCGGTCATCAGAAGCTGCCTGAACAACATAGACGACGCCGCTAAACAGCTCATGGCGATAATAAATGATATTTTTGACGCTTCCAAGCTTGAGGCAAACAAGCTGGAACTAATCAACGCCCCATTCAATTTCAAAAAAACAATGTCGGATATTTACGAGCAGTTCAAAAAACAGACCGATGAAAAAAAACAGCAGTTTACGTTTATTCTGGACGACACCATAAATACCATGTACGTCGGAGACGAGTCGCGGCTTTCGTCGGTTGTGAGCAAGCTGTTGTCCAACGCCGTCAAATTCACGCCGGAGGAAGGGAGAATTATTTTCTCCGCCAAACAGAAAGAGCGCTCAGGGGACAAGGCGACAGTCGAGGTATCGGTGTCGGACACCGGCATAGGCATTTCCAGAGAAAACCTCCTGAAGCTGTTCTCTCCGTTTGAGCAGATTGACGGCGGCATATCTCGCAAATACGGAGGGGCCGGGCTTGGCCTTGTTCTTTCAAAAAATATCGTCGAGCTGATGGATGGCGAATGCGACGTTAAAAGCGAAGAAGGAAAGGGCAGTATATTTGCTTTCACCGCGAAGTTCACGGTAGGGGAGAGCATTTTAGAGGAGTTAGAGAAGCCCGCCCAAAACGCGCATGAAAACGATATACGTGGTTACAGCACTATTGAGGACGGCGCTGCCGACGGCGGAGAATTAAAAGCAAGCGAGTTTGTTGCCAGAACAAACGTCTGTGCAGAGGCAATCAGGCACCGCATGTCTTTCGACAGTCTCCTGCCGTTCATAAACGTCAGGCGGGGGCTGGACAACCTGAGAAAAAACGAAAAACTGTACATTGCCCTGCTCAAAAGCTATCAAAAAAACGACATGCTGACCAAAATACAGGATTTTATGCAGGCCGATAATTTCAGAGAGGCGATTCACTACACGCAGGCGCTGAAAAGCATAGCGGTCAGCATAGCCCTCGACGACCTGCGGGCGAAAATTGAAATGCTGGAAGAATCCCTCCGCAACTTTATGCCAGAGGACGTTCTGCTCGGCAAGCTTAAAATTTCCACGGAGGAGACGCGCAAGCTGATACCGGAACTCATTGCCGCTCTCGAAGAAGGAGAGTCCTCATGACGGGTAAAAAAGACATTGTGCTGATCGTCGACGACATGGACATGAACAGGCTGATCCTGGAGTCCATTCTGTGCGACGATTACGAGATATTGCAGGCTGAAAACGGGCTGGTAGCCGTGGATTTGCTGTACAACGCCGTAGATTTGCCGGCAATCGTCCTTCTGGACATAATGATGCCGGAAATGGATGGTTTTGAAGTGCTGGATTTGATTAAATCCAACACGCGCACCGCCAATATACCCGTGGTTTTCATCACCGCCGCCGACATAGAGAGCACGGAAACGCGTGGCCTGCGCGGCGGGGCGGTTGATTACATTTCCAAGCCGTTCAACCCCGACGTGGTAAAGGCCCGCGTGGACAACCACATAGAGCTCAAACGCTACCGCGACAATCTGGAGGAAACCGTAGAGAAAAAAGTTTTCCAGCTTGTTAAGAGCAAAGAAAACATGCTGGAAACGCTGGCCACAGTTATAGAATACCGCAATCTGGAGTCCGGCCACCACGTCAAAAGAACTAGCATCCTGTCCAGGTGCCTCATAAACCGCCTGCTGGACATTCCATATTACGTCCGTCAACTTACCCAACTGCACCCTGAAAGTATGATTAAAGCCGTGCCTATACACGATATCGGCAAGATAGGCATACCGGATAACGTGTTGCTGAAACCTGGGCGTTTGACAGCCGAGGAATTCAATGTAATAAAAACGCACTCCACCATCGGCAGCGACATAATAGACACGCTGCTCACAAAAGACGAGGGCGACGAGTACCTTTTGCACTGCCGCGATATCTGTCGCCACCACCACGAGCGTTTTGACGGAAAAGGTTACCCGGACGGCCTGCTGGGGGAGAATATCCCCCTGTCCGCCAGAATCCTGTCGATTGTTGACGTCTACGACGCGCTGGTAAACAACAGGATATACAAACCGGCGCTGCCTCACATTGAGGCCGTTCAGATAATTATGGACGGAAGCGGTACTCAATTCGACCCGGGGATATTAAAAGCGTTCTACGAAATAAACGAATCGTTCCTGAAACTGTCGCAGGAGCTGGAGAACAACAGCTCGCTGTCGTAGGTTACGGCATTCGTAGAAAGGCACAAAAAGGGGCGGCAATTTGCCGCCCCTGTGTTTTTAGACTACTGCTTCTTCGCTTATCTCTTCCGCTATTTCTTCCGCGCTTTCCGCTGCGAGTTCTGCGGGCTGCACTTCTTTTTCTTCTGTTGCTTCTACCGCGGTGTCCAGCTTGCGGAATACGCCTGCACCTGTGCCTGCCGGGACAAGGTGGCCGATAATGACGTTTTCCTTGAGGCCGTGCAGCGGGTCTATCTGCCCTTTAACCGCAGCACCGGCCAGAATTTGAGCCGTCTGCTGGAAGGACGCCGCAGAAAGGAAGCTGTCCGTAGCAAGGGCCGCCTTTGTTATGCCGTGGATAAACGACTTGCACTCCGGACTTTCGCGCAGCTTGCGGACGAACGTTACCTCGCGGATAAGGAGCTTGTTCACCGCTTTTGAGGACAGAGGGCGCACGAAGATCTCCGCAGGTTCGCGGTCGGCGATAGCCTCAATCATAGTTTTGTTGATTTCCTGCCCAGGCTCCAGAGAATCCGATGTGCCGTCCGGCAGTATCAGGTCGAGCAGCACTTTTCCGTAGATTTTGTCGCCAAGGAACTTGTGCAGAAGCGCCCTTCGCTGGATTATGCCGTCCTCGGTTTCTATCGCGGTGATTTCCCCCTCGGCCAGCCCGCGGACAACCCGCGCGTCCACGTATTGCGGCATTTCCGAAATGGGTTTTCCCTCTTTGTCAGCGGTCTGCAAAAGCGTTTTGCCCCAGAGGTTGTCGTTGTTCATGAGGTCGTTTTGGAACATGTCGGCGACCACCACGTGCTCGACGTTATGCCACGTCTTGATATCGCAGAGGTTATGCTCGCTTATCAAGGCTGCGGCCTCTTTGGTTATCGCGGTGTCGGCTTCGAGCAGGGTTTCATCGTCTTTTGTTATGCGCTCCGCCAGCCATTCTACGCCGATCAGCTTATCGAGCGTGTCGCGGTCGCGAACAAGGATTGGCTGCGGGTCGTGCGAAGTTATCTCGCGCAGCTGCTCTGCGGAGAGGCGCGCTCCAGCCGCAATTTCGGTGCCGTTCGCGGCGAAATCAGACACGAGTTCAAGCCCTTCGATTTGCTTGCGGAAGGCCGCTCCGCCAACCACTACGTTTATGTCGCGGTTTTTGTGCTCCACCACGATCTCGGAGATCATCATGCCGGGTTTCAGCAGGATTCTTATTCCTTCCTCGTCCAATGGCTTGCCGAGAAGCGGGTTAGTTTCCTCGTTGGCCTTTTCCACTTTTTTGAGGCGGTCTCCGCCGAATATACGAACTGCCTCGGCGACATAACGCTCGTTGTCCTCGTTTATGTGTTTTTCTTCGTCCTCGATATCGCTCAGCCACACCAGATCGCCGGCCACAAAGGACGTGTCGCCTTCTTCGATGACGCGAACTCTGTTCAGAGGTGCGACCTTGCGAAGGATGACCTCAATGTGCTTATTGTTTATCGAAACGCCCTGAGAGCGGTAGACCTCCTGGATTTCGTCAACCAGCATGTGCTGCACCGCATCGATGCCGCTGACCTCAAGAAGCTGCTGAGGGTCAATGTTGCCCTCCGTGAGGCGGGTTGTGCTTGTGACTTCCTGCCCTTGGACGACGCTCTCTTTAAGCTCCTGAGACGCGGGGATGGTGTGCATGATTTTTGTTTCGCCATCCTGTGCGGTTATTATGACCTTGTGCTTGCCTTCCGAGTTTTTGACTTCCTCAATAACTCCGTCGATACCGGCAAGGAAGGCCACTTTACGGGGGCGTCGAACCTTGAAAAGCTGCTCAATACGGGGAAGACCCTGAGTGATGTCTTCGCCGGAAAGGCGCACTCCGCCCGTGTGGAACGTGCGCATGGTGAGCTGGGTTCCCGGTTCTCCTATGGACTGCGCGGCAACTACGCCAACGGCCTCGCCGACTGGAACCAGGCGGCGGGAGGACAGGTCTATGCCATAGCATTTCTGGCAAAGCCCGCGCTTCAGTGCGCAGGACAGGGGGCTGCGTACCCAGACTTCTTCTACGCCGCTTTTGTCTATCTCGGTGGCAATTTCGTAGCTTATAAGCTCGCCTTTGCGGGCCAGAATTTTTCTAGTGGTGCCCGATTTAATATCCGTAAGGAGCGTTCGGCCTGAAATTCGGTCGCGCAGCGGTATCATGTCTTTGCCGTCTCTTGTCAGGGAACGGATGCATATACCATTGTCTGTTCCGCAGTCGTGCTCGGTTATGATTAAATCCTGGGCAACGTCAACAAGGCGGCGCGTCAGGTATCCGGACTTTGCCGTTCGGAGAGCTGTGTCTGCAAGACCTTTACGAGAGCCGTGCGTGGAGATGAAGTATTCCAGCATGTTCATACCCTCGCGGAAGTTGGCCGTTATCGGGTAGTCGATTATGCGCCCCGAGGGGTCGGACACCAGCCCGCGAATGCCTGCCATCTGGCCCATCTGCCCGCGGCTTCCCCTTGCTCCGCTGTCAACCATCATGCGGATGGGGTTTAAATCGTCCATATGTACGGCGATGTTGTCAGCGATTTTTTTAGACGCCTCTGACCAGAGCATTTCCTTGTGGAAAAGATATTCATCCTGGGTCAGTACGCCCATGTCGAATTCTTCTTTGAAAAACTCGTCCTGCTTCACGGTTTCAGCTGTGATTTCTTCTTTTTCCGGCGGTATGATTATCGAGCCGACGCCGAAGCTGATGCCGCTTTTCGCTGCCCAGCGGTAACCGAGCGATTTTATCGCGTCAAGCATTTCCACCACGGATGTGCGGTCTACTCTGTCGTATGCGTCGTCCAGAAGGCGGCCCATGCCTTTCTTGTCAAGCTGCTTATTTACATAACGCAGGGGCGGCGCAATTATGTTGTTGAAAAGCGCGCGTCCCGGCGAAGTTTCGACGAAAATCGTCGCGCCTTCCGGTGGCTTGTTTTTCTTTATGTCGCTTACGATGCTTGCCTTGCCCTTTGCCCCACGGTATTTGCGCCGTCCTTCCGGCGAAATGGCCCAATTCGGGTCTACTTTCAGCCATACACGGGCATTGAGGTGCACCGCGCCGTGGTCGAAAGCGGATAACACGTCCTCTACGCTGGAGAAGTGCATACCCTCCCCGAAAAGCCCTTCGCGCATATAAGTCAGGTAATATATGCCCAGAACGATGTCCTGAGTTGGTGTTACCACCGGCCGCCCGCTTGCCGGGGAAAGGAGGTTGTTCGCGGAGAGCATGAGAAGCCTGGCTTCGGCCTGCGCCTCCAGGGACAGTGGTACGTGAACAGCCATCTGGTCTCCGTCGAAGTCCGCGTTGAACGCCGTGCAGACCATGGGGTGGAGGCGAATGGCCTTGCCTTCCATCAAAACCGGCTCAAACGCCTGAATGCCGAGGCGGTGAAGCGTCGGGGCACGGTTGAGCATGACGGGGTGGTCTTTTATTATTTCTTCCAGGATTCCCCAGATTTCTTCGCGGCCGCGCTCGATTATGCGCTTCGCGCTTTTTACGTTCGGCGCGAGGTTGCGCTCCACAAGCTGCCTGATTACGAAAGGCTTGAACAATTCAAGCGCCATCTGCTTCGGGAGGCCGCATTGGTAGATTTTAAGCTGCGGCCCTATGACTATGACCGAGCGTCCTGAATAGTCGACGCGCTTGCCCAGCAAGTTCTGGCGGAAGCGTCCCTTTTTGCCGCGCAGCAGGTCGGTAAGGCTCTTCAGCGGACGGTTGCCCGCGCCCAAAACAGCCTTCCCCATTCTGCCATTGTCGATAAGGGCGTCCGTGGACTCCTGCAGCATGCGTTTTTCGTTGCGGATTATTATTTCGGGTGCCCGCAGTTCCTGTAATTTTTTCAGGCGGTTGTTGCGGTTTATCACGCGCCTGTAGAGATCGTTAAGGTCGGACGTGGCGAAGCGGCCTCCGTCAAGCTGCACCAGCGGCCTCAAATCCGGCGGAATGACCGGCAGCACTTCAAGAATCATGGATTGTGCCTCGGAGGTGCTTTTGCGGAAGTCCTCGGCTACCTGCAGGCGCTTGACCAGCTTGCGCTTTTTCTGCCCGCTGCTTTCGGCGACTTCCTCGCGCAGGGAGGCCACAAGTAAATCCAGATCAAGGCGGTTGACCATGGTCTGGACGCCTTCCGCGCCTATCCCAGCTTCAAATTTTTTATCGTAGGCCAGGCAGAGGCTCTGCTGACGGTCGTACACCACGTCGGCGCGCGCGAAAGGAGAGGAGCCCTGATCAATTACGATATAACAAGGATCGTCAATGGTGACGCCCCAGCGCGATGCAGTAAAGCGGCCCGGATATTTCTGCTGGAAAAGGTCAAGTTCGCCTTTGGAAATTATGTTCCCTTTTGCGAACGGCAATTTGAGCGCCGCAGTTACGACGAACGCTTCGTTATTCGCCACGGCAGCGCGCTTGAAAAGCTCCTTCTTTTTGAACTCCGGCCTGGAAGCTATGCGTTCCACTTCTGACTCCGGCACTACAGCACCGGCTTCCAGAAGAAGCCCTTCAACGGGCTCGATAAGCTCGAACGCAGGCTCTACCTTGAATATCTCATCGCCATAGTCCGTTTTGAAACGCGCAACCTGCTGAGACGTCAGCACGTCTCCTTCGTTCATGGGGATGTTGTCCACCGACTCCATGACAAAAGCCTCTTCGGCCTTGAATTTAGGGTCGTAATGGGCGTGAATTTTCATCTCGCTTTCGGATACCACGGTACCTTTGCGTATGAGGTCGGCTCTGCGGCCATCCATTACAACTTTGAACGCGCCCTCTTTTTTGCGGGTGGGGGCAAAATAAACTACTTTTTCCAGGTCTTTGGCGCTGGTCCCCAAAAGCAGGCTGAGGCGGCTGGGGATGCCCCGCAGGTACCAGATGTGAACAACAGGGGCTGCCAGTTCGATGTGGCCCATGCGTTCGCGCCGCACGCGGTTGTCCGTAACCTCAACGCCGCAGCGGTCGCAGACTATACCGCGAAATTTAGGGCCGCTACGCTTGTATTTGCCACAGGCGCATTCGTAACTGCGCGTGGGGCCAAAAATACGCTCACAGAAAAGACCGTCTTTTTCAGGCCGCAACGTGCGGTAATTTATGGTCTCAGGTTTTTTTACCTCACCGCTGGAAATCTCCCTTATTCGTTCAGGGGTTGCCAGCTTAATTCGTACTCCGACTATTTCTCTTCGGGCCATTAGTCGTCATTCCCTTCGTCTTCCACCAAAGACATGCCGTCAGGCAGATCGCTCTTTTCAAAGAATATGTCGGAGAAACTTTCCATTTCAGGGTCGTCTCCGGGGCCGTCCAAGTCTGAAATATTGGCTCTGGGCGGCGGTTGCCCCCCATCTTTATTTTCTTCAAAGAACGACGCATCGCTGGGAATCGCGCTGTAAGCCCTGCGCGCTCCTCTGTCCTCATCGTCGTCGTCCAGTGCCATTCCTCCGACTGTGCCGTCGTCGTATTGCACTTCGACGTCCAGCCCCAAGCCCTGAAGCTCCTTCACCAAAACCCTGAAGCTCTCAGGAATGCCGGGTTTGACAAGGCTTTGTCCTTTTACGATGCGCTCGTATGTTTTATCGCGTCCGCGTATGTCGTCAGACTTGACCGTAAGCATTTCCTGCAATACGTTAGCTGCTCCGTAACCTTCGAGGGCCCAGACTTCCATTTCTCCGAAGCGCTGGCCGCCGAATTGCGCCTTTCCGCCCAGCGGCTGCTGGGTGATAAGGCTGTACGGGCCAGTGGAACGTGCGTGAATCTTGTCGTCCACCAAATGTATGAGTTTCAGCATGTACATATATCCGATGGTGACCTTTTTGTCCATGACTTCGCCGGTTCTGCCGTCTCGCAGGGTTATCATGCCGTCCTGCGTCAAATCCGGGTATTTGTCGACGCAAAGCTTTTCCATGTTCTCGAAAATTTCTTTTTCTTTGGCGCCCTCGAAAACCGGCGTTGCAACGTGCCAGCCGTTGTACATGGCGACGAAACCCATTATGGTTTCCAGCACCTGCCCCAGGTTCATGCGGCTGGGAACTCCGAGAGGGTTCAAAACCACGTCTACGGGTGTGCCGTCCGGCAGATAAGGCATGTCTTCCACCGGCAGGATGCGGCTTACAACGCCCTTGTTGCCGTGCCGTCCCGCCATTTTGTCTCCGACCGTTATCTTGCGCCACTGCGCGACGTATACTTTTACAGTGCGGATGACGCCGGGGGAAAGTGCTTCCGGGTTGTCAGCGCGGGTCATTTCCTTTACGGCGACGATTTTGCCCCTTGCGCCATGCGGCAGCTTTAAGGAGTTGTCGCGCACCTCGCGGGCTTTTTCTCCGAAAATGGCGCGGAGAAGTTTTTCTTCCGGCGTCTGGTCAGATTCCCCTTTGGGGGTGACTTTTCCGACCAAAATATCGCCGGAGTTCACTTCTGCTCCGATGCGAATTATTCCATTGTCGTCAAGGTTTTTGAGCATGTCCTCTCCGACGTTGGGGATGTCGCGGGTAATTTCCTCCGGCCCAAGTTTTGTCTCGCGGGCCTCTATTTCGTATTCCTCTATATGGATAGAGGAGAATTTATCTTTTTTGACCAGGTTTTCGCTGAGGAGGATAGCGTCTTCAAAGTTGTAACCCTCCCACGGCACGAAAGCGACCAGTACGTTCTGCCCCAGAGCCAGTTCGCCGTTGTCAATGGCTTGCCCGTCGGCTATTATCATGCCTTTTTCGACGGATTCGCCTTTTTCCACCAGCGGGCGCTGGTGAATGATGGTCCCCTGGTTGGAACGCCTGAATTTTATCAGCTCGTAAACGCGCTTCTGCCCTTTTTTAGAGCGTATCTCTATGCGGCCTGAGTCCACGTGCGCAACTTCGCCGGATTCTTGCGCTATGACGCAGGAACCGGAGTCTTTGGCGATGCGGTGTTCTATGCCCGTGCCGACGATGGGAGCCTCCGGGAATATCAGAGGCACGGCCTGACGCTGCATGTTCGAACCCATCAGAGCTCTGTTTGCGTCGTCGTGCTCCAAAAACGGAATCAGCGCCGTTGAAGAGGAAACGATCTGCTTCGGCGAAACGTCCATGTAGTCAACGTTTTCAGTCGGAACCGTGTCAACGTCGTCCTGGTGGCGCGTTGGGCATTCTTTGCCGCTGATTGTAATGCCGTCGTCGTCAAGCGGAGTGCTCGCCATAGCTACGCGATAGTTGTCCTCGTCGTCTGCCGACAGGAACTCTATGGCCTCGGTCAGTTTTCCATCTTTGACCTTGCGGCGGGGGGTGATAAGGAAGCCGTGCTCATTTATGCGGGCGTATGTCGTCAGCGACGACACAAGGCCGATGTTCGGGCCTTCCGGCGTCTCGATGGGGCATACGCGGCCGTAATGGGTGTAGTGAACGTCGCGGGCCTCAAAGCCTGCGCGTTCGCGGCTCAATCCGCCGGGGCCGAGCGCGGAAAGACGCCTTCTGTGCGTAACCTCCGCAAGCGGGTTCGTCTGATCCATGAATTGTGAAAGCTGGCCGGAGCCGTAAAATTCTCTAAGCGCCGCCGCTATCGGGCGCACGTTAATCAATTCGCGGCCCATTGCGGTGCTCAGGTTGGGCACTGTCGTCATGCGTTCTTTCGCTATGCGCTCCATGCGCAGAAGCCCTATGCGAATCTGGTTTTGAAGAAGCTCGCCGATTGAGCGCACACGGCGATTGCCGAGGTGGTCGATGTCGTCGCCTCTCTTGTCGTGCGAACGCATTGCTAACATTTCGTTTACGATGCTTATAAGGTCGTCGATTGTAAGGAGCCGCACGGATTCAGATACATTCAAACCCAAACGGCGGTTCAGTTTGTAGCGCCCGACGCGGCCCAAAGTGTAGCGTCTTGAGTCGAAGAACAGCGAGCGTATGTAATCTCTGGCGTTTTCGATACGAGCTGGCTCGTTGGGGCGCAGGCGGCGGAAAATCTCCTGCATGGCCTCATCGCTGCTCTGGGTGGAGTCTTTATCCAGCGTGGCCGCCAAAGACGAGTCAATTTTCTGCACATTGATGCCCCCGCGTCCGCCGGGGTCCAATTGTTTCAGTATTTCCAACACTTCGCGAGTCACAGGTTTGTTGCGGGCAATTACTACGCCGCCTCCGGCGTCGGTGATGGTTTCGTGCGCCAGCATGCCTCGCATTTCATCGCTAAACTCCATAAACGATGGCTCAGCGCCGAATAATTTTAAAATTTCCTCGTTATTCTTGGCTCCGAAAGCCTTCAGTAGAAGCGATACGGGCAGTTTTTTGCGGTTATCAATGTTTACCGATACAACGTCGCCCGGCGCGGAGGCGAAATCGAGCCATGCGCCCCTGTCCGGGATAACCTTGGCAGCGAATGTCTCCTGCCCCGGCACGGAGTCGTCTTTTGTGAAATACACGCCCGCAGAACGGGCAAGCTGGTTGATAACCACGCGCTCTGTGCCGTTGACTATGAAAGTTCCCCGCTCCGTCATGACGGGGAAGTCGCCGAGAAATATCTCTTCCTCTTTGATTTCCTGCGTTTTTGTGTTCGTTAGGCGGATTGTTGCGCGAACCGGCCTGGCCCACGTCATGTCGCGGCGGCGCGCTTCTTCTTCCGTGAGGCTTGGGTTGTCTACGTAGTAACGGACAAATTCAAGTGCGAATTGACCATCGTAGCTTTCAATAGGAAAGATTTCCTGCAATAATTCTTGCAGGCCCTGTGTGGCTCGGAATTCGGGGGGAACGTCGTCCTGATAAAACCAGCGGTAAGAATCGCGCTGAACCTCAATCATATCTGGAATTTCTATAAGGTCGCGCGCGCGGCCAAAAGTTAGGCGCTGCCGCTTTTTACTGATCGAAACGAACTCTGGCATGGTAATAAAGGACCTCCCTTAATTGGCTTGGGAATTTATGCCGAAAATTTATTATAGCATTAAGGGTGTGGCCATGTCAATATGAACATGACCACACCCTTTTTCAGCTTCATAAATCTACGAAAGAGGACTTCATTTATCATTATTTTTGCGCTGTCTCTTGTCGAACATAGGCAAACCTGCGCGCTTTGTTTTTATATACGCCCTTGTTGGAAAGTGTACATATTTAAAGCGAAGCTGTCAAGATTTTTCTTGATTTTTTTCTTGAGTCTTTCGGCCTGAACACGTCAAAAAAACATCAATAGCCAACGGCTATAAAAAAAGAGAGCCTCAGCTCTCCTTACCCTAAAGAAACAAACCTCCGCCCTACGGGCACCTCTCCTTTTAAAAAGGGGTGGCTGTGTAACCGCCGGGGGTTTGCTTTGCAGCCTATTTTAAACCGGGATAGCTATAGTCCAGTATTTCCGCAGGTGCGGCGGTCTGCCCGTTAATTACAATTTCTTATTTCTCAGCATCAGCGGGAGCAGCAACATGGCAAATATGCCAGCGCTCGTGACGTTGCAACCGCTGTTGCCGACGCGCCTGCAGGGACAGGCATCAGGGTCGCCATGTACG
>Ga0136643_10011039_pt1 | contig 13382 bp, 6 predicted proteins | sample TergutLab28metaG_FD_96883 | JGI IMG/M metagenome (GOLD analysis project Ga0136643, IMG submission 96883) | Labiotermes labralis P1 segment gut microbial communities from Petit-Saut dam, French Guiana - Lab288 P1 (version 3) (version 3) | ecosystem: Host-associated > Arthropoda: Insects >...
GACACCACTCCAGCCTAACTGCACCTCACCTCCAACATACAGCAAAGCAAGAACGACATGACCAATGTGGTAAACAACATCATAGTCACGAGCTCCTGATGGTAGGCATAGTGATGCTTGAAACATGTTGAGCCTATAAGAAGTACAATAAAACATCAAGTGGCATCTAGTTGGTTTTTTTATTTTTCAGAACCAGAACTGTCTTGATGGACCATTTGATGCTGAAGTTGAGGGCACGATGCTCATTCCAAACATCAAATTGACACATTGTAATGTCCCAGAAGGACTGAACCTTCATTAGCACTGCTATGAGAGTCTCGGATGTTGCACACAGTGCTGGTATGTTTGTTCAGGTGTAACTTGCTGTGGTTAGTGCTCATTACCATTGCCATTGAACTGCTGTTGTTTTGTGAAACAAACGCAATTTTGAAGATAACTGGAATAGTGATTATTTGCATAATAAACAGAAGGGTGTGAAGCAGAAATGTTGTTTCTCTTTCAGTCATCATAGAAATCAGAACACATATATTAAGTAATTATTTTTCATTCCAGAATCAGTTTGAAACTGGCAGCTGTCCAGTGTAACAGAAAAATTATTCCCACAAGAAAAGATCTGGACACAAGTGGTTGAAGTCTTTAAGCCTTTGCCGCAACAGAATTCAGTGAAATTTTCTTGAGCAGACAGCCACATCAAGATGTGAAATTTTTCATTGTGTTTCAGTAACTAACTCTGTCTCCATCTTCGGAGTGTTCTGGTGGTTTGGTCACACTCTGAAGATGGGGATGGAGTTATTTCCCTAAACGTCAGAAAACCTCCACATCTTGACGTGGCTGTCTGCCCAAGAAAATTTCATTGGACAAGAAATTCAGATTGCGCTGACAGATGGCAACGTGGTAGAGAAAACTGCTGAAAGTACTGTTTGACTCTGAAAAGACTGACTGACTTTGACACACAGCAACAGATTAATCTTTGTTTACCATGTGTTAAAACTGTTATATGAGCTCATATGCACGGGCCGGTTGGCTGAATGTTGCATCTTTTCAGTATTAATACTGCTACCCCAAAGTTAAAATCCTGGGACCAGATGCAGAGTATCAAGACATTTAAAACTGGGTTGGGTGAATGTTTACAGCAGTGATGATTGTAAGACATTTTGCCCAAAAAGACTCTGAAAATAATATGTAAACATGGAATGAGGCACAGCTTTACTGTCCTTTTACACCACATTCAAGCTTGAATTCACTTATTCCTTTTTTACGTGTATGTTTTTTGAGCACTACTGTAGAATGTCTATTTGGATTTCTGACTAAGTGTTTGATCACATCTGTATCCTAACTTGTGTAACACTTGTCTTTATATTCCTTATTATAGCTGTGATTCTGTTGCACAGGTTTTGTATGCATGGCATTAGTTGTACTGGGAATATGCTGCTACACAGCATGTCAGAAGCGGGCTAAAAGGGACAGACGAAATTACTATTTCACCCCAGTCCCGCAAAAGTTATTGTTTGAAGGCGACGACAAAGAAGAAGAACTTTTCCGAACACCACTCACAGGTAAATGTGTATTGTACTGAATGGCTAATTTGCCTTTTGGTTTCTTTTCCAATTTTATTTACACAACCAATGCTATAAAAGCTAAGTGCTTGCTTGCTTTTATTTTTATTTTCTCACCGCCCCAGTAATTGGTTATCGTTTACATGGAATTTTCAATGTTGGCTAGGCTTATAGATTTTTCCCTGTGCTAGATTATACAATAAAAAGGGATTTTTGTTAAATTCTGCCGTATTTTGCCTGCGTCAAATTTACAGTTGATTTGTAGTAACTGGCAATTTTAGATTGTGTAATGAGAGCGTTAAACTTGATTGACTTAATCTCTGTTAAGCCAGGTACGTAATTTGAGGTGAAGTCCAAGGGTATTGTAATCGTACTTTCAGGAACCAGAGGAGATGTGGAATGGATTGGTGAAATTTATGGAGGGGAATTCATTGACTTTCATAAAGCAACCATATTGCCTATGATTCATAGCAAAAGAAGCCACGTAGAGCAGTGTGCTTTTAGTTGATACATTTAATTGTTGTTCATGTATATATGTTTAATAATTCATCATTTTGTTCATTATTATTTATGAATATTAAATAGCTTCCATTGTAGTGGATCAATTCATCTGTGCAAAAGTTACATGTATGCAAAATGTAAGCTCAAAAGTTCAAGCATTCACAAGCTGGGTTGATCATACAAGAATATAGGTTTGAAATGGTCTTCCTAATAGATTTACATGTTTAAATCCCTGTTGAGGAAAATAGTGTTTGATCATTTATACATAAAATTACCTGGTGTCAGCAACTACCTTTGCAACCAATATGATTACTAGTTTATATCATTCATTCCATGAATTGTAGTTCAGTTTCTACAATTTTAAGTTTTTGTTTTCACGTTTAACCGATTGCTGTTGATGATGTGTTCTAGCACAGTGTAATTGATTGCGGTTGATGATATGTTCTAGCACAGTGTGATTGCTGTTGATGAAATGTTCTAGCACAATGTAACTGATTGCTGTTGATGATGTGTTCTAACACAGTATAACTGATTGCTCTTCATATATTCTAGCACAGTGTAAGTGATTGCTATTGATGATGTGTTCTAGCACAGTGTAACTGATTGCTCTTGATGGTGTGTTCTAGTACAGTGTAACTGATTGCTGTTGATGATATGTTCTAGCACAGTGTAACTGATTGCTGTTGATATGTTCTAGCAGAGTGCGACTGATTGCTGTTGATCATATATTCTAGCACAGTGTAACTGATTGCTGTCAGAGTTTTTTATTCACCAACTAATGCACAAGTGATTGTCTTAAAAACAATATTAAAATAGCTCCAACATGTTTCGGTGTAGTCACACCGTCTTCAGGGAGCTCATTGTCTGTGCTTGCTAACTAATTGCTGTTGATGATAGGTTCTAGCACAGTGGCAAGACCGTACTATGATGACGAAGATTCAGACTCTGAGGAGGATATTGTCCTGATTCATCCCAGTCATATGAAAAAGGGATCTTCATGAGTATGAATAGGCCTGCATATCAATTTGAAGAGGAGACTGCTAAGTTCCTGCTGACAGGCACCTTCTTGCACATCTTATACTCCAAACCAGCAGGCATCAAATTTCATATGAAATACTAGAGACAGTCATTAGTTAAATAACCTTGTTTTATATTAGAATTGAACTAGTACTGTTTTCACCCTCGTAGGACCAAGATTGATCTATTCAGCACTAAAAACATTGCTCTAATTGTGAATATCAATGGGATCAGTACCCTTCATCTGAAATTCAGTTTGTTTGAATTGCTGTATGCAACTACCAGCTGATGGTAGAGGTTAAAAACTATCAAGCAGAGCCGTCACTTTATATTAATACCTGAAAATAAGCCAAAAAAAAAAAGTATGTCATTTATGTTGCCTATACAGAATTTTTAGAGTCTTATTCTAGATTTTAAAGGTTTCAGACAGTGTCTTTAGTCTTATCGTTAGGTCAGATATTCATGTAACAGTAAACAAATTATGCAAATTGGTGCTGTTTCTGTACCTTTTATTGCTAAAGACACATCATGACTAAGATCTTAACTGCTTGCTAATATTATGAAGGATGTTATGGACATTATGTTGAATGTTAAAATAGTCTTAATACTTGTTTATCGTTTTCTTGAATTTCTCATTTAAATTTTACCTTAAAGGGAAGTGAATTTTGATCACAAAAAGTGAAGTCTCTAGTCAAGAAAGTGAATGGAATGAGAAACTGGTGGTGGTTTATATCAACACAAACTGTGGATCTGTGTTAGCAGGTATTGCTAAACTTCATCTGTTTTTTTTTTCCTATTCTTATATGCTTGAATATTGGCATCTCCATTTATCTTCACATACAAAGGCAGGGAGTTTCTGTTATGTGGGACCAAGCAACCGCAGAATGGGTAGCATCATCGTACGCCACGCAGCAATGATGTCCGCTCTGGGGCAAGCAGTCCTGCTATAAAAAACAGTACTGTCTAGTACAGATTGTAAAGGTACACTCTATGAGCGTGTTTGTATATTCTGTGGGTGGGTTCTGTTTTAAGCTGGAAATTCTGTATGTATGATAAAGGATAAGGTTATCCCAGTTGTTACTGAATAACAACATGAAGAAACATGTGCAAATGGAGGTACATCTCCATGCTTTCACTTCTGCACCAGATTAATGTGAGTGAGCAGTCTTGCATGGTGGTTACTTGCCGTCAACAAGGACATCATGCTACTCCTCAGTGAATAATGTAAGTATTAGTAAGTCATTTTACTGTTCATTGTGCATCACAAACATCAGTACTATCACTGTGTTACTTATCCCTATTCAACATTTTAACTTGCAACATTTTTTACTTCTTAAAGTAATAGATATCCATTGTTAGGTAACATATTACTGTTGCATTTTAATGAAGCTACATGTATTTAATGTACAGTCTTGCACAACACGATTTACGCCTTTTTTAGGTTACTAGTTTCCGCCCATTAGCCACGCCATCATCAGACCTACATAATGTCAAGAACTTTGTAAAAAAAACCATACAAAACTTCATATTTTTATGTGGGATAGAGAACTTGTTCCCATTACAAATACAATCTCTATCTCACTTAAACATATGAGGATTTGTATTTTTTACATATATATATATATATAATGTTCATGACAGTTTATAGGTCTGATGATGGCTGGCTAATGGGCCAAAACTTGTAAATCATGTTGTGCAAGACTGTACATTAAATATATATAATAGATATCCAAAATACCACACATTGTCAGCTGCCATCATGCATTTATTCCCACAATTCGCTACAAGATTTTGCTTTCTTTGTGTGTACAAAAACCTTCATTGTGTAGGTTACCAGGCGGTCTTTCTGTAGGCCAGTAACCTTCGTCATTCATCCTTTAAATTTCAGCGTAGCTGCTACTGGTCAGCCTTTAAATCTCAATATAGCTGCTGATGCCCAGAATCATTTTCATTTCTAAATACCCATGCCTGCACATGCACAGGACAGTGTTTTCCCTTTCATCTGTGTAGAGTTACTGTTAACTGGACATGGACACCATGTTCAGCCAGTAAAGTTTCAGCTAACCACTGACCTGCATCTAGTGTCAAGATTTAGAATACATGGAGCCCTACTTCCCACTTCCCCATATGCATGTGCTGTGCATATGAACAACTTTATATACCTATAAGACGAGAATCCACAAAAATGGTGACTGTCCTGTCTTCTGTCAGACCATGCCAGCCATCAGAGCTTTTGCGTGCCAAGCCAAAAGTTTCAGTCCTGTGATTAGCCTGTACAAATTTAACATGACACACAAACTGGCCTGTCATGTCATCTACCAAAGGAATCTTGCACTAGTCAAGTTTTTCTAGGGGAAACTGTTCTCACAAATGAAAGCAAAGTCACATGACTCCTGAGAACTGTATTGACCTACCTATAATACAAGTGATGGTTTCGCATAAAATGTGATTGTTCAAAATATTGCTGATCACTACAGTACTGGAAAGGGTATGTAGTCAAACACAACTATGTCATTTAAAATGTTTAATGACTATACTAGACAACTGCGTGTTTCGGCCCCTACTGGCCATCTTCAGGTTGTCTTCAAGAGAAATTAAGGGCCTACTATATATATATATTGTGCGCGCACGTGATGGAGAGGTCTCTACTTCCGGGCTTTGTTGTGTAATAAGTAATTTCTATGTTGATTGCGGTGGTATGCTGTGGCTAGAGGCACGATAGAATCTGTTGGCTAGTATCGAGTTCAAGTTTCTTGGTGCACTGGTATTGTGAAGAGGCATGTTCCTCTTCCTTCCTCCTAATTGGGGTCGTGTTGCGGGGAGGTCCAAAAGTGACCTTGGAGGTACAGTCCCTTAGCCTGTGGACACAGAGATGTGTGTGAGAAGGGTGGTGAATAAATCTGGCCTAACTATGCATTGGAAGTTTTTGCTGTATTTGAGGAAAACATAAATAGCCTAGTACTTACTTATTCTCTGGGTGTTTGTGCGTTTCCAGCCCGCTCCGGTTTTACCCCTGGGTGGGTGTATGTCCATGTGGGTGGTGACTATATACACTTTCCAGTTTTCACACACACAACAGGGATGACACACTTCCATTACAGTACTTCCTGGTAACCACATTGTTTTGACATAATGTTTTTAAAGTATTATATTTCTTTCTTTCTATCTTCCTCTACTGATACTTTTGTACAAAATTACTTTTTATATGACAGTCACACACCACAGTATGAGCCCATCATTTTGCATGGCAGCAGGCAGTGCAGACTGCTATTTAAATTTGCCCGTAGTGGGTGTCCAGGTATTGTAGTTCAGTGCATTTCAGTTAGTAATAGGTTTTTTTTACTCATTGTATATAATATAGGTGCTAGAAATGGATTCCTCGAGCTTGCAGACTTGTGTCACAGCTAACAAACTTGTTGTTCATTGCGTGTTAAAATTCTGTTGGTCGAAAGGAAAATTTCCTGTTCTGTGGGTGTCATTCAATCTTCAGTTCACATGCCTGACCACACTTTCACAGTACATGACAGTTTTCCACCAAAAGGATACTGTCTTGTGGAACCTCAGGTACAGTAAGGAAAACGTAGATACTCATCAGAGATTTGGGTTGACTTGGGCTGTAAAGTGGCATGCTGCAGCATGTTCTCAGCACATATAAAACTATCAAGTGGTTGTCAGAGGCATCATCTTCTGGATTTTGGCTTCTAATTTGTTTCTGGAATCACCTAAAAATGTGAATACTCTTATTTTGCTGTGCAGACCCTTTTCTAAAACCTGGGCTTTGAAAATCACAGTATGTGCTGTGTGTAAAAATAATATATCTGATATCCTTAGTCTTCCCCAGAATGGACATGAAAAGTTTTATCATTAATCTGAGCATGGAGCTTTGTCACATAGAAAGCCCACATCCACCAGCACATTCTGTGACAGCTGCTGTGCTCATGGAAGTGGTAAAAGGGCACTGTGCTTGCTGTTACTCTTCTTTATTTGGCAGCAGTCCAACTTGTGATGTAAGCAAGGTGGACACTTTTGTGCGACCTATATAATACAATTTTTGAATAAATAATATGTGATACGTGTGTTATTTTTTCTGTAAAGTCACATACAATGTCATGACAGGTTTCCTTCAAGCAAATAGTCTGTAAACACTTCCAGTCACTAACTTTATAGCTAAAGTATGATACAGTATTTGAGGTTAGCTGAAGTATAATAGAGTATGGGTCACTGTGATTAAAGATACTTGTACCTCTGGAAAAAACAAATGTGAACAATCCATGTTTGCATATGGATCCTAAAGTGCACTAGTAATATGTTAGTGCTTATTTACACAAGTCTTTTCATAGGATTTTGAGCACACACTAAAAGTTCAGAAGTGATTAATTATTTACACATTTCTTAAAATATGTTGAAACAGTTAGTTGGGTTTGATGGTGGGGTGTTTTTTATCGGAACTAGTGACCCTCTTTCATTTAGCTCAGAGAAGTCCCATGAAAGGGAATGTGTAAATAAAAACTTAGATGTGTTTATGATATGTCTGGGGGTTGCTGTTATGCAGTGTTCCCTTTGCCATTATATATTTCTTAGCATATCTTCAGTGTTTTTCTGTCTTGCAACTTCCTACCATCTGTAAGAAAGGTCTGATCAGATGGGGATGAGTGTTCCATTATGACATTCAGATCAGCATTAAGTTTCACTACATTGCAGTGGCTTCTCAAGGTTAAAGAAACCCCAGGGTTTAATACTATTGCTCCTTATTAACAACAACCCTGTTGTACATCAAATGTAACTTATATCTGTCTTCTTTATAATTACATACACATGTAAATGTGTAGTTTATCTGTATTGTGAAGACAAAGTGAGTTTGAGTTTTTGTACCAAAGTGCAACAGAATTTTAGAACTAATGGTAGGCATTTTTAAATGTGGTTGTTACTGGTGTAAATTTTGCATTATTTTGTCAGTTACTGGGTACTGAGGTAGGTACATTGTCTTCAGATATTAAAATGGGGTTTGTTTGTGGTAGTGTACATGAAACCATATAGTACTGGTAGAGGGTTATTTCTTTTTATGCCTTATGTCACACTGCATGGTTTGGCAACCCTGTTTCAATAATAATGAGAAAGACTACCCAAGGAGTTTCAGTGAGCTGTAGCCTTAAGATACCTCTTGGTGTCTGTAGATGAGTCTCAGAATACATTTGTGAGGAAAGTTTTTGCTAATTGTTGATACTCATACACTGTAACTTATGTGAGAGAAAAGAGAAAGAATTGTTGCCTTGCTTTCTGTTACTCTTGTCACACATAAGTTTTTAAACGATGTAAAATACATTTGAGAAAATATGTTATAAGGAGTAAAACCCAAAGGTGAGGCACTTCAAGGGACCAGACTGTTGGGCCAATTCGCAAAGATGGATGAATTTGTTTAATTTTAAATAAAACCATGATGTGATAAGGAAAAGAAATGAGTAACGTATGGAAGAATAATGTTGTCTGTGAGACTAGGAGTGTGGTGGTACCATAGCATTGAGCCTGGATGTCTTAGTACGATTGCATTGAGGCTGAGTGCCATGGTACTGTGGCATTGAGACTGAGTGCTATGGTACAGTGGCATTCAGACTGAGTATCTTGGTACTGTGGCATTGAGACTGAGTGCCTTGGTACTGTGGAATTGAGACTGAGTACCTTGGTACTGTGGCATTGAGACTGAGTGCCATGGTACAGTGGCATTGAGACTGAGTGCTATGGTACAGTGGCATTCAGACTGAGTGCCTTGGTACTGTGGCATTGAGACTGAGTGCCTTGGTACTGTGGAATTGATACTGTGGCATTGAGACTGAGTGCCATGGTACAGTGGCATTGAGACTAAGTGCCATGGTACTGTGGCATTGAGACTGAGTGCCTTGGTACTGTGGCATTGAGATTGAGTGCCATGGTACTGTGGTATTGAGACTGAGTGCCATGCTACTGTGGCACTGAGACTGAGTGCCATGGTGCTGTGGCATTGAGACTGAGTGCCATGGTACTGTGGCATTGAGACCTTGCTACTATGGAATTGAGACTGAGTGCCATGGTACAGTGGCATTCAGACTGAGTGCCTTGGTACTGTGGCATTGAGACTGAGTGCCATAGTACAGTGGCATTAAGACTGAGTGCCTTGGTATGGTGGCATTGAGACTGAATGCCTTGGTACTGTGGAATTGAGACTGAGTACCTTGGTACTGTGGCATTGAGACTGAGTACCATGGTACAGTGGCATTGAGACTGAGTGCCATGGTGCTGTGGCATTGAGACTGAGTGCCCTGGTACTGTGGCATTGAGATTGAGTGCCATGGTACATTGGCATGGAGATTGAGTGTCATGGTACTGTGGCATTGAGATTGAGTGCCATGGTACATTGGCATTGAGACTGAGTGCCATAGTACAGTGGCATTGAGACTGAGTGCCTTGGTACTGTGGCATTGAGATTGAGTGCCATGGTACATTGGCATTGAGACTGAGTGTCATGGTGCTGTGGCATTGAGACTGAGTGCCATAGTGCAGTGGCATTGAGATTGATTGCCATGGTACTGTAGCATTGAGACTGAGTGTCTTGGTATTGCAGCATTGAGACTGAGTACCATGGTAATGTGGCATTGAGACTAAGTGCCATGGTACAGTGGCATTGATACTGAGTGCCATGGTACTGTAGCATTGAGATTGAGTGCCACGGTACTGTAGCATTGAGACTGAGTGCCTTGGTACAGTGGCATTGAGACACTCCAGATCATGCTGGAGCTCTCCATCTAAATCGCAACAAAATGAATGAAAGTTTTAATTTAATATGCAATAAAAATGAGTGTGAAAGTGCTTAAAATACTTTTATATGTATGCAGATTTTAAAATAGATGAATTAAATCACAATAATAATTCATTGTTCAATAGGGACCAAAAATGATTTCTGAAAGGAAATGATTTTGTATTTTTATACGATACATATGTAAAGTAAGTGACTGTTCAAAATCATATTTTGTATATTGACACTGATGGTTTTTTTATTGTTAAATGAGTCTTAAACAGAAGTTTGCAGTTCATAATATTCCCTGTGTGTCACCGAAAATTGTCTTACAGATGTTTATGAAATGTGATCACTCATAAAAATAAAATAATGAATATACCAACTTTGCAGTTTTTCTTGAATGTTCTGTGCTGTAAATACTTGCTCTTGATTATGTACTGTCGGCTGTGAATTTGTATTGAGACAAATTTTACACTTAAAAGTATTTAGTAATGCTTTTTACATAGTGTTAAAATTCATTGTGATTCTTTGTTACCAAGATGACTACATGTATGGTATTACTCGGTACTGCAGAGATACAAGCAAATGAATATCAGAAACAGCAAGAGTTTCAGCATTTTCAGCAACACCAGTATGTCTGTAAGTGTAAATGTTTTCATCATACAGCTGAAGTATGACATAGAGTGTGTGCTTGGTCAGGACATTCCTTCCATATCATGTCTTGATTAAATTACTCACGGTAAGCCATTTGGATACATCAGACAATTAGAAAAGCATCTGGTACTAATTCTTTCGGTGGAGATAAATGGGCCACAGTGTGAAGCTTGCTTCCTGCCTGTGTCATGCCATGTCAAGAGAGAGAGAGAGTGAGAGTGCGGCGTGTGTGCGTACATGCGCATGGTTCTTCTTCTTCTTCTTCTTCTTCTTGTTCTTCTTCTTCTTCTTCTCCTTCTCCTCCTCCTCCCCCTCCTCCTCCTCCTCCTCCTCCTCATTGTTGTTGTTGTTGTTGATGATGATGATCATAAATTAACTGAACATCATGCTTGAGTGGTTGACACTCCTGCTTGTTATTCAGTAGGTACTATGTTTTAAATGGTTGGCACTCCTGCTTATTGTACAGTAGTTACTCTGTTTAAATGGTTGGCACTCCTGCTTATTATTCAGTTGGTACTCTGTTTAAATATCTGTTCAAAGACTGGCTGTTCTGACAGGTTCCCTCCCAAATGTCACCATTCTAATGCTGAGGTAGTAACACATGTTAGATGATGATAGTGTCCTTCGGTGTAATTCATTATTAACTAATCATCAAATCATTCAGTGCAGTCTGACCTTTTTACAGCGTTGTTAAGTAAACCAAATTTATGTCAAATAATAATGTGAGAACCTGTGTCCAATGTAAGGACAAGTTATCCACATTTGTAACATGGAATCTATGGTCCCAGTTAATAACCCTTTGACTTTCCATAGAACTGGTGTCCATAAGGTAATGGTTATCAATGGATAATGCTGCCTGAGGAGCAATGTACGTATATTCAAGAAAACTTTCTCAATCAGCTGCCTTGCCTAACCACGTAGAAACGTTTATATACTAAAGTACAGAATGTCTATTAATTATGTCATTTTTCCATATGCTTTGTTACATATTTTGTAGTATTCGAGTCATTGCCACATTTATTACACAGATCTGTCAAATTAACAGTATTGCACAGACAGTTTAAATCATATAGTATTGCAGTTTTGTACTATGATTGTAACTGTGAAGCTTGTCATTGCTTGTTTTTTGTGTTTTGCTGTGTTTGAAGTATACAAAACATCTCTGGGTAAAAAAGAACAGTAATTGAAGTTCTCTGTAATCAGAGAAATAATATCCTGGGTTTATGTACATGATATGGCACTGATTATGATGTCATTCTGTACAACTAATCATAAATCCATGGCACTTAAACCTCTAAAGCCCGGTAGTTACTTCAGTACCTGCTTCCAGTTGCAGCATTCAAAAATTTTGTCTGCCCATACAGTGTCAGTATGTGTTATGTATGGATCTCGGAACAAAGAGTGGTTATTCCCCCATACAGAATTAACTGATTGCTTTTATAACCAGGGTGGATTGTGTTTACTGCACAGTGTGAACTGAATGTTTGGATATAATTCAGGTTAATTTATGTCTTTAAACCAGTTAACCACTGTACAACATAAACCAACACAATGCACAATTTTATAAAATGATTTTTAATTTCTGTTGTCTCATACATGTTTTGAACCTCTAGGGTTTATCTTCAGGGAGACAGTTCTGTACACTGTATGGTATGTTCTACATGCACCGGTGTGAGCAATCTGGTGGGCATGACAGAGTGTTCAAGAGAGTGGGTCTCGAATACACCCTCCTGCCCACCCAAACACACACTTGCGCACTTCGTTGGTTGGTGTTGTATAATTGCATCACAATGTACAGTGCAAAAAAACATTTTAAAAAGTTAACCATTACTTTGCATAATTTTATTCAGTTATTTTAATGACAGTGGACAGAGGTTATGAATAGTGAAGACGCTTGTGGGAAATTGAATGTTGTCTGCATGAAGGTAGTGTCACATCATTCACCTGTAGCGACTCAGAAATGTGTCAAGGTAGCTATTCCCCATATACATGAAATTCAATTGAAAACCTCGCCCAGATGCATAGCATGCATACTGGCTTTACATTTCCTCACATAATGCATATAATATAATTACCCGCATGTTAGGATAGGTGTTGGATATTGCCTCCTACAGCTCTCATACATAGTTGACATCTGGTGAACAGATTATTAAACAGTGTTTAAACATCTTGTCTGGAAATGTACCAATATTGCATACTGTTGATTTCTTCCTTTTTTAGGTATCCACAATGCAAATATTACGTATTCAACTGTACTGGATACTCAAAAAGAAAAGACATGTACATTACAGTGTGCTGCACACGTTTCTTATAGACAGCAGGTTAAACTGGACTGTGTGTCTAGGACAAGATATCATGCGTGTGGCAGTGTGATGGTCAGTGTAAGAATCAGTCAGTGACCAGACACTTGCTGCACACTACAGGCAATTTCTAGACAATAATGTCAGTCTTTAACAGTCTCTTTCACCATATGTCAAGGATACCTGATAGTTGAAGGGTATCATTTCTAACACTGCAACATGCAGTATGTTACACTGTGTATGGTATATCTGGAAATGTAAGGCCATTCAGGGCCGGGTAGCTCAGTCGGTATAGCACCTGGCTACGGGCTGGACAGTCCGGGGATCGAATCCCGGTGGGGGGCGAGATTTTACGCGCCTGTCCAGACTGGCCCCTGGGGCCCACCCAGCCTCCTGTACCATGGGTACTGGGTTTTTCCCAGGGGTAAAGAGCGGCCAGGGTGTGATGCTGACCCCTCACCCCCTTCTAGAGCCATGGCCAAGAAAGAGTAGAGCTATACCTCTACTCCCCCTATGGACCGTACAGCCTGTACAGAGCCTCAGTGCCTGTACAGTAGAGCTATACCTCTACTCCCCCTATGGACC
>Ga0136643_10011040_pt1 | contig 13382 bp, 12 predicted proteins | sample TergutLab28metaG_FD_96883 | JGI IMG/M metagenome (GOLD analysis project Ga0136643, IMG submission 96883) | Labiotermes labralis P1 segment gut microbial communities from Petit-Saut dam, French Guiana - Lab288 P1 (version 3) (version 3) | ecosystem: Host-associated > Arthropoda: Insects >...
AGCTAACAACACATCGAAGATCATTGACACGACCGATGGATCGGTTGTGATTGAAGATGCCCAAGCAGGACAATGTAGTGTGATTCTACCCAACCACCTATTTAATTACGAAGGACAAGTCTTAGTTCACGTATACATTGTGTACGAAGATGGTCGCTCACTAGATTGCGGTGTGATTGTCACTGAATTTGAAGAGAGTTGGTTAGACTCAGAGTTAGAAGAAATGTCACAATTTTATGTCGAACGCTTTGAAGACTTGGCCAATCACATTAAGAATCGGGTGGCTGAGCTTGAGGAGAAGTTAAACAACATGGACTTTTCAATTGGGTCATCACCAGGAGGACCAGTAGATTGGGATGAGGTAACCAACAAGCCTCAAACGTTCCCACCAGCGACTCATAGTCACGAGATGTCACAAGTTGTAGGTTTGCTTGATCATACGAACAGCCAAACCGTACACACGATCAACTTAGAAAGCAATGCCTTTGATGTTAATGCACCAATCAGCCGATACCCAGTGGGTCTGAGTTACATGGCAGTGTCAAATGTGGCAGGCTTTCCGATAGCACAAGGTGTCGTTGAAACAACGAGAGTTTTAGATCCAAGTGGGAATCGAAACATCCAACGAATCACAGGGACGACAGCTAGTGAAATGGACGTCATGGTACGTAACTGGCGACTGGATCGATCAGAAAACAATGGTTGGAGTGAGTGGCACTCGTTAGGAAAAGAAGGGAATCAGGGACCTGTTGGCCCACAAGGGGAACGAGGCGAACAAGGTCCACCTGGTCAAGACGGAGCAGATGGAAAAGACGGCTACAGTGCAGAACCGACCCCATTACCTGATGGTAATAAAATAATGATCGCAAGACAATTGACAGAAGAGGACTTTTTGATCGACGTGAACGTTGTGAAAGATCGAATCGTCAATGAAGGACCTTATGCACAAGCTGGTTTTGATACATCCCATCATAACGATAACCTTTTTGGGTGGATGCCACAAGTGCCGACTGTTGGTGGAAAAGTTAACGATTACGTTCAACAAGCTGTAATAACAAGTGAACACTTCGAAAGTATAGCAAACGCTCAAACTTGGGAAGAAGATTGGATGTATGGAACATTACCAACTAACTCAAATGACTTCGTGCCGAGCGAGTATATCTTTGGTCCAATTGAAGATGGTGTTGTAGCATCAATTAGTGGTGTATTTATCCATCACGATAAACTACCTTGTTGTGGATGGATCAGCAAAGAAGTTCATGTTGGTGAGATCAATGTTAGGTCGCATACCACAACAGATGGATTGGAAACGTTCGAATATGTAACAACCCAAACATTTAGTCGCAAAGATGTAACCGAAGATGACGTTACAATCAAATTCGAATGGTTAGTTGGGGCAACGTACCGTGATGATGGCACTTTCGCTTTAGTCTCAGGTGAACATCGGCATGATCGTGTCCGTATCGGTATGCGAATGACAGCTGTAAGTGGTCAAGCTGGCTTCAAATTTTCGTCGATGGATTTGTCGTTTACAAATGGTGAAGCAAATATCATTGCGAGTCGTGATGTAAATATTAGCTTTGCACAAACGCTGAAAGAGACTGATCGTGTTGTGGCAGATATTTCGATGCCAGTAACATATACGTGGCCAGAACACGATTGGATTACTGGGAGACAAATTGATGCATTGATGACAGTTGATAATGGTGGGTTGATTTCGATGGCTCGTGTTAACGAAAGTGGCTCATTGCAAAATGTAACAGACCTTCGTGAACATTTAAACGTGCCTAACGACCGCGAACCTGAAGATTATTTCGGACGCGATTACTACGTATCGGAATCGGTTTATAAAATAACCGAGGATAAGATTGTTGTGAAACCTAACGACACCCTCTTGACAACCCATAATTGGCTACCAAATGGTTGTTGTGTTGAATACAAGGTTGACGAATTTGTTGTAAAAGATATGAAGGTCATATCGTTACTTGATGTTGAAGAGGTTCCGACGATCACCGGTCACAGCGGATCAGGTCAAGGCCTTCCAGGACCAATGGGACCAAGAGGGCCGCAAGGCATTCCAGGTCCAGCCGGAGCACGTGGTCCAGCTGGTGAACAAGGTCCGCACGGTCCACATGGTCAACGTGGACTACAAGGATTGCCAGGTCCAGTTGGACCATCAGGTCAAGGGTACAACTTAATCCAAACAGTCGAATGGAATAATCATACTCGACCAATTGCCTTTGTTTTGCCGTTGATCGAAGGACAATCACGCAGCTATATCCTTCAAATAACTGCAATTAGTGGAACAACGGCAGTTGCAACAACGGCTACGTCGGGTGACGCATCAAACCTTGTAATTCCACGGTTTCATTTTGTTAATAGTGCATGGACCCCGTCAACTAGTCATACGACTGGCCAATCGGGGTGGCAAGGAACGCCACCTAACAGGCACAATGTTTTATCTCAACAAACAAAGTTTACTGTGACGCCTTACGTGTTTACAAATCGTCAAGGTCAAGAGCGTGGTGGTTTATTTATTCACCCTGAAAGCCGTGATCTTTCGTCTACAATTACTTCAGCAGCAAGAGATGAACGTCCAATCCACGAAACTTTACAAGGTAGCATAGAGTTTCATCAAGTTAGTAACTTGGCTAGCTTTTTTGCGCCAGTTGCAAATTTGACTGAGGATGAAATGGCAGAGGTCGGCAACCGACGTTTGGCAATTACGGTCGGACGTGGCTCGTCTCATGTGCCCACAAACAATGTAACGTACCGATGCGAACTGTGGGAATTGTAATTGAGAGAAGGTGAATAATAATGTTAGAACAATTAGTTGAATTAACCATCCCATATGGCGTTTTCGCCTTACTCTTTGTCTGGCTTCTTCATACGACCAATAAACGAAACGAGTTGCGTGAGGATCGCTACCAACAAACGATTGAAAAAAATCAACAGATCATTTCAGAACAAGCAAAGTCCTTTAGTAGCTTGTCGGGTGATGTCTCTGAAATCAAAGGTATTCTAACGAAAGGGGGTGCCTTTAATGGTCGAATTTAGTACGATGGTGGGGATCATTATGGGGATTTCCCAACTTCTTAAAAAGATAGGACTAGATCCACGTGTAATTCCGATTTTCAACGTGTTACTAGGCACGGGTTTATCGCTCTTGTATTCTAATGACTTTGATTTTTTAGAAAGCATTCAACAAGGATTGATCATTGGACTTTCCGCATCAGGGATGTACGATGTGTGCATGAGTTTTAAGAAGGGGGACTAGGTTAAAAAGATAAGTAGCAAGATTCAAAATGCTTCTTATCTTTTTTGAATCTTTTTTGACATGGTTTAGAATGCTTTGTATAATTGTGGGAATGAGGTGGACAATATGCCAATTTCAAATTTTTTTATTATACGAATATTGGGTCGCATTCGAAGAGAAACTGATCATGATGAAGACGATATTGATATGATGCGCTTTTCCCTCCAAGCCGTTTTATGGGAGTTAGAAAAAACAGCTTATTTAGCAGTCGTTTTTATAGTCCTTGGCTATGGTTGGAACTTCTTAATTGCACTTGTTGTTCTTTTGACTGTAAGGCCTAATGCAGGTGGATTTCATAGTTCAACTGTTTGGGGGTGCTTCTTCTGGACACTTTTAGGCTTTGCATTAGCTATTATTGTCTTGCCTCGGATTCTGTCAATTAATGCTTTGTCCATCGCCTTTGTAGGAGGCTTTTCCTTAGCTACTACTTATGTAGCATCTCCACTCCGTTCAAAGCAAATGGAGCGGATTGCAAAAAAGGATAAAGACAAGCAAAAAAAGATTACTGTTACATTGATGACGTTTGTCTGGTTTTTAATGTTGTTTAGGTTTCAAGAGTATTTCTTGGCACCAACTGTATTATGGGTGCTATTCTTACAAAATTTTCAGTTATTAATCGAGTGGTTAAAAAGAAAAAATGAGTTAAGTTTAAAAAATAGATAAAAGAGCTACATCCAAGTGAATGTTAAAGGATATTCGTAAAGATGGGCTCTTTTTATTGTGCGGCATTTAGTCTCAGAACGTGCATCAAAATAGATTTAAAATTTGAAAGTATCAATACTTGTCGAAATACGTGGAAAAGAGGATAAGAGAGTGGTAAAATAGTTTTAAAAGCGTTATTAAGAGGAGGTAGGTCTATAGTTTGTTAGAAGCTATAAGACTGGCAACAATGAATGAAAAAGAATTACTTGTCACATTGGCTGAAGAAGATCTAGAGGTTGATATTTTGCTAGCTGCTATGCGTAAGCCATCAAAAGGAAATTTCAGATTTAAAAAGGGGAATCTAAAGCGTTTAATTAAAAAAGATCTTGACTTTAATTTTATCAATGACATCTTCTTTGTTTGGGAGAAGAAAGGTTTTCCTGATAGGTATGCTAATTGTGAACTTCCCATCCTGTTAAAACGCTTGAATGCAGACAACTTAAGTAAAATGTTGCAGTACTTAACGATAAAGTATTTTTATTCGGATTTTATCGACGAAAAATTTGATGTCATTGTTGATAACACAATAGAAGGACGTGACCCTTTCGATGGGTTACACGGTTTTGATAACGATCGTGACTTAGAGGTGTTTTATCAAAATAACTTTACGGATTTTCAGGAAATGCAAGATCTCATAGAGCTAGATCAAATTGTCAAATGGTTTGAAGAAGTTATCATACCTTTGGAGGGTTATAAAAAACGCCTTACTTCCATTGATTTACCCGAATTTGATCGTCTAATCAGCGCTCGAACGAGGGGGGACGAATGGCTTATATCGCCTAGCTTTCTTAAAAAAGAAGACCGCCTCCATTATAAGAATCCTAATGTGACAGAGGAACTGATTCAACATATAACAAAATCCCTTGATGGTGAAGGCGTCAAGGTTGCACTTTACTTAGCCTATTTAGAAGTTGGTTTGTATAGCGAACATATCAAGTCAACCTTGTTAGATGCCATGCAAAGAAGTTACCTCACTTTCCGAATGCAGTTAATGGGATCAATTAAACACATTGATGAGGCACTTATGGTTGCTCAGTATAACTCATTAGTAAAGGAGCATGATGAGCTATCTGGTAAAGTGCAAAAAATAGAAAGTGAGCATCAACTCGCCATAGAAAAAGTAAGCAAACGTTTAGAGGCAAGTCGGAAAGAAAAGGAACAAATTGAAAAAAATGCGAAAGAAATTACTGATAGTTACTTGGAATTGAAAAATCAAGTTGAGGAAGGTGAAACACTGGCATCAGGTTATAAGCAGATGTTGAGCGATGACTTTACAAATTTAAAAACGATGGTTATCCATCATTCACAGCTCCTATATGCTCCTTTTCTTTATCCAGATATTAAATTTATAGCTTTTGACGAGGTCGTGGAGAACAGTTTTTATGACTCAAGTTTAGTCCTTATTCAGAGACTTGGAAATTCATCTAAGCAAGCATATCAATTAGAGATGGAAGCTAAAGTAGCTGGATGTGATGTATTGTTTTTACAGTGTGAAGATGAGCGACAATTAATAATGGAGCTAGTACGTGTCATTGACGAAAGGAGACTCAGTTAGGATGAAAGATTCTTGCAAAGTGTTTGATGAGCAGATAAAGAAAGAACTACTAGCTTGTAATGGTTCCGTTTTTCTTGGAAAGCTAGCTACTCGACAAGAGAATAAGAAAGACGAAGCTATTTATCTTGTGCCGAGAAGTGAAGCGATCGCCATCAGTATAGATCCATTATCAAATGAGCCAAAAGTTTTAATTGAACTACGAGAAAAGCTTTATGGGACTAACACCTATCTAGCACTTGATACAGATCAGATGAGTTTTGTTATTAACGATCTAACCTATTTTTCAAAATCGAGTCATGAGAAAATAGACCATTGGAAAAAAACATTAACCAATCGTTTTATTGTATTTAAAGCGGATATTGATATTGACGAAAATGATGTGACGCTTAAAATCAAAATGCAGTCATTTGAGCCAGCTAATGAGGCCATGTTCGCCAAGAAGTATATAGCAGTGCCCAAAGTCCATCAATCCGAAGAGGTGCTAGCCTATGCTCTCTATCATGAAAAGCCCATCGAACTTACAGGCTATCCTCATTTCAATGTGGATCCAAAATATTTAATTTGTGATGAATCTTTGTACTATAAGTTTTTACGGTGGGAAAGATCAAATGAGCATAATAGAGAATGGTTTACAAGGCAAGAAGAAACAAGCTTTTATAAGGCAGAGCTTACCCCAGCGTTGAGTTCGATTCAACATGAAATTATAGAAGCATCGGATGATTTGATGTTTCTAAGCAAGGAAGGCGAGCTAGAATTAGAGTCTAGGCTGGTTGAACTTGGTGAGCCACTGCCAGAAGTTTCTACAATACCTAAACAGGTGATATCACCTACCTTTGTTAAGGAGAAAGCACAAGTTTCTTATCCTCCAACTACCGTAAAAGCAGAACACGTTTTCTTAGATGAGCTACGTGGCTTAACTGTATCTGAAAACCTCTTATATGATCAAAAAGATCTAGTGAATTTTCACATTAGTTTAAAGACAAGCCCTTTGAACATCGTCGCAGGAATGTCGGGAACAGGAAAAACACGATTGGCGAAAGCTTACGCTAGAACACTTGGGTTAACAGAAGAAAAGGGAGATTTATTATTTTTACCTGTGAGTCCTAGTTTTTTGGAACCGAACGATGTCTTAGGGTATCTTAATCCCTCATCCGGCTATTTTGTTCCTTCTGAGACGGGTTTAGTCGATCTATTAGTTCGTGCTAGGAATAACCCAAATGCTATGCATATGGTCATTTTTGACGAGATGAATCTGTCCCAAGTAGAACATTGGTTTGCACCATTTTTATCCATTCTGGAAAAACCTGAACAAGATAGATTACTGCATTTGTATAGTGAAAACGCCACTTGTTATAATGCTGACCGATATCCACCAAGTGTGAATATCGGTGGGAATATCTTATTTATCGGAACCATTAACCTTGATGAAACGACTAAAGATCTATCTGATCGGTTACTTGATAGAGTAAATCTGGTAACCTTAAAAAAGTCAACGTTCATGCACTTTAGTACCCTTGATTTAGAAGATGCTACTTATCAGGGCATTGCCTTTACTTATAACGATTTCCAGAGCTGGAAAAACGATGACCTTCCAACCAAGGCTTTTAAGGCAACAGAATTACAATTCTTTGATGAACTTCATGGCTTAATTTTTAAATACGATACTCAAAAAGGTGTCTCATTCCGTTTCCTAAATCGCCTAGGGTGCTATATTAAAAACATTCCTCTCGATGAAACAGGCAAACTATTGATTAATCAAGAACAGGCTATTGACATCAGCATCAAACAAAGCTTATTAACCAAAATCAAAGGATCCAAGCAACAAATTGGCAATTTAATCGGGGAGGCGACTAGTCCTGAATCAGAAGTAATGGGAAGTGAACTGTTGGAATTTCTTAACAATGAGGGGATGGAATTAAATGATTTCAGGCGAACCAAAGCAGAGATCAAGCGAAAAGCACTGGAGCTAACCCTTTATGGCTATACAAACTAAGATCATCTTAACAAAGAGTGAAACAGATACTGAACATCTACTAACACCTAATGTAGACTGGGAGCAACCACTATTTGTAACTGGTGAATACACCAGCACCAAGATTAAATTTGTTGGTAACAACGATGAGAGACTGTGGATTGAACACACGAACGAACTAGAAGGTGTTTTATTATCACCTAATGACTCGTTCCAGTTAATCAAAAACGACGAAGGTTATGTGCCAGGTAGCTTTATTTTTAAATGGTATACCAATGAAAAAACGTTTGAAGGTCATTTCCAAGTCAAAGCTCATAGCCTTGATGACGATGTGATTCACGGTATGTATGAAGCTTTAGAGGAAAGAGCTTATGATGTGACAAGGAATAAGCACGCACTTGCGATCCTTCAAGGTACCGACAGTAAACAAGATGAACATCAACATCTATTATTGTTACTCACCACCCATTACGAAGAGCTGATGCGCTATCTCATCAATATTGAGCACCATCCACAAGAAGCGATAACTAATGAATACCATCGTACATCAAAGTCAATACGACCTACGCCAAAAAGTTTACGATGGCAGGTTACTAAAGGAAGAACAGGCCATCAATATTTTGAACCAAAAAAGCAGGTTAGCTACAATACAACCGAAAATCAATATATAAAGCACATCCTATTGGTATTACTTCAAAGGATGGATCGTATTAGGCAGATTTTTCATGAGGGTACAGGTCAGAAACGTCGCTTGAAGCAGGATTTAGTAGTGGAGATCAAAGAGCTTCATATGACTAGAGTTAGCTTAGGAAGTGGCAATAATTTCACGACACTTGTCTATGATTTGGATAATCGCTTGAAATTTAAAAATAAGGCTTTACGTCAGCTTAGAATTGAAATTTCTCAAGATGAAAATCGTCATAAACCTGTCTATAGCTTATATGCCAAAATTAGTCAGCTATTAAATGAGCCTTGGCTAAAAAGTGTAAGTCAAAAATATCGGATTGAACTTCCGAAGCAGGTTTTTCATTTAAATCATTATCGCTCTTTAGCCCTTTTCTATCAGCGCTTCATGGTACAGGAAGAAAAACTATACCGCTATCCCCATCATCAGACCTCCCTTATGTTCGAGTATTTTTCACTGTTTCTTGTACAAGAGATTTTAGAATCACAAGGATTTAAATGTTTCGGTTTCCAGAATGACCTTCCTTTTAACGAAAGGATTTTATTTAGGCATGATTCAGGAGAGCATCTTTACTTATCATACGATCGCTTTATTGGAGATCTAACCCTAGTAAGAAGGCGAAAAGAGGAGCAACTCATTTCGGTAGTTGGCGGGAGTCGTAAGCCAGATATTTTGTTGGAACTTTACGATAAAGAAGGTAATTTTAAACAAGTATTTATTATCGAAGTGAAATATCGCCGCTTGAAGAATATCTATCAGGGTGATGTCAATACAGACGTTATTAATCAGTTAAATACTTACAGTACATTCAAATACTATAGACCTGACAAACCATTATCACTGGATGCGGATGTGAGAAAGATTGTTGTTTTGTATCCAGAACATGAGAGTTCACACCATTTTCATGAGCCTGTGCTAGGTTATGAATTCATTCCGATCGTACCAGCGGGCTTTTCATTAAAAGAAGCAAGTTTTATACCCTTAATTAGAAGTATGGAAGAATTTTTGAAGTAGGAAATTTCAATTCCAAACGTTTATCAGTTAACTTGAAAGCAAACAAAAAAACATAGTAATGGGATGGATTAAGGGCGATCCATCCCATTACTATGTTAAGCAAATGATGTAATGCTTAATCATTAATATGAAGTTTAGCATAAATAGTTAAACTAATCAATATTTTTCATTTTTCGTCAATAAATTAAGATATAAAAATGGGATTGTATCAGATGAGTACTAGAAAGTATTCCAGGGTACAATTTCATTTTTTATTTAGGTATGTAAGAATCGAAATTGCTTAGATGGCAGAATATTACTTTGTCATTTGAGCAGTATTCTTTATCAAGTTTAGCTTGTAATTCTTGTGCATCATTTGCCTTATATATTTTAAGTACACCATTCACAAAAACGACATATGCTTCCATTTCTATATTATAATTATTCATCAAACATCACTTCGTTCATTTCTGGAAAGTCAAATAGTTCAGAAAGTGTCATGTTAAAGGCAGTTGCTATCTTATAAAGTGTTTTAATTCTAGGATCTTTTACAGAATCCTTAAAAAGATGTTCCAATGTTGAACGATGGAATCCTGCTAAAGTTGCTAATTTATTAAGGGTTATGTTTCTTTCCATACATAAACCCTCTATTCTTTTTGCAATAGCCCTTGAAAGTGTCATTGTACATGCTCCTATCTACGATATAGTTTTATGATTTAAGTATATACGAGAATGTAGCAGAGCTAGACAATATACTGTCTATTTTGGACAATATATTGTTGACATGATGATATGAGTAATTTAGAATAGACAATATACTGTCTATCTTAAGGAGGAATCAAGATGTTTGAAATGAAAAAGTGTCAAAAGTTAGAATCAGTCTATTAAATGAATATTGATTCTTTTTGTCTATTTATGTTATATTTATTCAAAGCGTATTTTTGCATTTTCGATACTTATTACTAGAATAAAAATCATTAAAAGGAGGGGATGAGAATGAAGATCCTAGTTGTAGAAGATGAAAAAGGGATCAATAAAAAAATTGTAGATGGTCTTAGATACTTACTTGGTAAGATGGGAATGTATGTTGAGGTCATCTCATGCTATACTTATGAAGAAGCACTAATGTTTGCAAAAGAACTTGATATTAAAACCTTTGTTGTTGATATCAATCTTTCAAAAGGCAGAGATGGAGTAGAGCTAGTTAAAGAGCTTAGAGAATTAGGCTACGTTTATAATGGAGTTATCTTTGTAACAGAAAAGAAAGGGGACTCTTATAAAGTAGAAGTACACGAACAAACACAATATGCTCGTTTTTTGACGAAGCCTGTTAATATTGAAGAGTTAGCAGGAGAGGTTTTTCTCCAACTCAATGCACCTGACCAACCTAAAGACGAATACCTTCCTAAGATTAGGCAAGGAAACCTCACCTTTATGCTAAATAGAGAAACGACGCTACTGATTCAAAAAGTAAAGCACAAGAGTAAAATTGAGGTATGGTTTAAAGACAAGCCTTGTGAAGTGTATCCAATTTTTTCATTTGAGAGGTTAGTTGAGGAGTTACTACCAGAACACGAAAATCAATTTAGGCAATGTGAGCGTGGCACTATTATTAATACAAAATTCATCGAAAGAGTTAACTCAGCAAAACACTATGTAAAACTTTCAGGCTATTCAGAAGAAATTTTAATTGGAACGACATTTAGGGAGATGATGTACACATTATTTGGTTAGGAGGCACCTACTTTGATTAATGATTTTGAGTTATATATACTAAATGTTGTCTTGAATTTCCTTGATATGGGAGTAGCTTACTTATTAATTTGTAATTTTGTTATAGCAAGGCCTACTTTGCTTGGTAAAGAAAAGGCTCTAAGAAAGCCTCCAATGTCAATGAAGACTTTAAGTATGGGAGTTATATATAGTGTCGTTGTTGGGTACTTTAGCTATTTGTTCCAAGGAAACTTTATTTTTAGGTTAGTCGGCATATCTGTATTAATTGGATTGATTAAATATTTTACAAAAGACAAGCTTAGAAATGCTATTATTATTTACGCATTGACCTTTATGATGGCAACTGCTGTTCAAGTTCCAATCATTATTTTACCTAGCTTAATTGATATCGATGGAGTCTATCTTGCTTTACTAGGGCAAATATTAGCAGTGTTAATTGCTTATATGCTGTATAGCAATGTCAGTCTCCATAAAATGTTTCTTTTCATTAAGCGAAACTTTAAGCCCTTCAATGTTCTTGCATTACTTATAGTCAGTGTTCTAGCATCACTCACTGTATTTCATTTATTTTGGAGTAGAGATTATATATGGGCACTTTTCACGGTTATAGTGGCTACTTCAGTTGTGGTGATTTTTCTTTGTATCGCTTGTATTATGCGTTTACAACTTAGAATCCATGACATAAATAACTTATTAGAGGGGGTACAGTATTTACTAAAAACAGAAGAAAACCAATTAGAAGTTTATCAGCATTACGATGAAGCACTGGAGCGAAATGGTTTTGATATTTCAAAACATGAAGCTTACAGGCTTGGTGAATATAAAGATAACATTATTGAGCTTATTCGTAATAAAAAAAGTCAACATAAATCCAAGGCTGAAGTTAACACTAACATTCAATTTGCTTATCGCCATAATAAAGTATCTATGCCTGTTATGATTCAAATGTTAACAATATTAACTGATAATGCTTTTGAGACGAAAACGAAGAAGCCGATCTTTGTTGATATGTTGATTGTTGGTTCTCGCCTTACGATTACAGTCTCTAATGCTAGCGACTATAAATCACCTATTGAAATTGATTCGATGTTTAGCGAGGGAGCTACTGCAAAGAAAAAAGGTGCACATGGATATGGGCTCCCTTCTTTAGCCAAAATTGTGAAAAGTTATGACGGAGATATTACTGCGAAGTGTGTCTACAGTGAGGACTATAAAACTCATTATTTAACATTAACCCTAGATTTCAAAGAAGATTAGAGAAAAGCCAGTGAAACTAAAATGACCTCTGAATATGTGTAATGCACACAACTCAGAGGTCATTTTAGTTATTTATTTGTTCAATTTAGCTGGGATTTGAGGCTCGCCCCAAGACCAAAGTTTAAAGGCACCTTCGATCAAAAGGGGGGCGATTGCTAATAAAAGGGTTGCAATTCTTAATGAGTTTCTTTTTTTCATTTCCTATTCACCTCATTTCATGCTTATTTTACAGTGTTTTAAAGCGAATAATAGCACATACTGTACTAATTTGTCAAATTGAAGCGCTTAATTGCGATATATAAGCGATTACTTTTGTTTGTACTTCTTAATCCCTATTTTAAACGGAAGCATATGCTAAAAGGTTAAACTTTCTTATATAATGAAATACATAAACTTTTAGCATTTTTACAAAAAATTCAGGGAGTGATTAGTCATGAATCTAACGCATGAAAGTTATCAATCAATAGAAGAAATGAACAACTATCTCCAAGGAGTCAACGATCGAATCAATGAAATGAGCTTAACTAAGATGGAAAGCCCGGCAACCAATCAATTAGCTAAAGAGGCTTTAAGGAACTTTGAATTGTTTTTAGAAAATTTTCGACCAGGTGAATTGGTGTTTTTAATGGAGGCGGCAAGTTACCACCAATTGTCTAAAAATGCAGAGACATTACGCCGTTTTGTATCAACAGATAGCTATATGACGATCTATCACCCGGAGAAGGGTCTGACTGTCATCAAAGAAGAGAACAAAAGGGTTGAAAAGAATGAAGCTGTAGTAGGGGGAACTTGGTTTACTATGTAGGTCAGATGAGCCGCTAGAGAACCAACTTTTAAATCAACGGTTTGGAGGAAACAAGGTGTTAAAAGATAGAGCATTTCATGATTTGGTGATGGGGGTTCTTCAGATGAATGAGGATGCGAAGCGCATGGCTTCGCTTTTTCAAGAGTACACCAAGGAAGAATTGGTGGAAGCAGAGATGTTACCAGTGATGGAAGTTTATCAAGAGTTATTTATGATATTTTTAGAAGAAAACGAAGCCAGTTTAGAGGAACTTGTGGGTAGGAAAGCAGCGGATGAGTTTATTCGCAACGTGTATACGGTACGTGAGGCCATGGCGTTTGTTATATCGAATCCAGTAAGTTAAAATGAGTTGACCTTTCAAAA
>Ga0136643_10011042_pt1 | contig 13381 bp, 6 predicted proteins | sample TergutLab28metaG_FD_96883 | JGI IMG/M metagenome (GOLD analysis project Ga0136643, IMG submission 96883) | Labiotermes labralis P1 segment gut microbial communities from Petit-Saut dam, French Guiana - Lab288 P1 (version 3) (version 3) | ecosystem: Host-associated > Arthropoda: Insects >...
ACATCACACATAATACGGAAAGTACTGCAATGTGAAGCTTGAAGCCTGAGTGGTGGGGATCACCGCTGGTTCAAGAGAAGTACCAGGAAGAAATGCCTGTGACAAGAGACATACATATTGTATTATAATAATAATAATAATAATAATAACCCATTAAAGCGAAAGCTTAAGAACACAACGGCCAATTACAAAACTAGCAGAAAGCAACTGCTGCACAAATTTCACAAATATTCCCACACCAAAACAAAAAACCGTTCAACCAATTTGAGCTTCACAGGGCAGCTAAATAATTAAAACCGTAACTTATATGAAAAGTGCTACTAGCGTAAAGTCTGATTCAATTAAATAACTAGCATATTAAGCATATGTATGCTATTGCCTACCTTTAATAATAATAATAATAATAATAATAATATCAGAACGAACAGCTACTGTTTCCTGTAGAGCATAACAGGTTGGTCTTTGAGTGCAGACCCTGCTATAGTAACCCAGTAATTTTAAACTGACCCTTCCCGTTGTATTGTCATTTATATAAAGTTAGTATACCAGAATACAGAAATGTACCAAGCAATTTTTTTTAACGTTTATGTTTCCGTGCATCGTTAGTATAATTACAGTTGACAACCAAAAGGATGAAACTATTTGGATTTATTTATTTTAGTCAGCTCTACATGTTTCGCACGATGTTTTCGCCCATCATCAGAAGCATATCACTGTAACTACAGCTGTCCACCAATGTTGCTGCCGGCTGGTGTTGCCTACACGCAACACCAGCCAGCAGCAACATCGGTGGACATTACCAGAAGCTGTAGTTACAGTGATATGTTCCTTATGATGGGCGAAAACATCGCCCGAAACATGTAGAGCTGATTAGAAATAAATAAACCAAAATATTTGCATCTTTTTGGTTACCAATTATAATTGTACCAAGCAAGTTAATTAGCCAACATGTTTCTCCTTATTTTGCAAGCCATCATCAAGCCTTAATCCAAAAACTTCAGGGAATATTTACAACTTCAAGCAGGAATGAGGTTTCACACTTTATAAAATAACGATACGTAGTAAAATATTGAGAAATAATGCAAGAAACTTTGGTAGATCTAAAAATGTGTAATGTTTTATAAGAGTAAAGGACAAAAATGTTGAAACATTTTTTTGTGGAAGTTTTAAAATATACATTGGTAGGCTGTAGAATTTGAAAATTGTGTGCGTATTAACGGGTCATGTTGTAAGGCACAAAGGGCGTCAGTTTGTATACGGAATATTGAATTTGGATGAACGGTGAAGCTTCCGATATCAATATTTCTGGTGATTCCTGGTAGATTAGAGCAGAATACACGTTTTCACCGCGTTCTATTGTTTTTATATGGGGCGATATATATTCTGTGAAGTTATGAACTGTAGTAACACATTAATAGTTTAATGTGCCTGAATGCAGGACAATGTTTGCTTAACATTTGCGTGGGACCGGTGTACGCCTTATCACGTGCAACTGTCCCTTGTGTTTTTTGTATCATTAAGCATTGTTACACAGTCTACCTCAGTTTCTTGTATTATTTTTCAATTTTGTATTGTGTAACTATTTTATTTTATTAAGATGGATCTTCAGGATGTGGGATGTGGGGGTATGGACTGGATCAAGCTGGCTCAGGAAAGGGAAAGTTGGAGGGCACTTGTGAATGCGATGATGAATCTTCGTGTTCCTAAAATGTGGGGAATTTCTTGACTAGCTGCAAACCGGTTAGCTTCTCAAGAAGGACTCTGCTCAATGAAGTAAGTAAGTAAGTAAGTACGTTAGGTAAGTAAGTAATGTAAAGTAAAGTAAAGTAAGTAAAGTAAAATTAAGTAGGTAAAGTAGAGTAAGTATATAAATAAGTAATTAAGTAAGTCAGTGTTCTTTGAGGGTGAGCTCTTAGTCCTGCTTTCAATTTTAAATATTCACGAACATTCTTATATTGAGGCCTGATGATGGCTTTAAAAACCCGAAACGTATTGCCTAATTAACTTGTAAATTTGTGTTTGACATTCTACTGCGTATATAAGAACCAGAATCCTTAAGCGTTCTTTATGAATTAAGAAACGCCCTGTGTAAACCGCGTCTGTCAGTTGGTGTCAGCGACTGTACTTTCACGTATCTCCATACAGAAGTTCTTTACAAAGCGTTGTTGAACAGGCTGTCATTGCGTGTACTTTCCACATTAATTAACCGATCCGGATAAAATTTTGCTGAGAATTCATGAGTGTCTTGAAAATAGATAAAGAAAAGCCCATATTTTACTTTGGATCATCATGAAATTTTGTGTTCCTACAATTTCTGCCCATTGTAGAAAACCGGAAGTGCAGGAAATGTCCGCAGAAACTTACCAAGTTTTTGTAATATTCATGAAACACGACGTGGTAAAACCCATACGCTTCTTAATGGCATAAATTGAATTTAAACCCTTTGTTTATATATCTGTTAATTGTTTTGGGTGATACTCAATGTAACAGGTCTGCACGTAATGCTGATGAAAGTTTATAAGCTTTGTAAAAATGGCGGAAGGAAAGGCCCTGCTTTTCTTTTACGGGTAAATTAAATTTAATTTAATGGTGTACTGTGAACCTCAACATTTTGAAAATAAAGGATACTTTGCTTAAACATGTGAACTGCATCACCCTGTACATCATTTTCATTCTTGTCAGTTATTTGTTACATAAAACGTATACGAAGAAACCGAAAATATCTCGATGTTCATATATAAGCACTAAGCATTGAAAAATATGTTTCCATGTAACGAGACCCAGCATCTTTTATGAATACACAAACTTCTCTTCATTTAGAATCCTTTCTTACCAGAGTCGTAACGTCTACTTTTTGTGCAATCCTGTTTTTTACTTACTTACTTACTGCATGGTGCAGAGTCCTTCTTGAGAAGCTAACTGGTTTGCAGCCAGTCAAGAAATTCCTCACAATTCACGGAACCCGAAGGTTCATTACCGCACTCACAACCGTCCGCCACCTGTCTCTATCCTGGGCCAACCCAATCAAGTCCATATACCCACATCCCACCTCCTGGAGATCCATCCTAACATTATCCACCCATCTACGCCTAGATATCCCCAGTAGTCTCTTTCCCTCCGGTTTCCCCACCCAGACCCTACATACCTCCATCTCCTCACCTATACGCGCCACATGCCCAGCCCATCTCAATCTTCTCGATTTTATCACCCGCACAATATTGGGTGAAGTGTACAAATCATTTAGCTCCTCGTTATGCAATCTCCTCCATTCCCCCGTTACTTCGTCCCTCCTAGGTCCAAATAGCAATCCTGTTTTATACATTTATAAAATGTTCGCTCCATGTTCATCTGTAACTCAGTACGTGCAATCCTTGCCATTTGTCCGTAGTGTAACCATGTTATATCAAGTTAGTTGCTATTCAGCAAGTAAAAATTAATTCTTTACATGCGAGCAGTTCTCTTTGTAAAACAAAGCAAAGGTAAAATTTCTCAGCTATGAAAACGTTCCACTTATGTAGAGAGCGGTGTCTATATAAGTTCGGTCGGAAGGAGGTTAACATCGCGGCTGGAGGCTCATCTTTATTGTACACAGCCGGATGCAAAAAGGACAGGATAAATTCTGTGGCCAACGGAAGTATAAGAATAACAAGAACTCAGCTCATGAAGAATACAGCTGTAAAAGAAAGGATGAAATTCGCTTGCGGATTTAAAAGAAGAGTTTTGAGAACGGAACAGCATGTAAGAGGAATGAAGAGGACTGTGTAGAGTTATGTTATGTTATGTTATGTTATGGCTTCCAGTGGAAACAAGGAAATGAGGACCAGTAAGGAACATGTGAAAAAAAGGAGATGAAGTAACTGTAGTAAGAAGGGAGCAGATAGTATGCGGAATAAGAATATACAAGTTACGTGTAGGAAATTGTTGCGACTGGGAACAGTTTCTGTAACATACATGACGCGGCAGTGTATCGCGTATTGGTGTTGAACTGAGATCTGAAGAATTTTCAGTGATTCAGACGTGTTATATTACAAGGCCCCTCGTTTTCTGTATTCTTCATCTCAGTTGATTACATTTCGGCACAGGATATTTCCACACAACTCTATTGAATTTTGAGGTGAGGATTGCTTGGAGCTATACCTCCATCCCACAAACCTACATGACCATGGCGTTGTGCTTAAACTGCGGATAAATTAGAGTTTCTGAATTTCAGTGTGACTGAAGAACGTCTTCTTCAGAAAGGGAAAGAACCCTTTTCACTTACCTTCACAAAATTGCGAAATGCGACTATTATCTTCGTCATGTCTGTCCCTCGGTCTCTTCGCATGCAACAACTCTTCTCCCACTGGACGGATGTTCATGAATTTTTACATTTAATTATTTTCCGAAAATCCGTCGAGAAAATTCAAGTTTAATTAAAGTCCGACAACAGTAATTAGTTCTTCACATGAAGACCATTGGACACATTTGATCTCCTCTCCATCATTTTTCTTAAAATGAGAATTATATTTAAAAACAAGTTGTTGAGACAATCAAACTACACATTTTATGCTCAATAACGTTTCTTCGAAACTGTTGCCTGTTATAAGACAATGTGGAAACATACTGTAGAGCCGGGCAGGCTACAGATGACAATATGGCGCATGCGCATTGAATGCTGGATACATAAGGCTACAAACCCATACTCAGAATGTGTAGTGGTTTTTACTCTTCTGCTGCAAAAATGGTTCCAATAACGCGCCCCAGTATTAAGTTACAGTAAATTTGCCTGCCTTGTTATGAGTCACGTGAAGATTGTTGCACTGAAATTCATACTTTATGTAATAGCATAAATAAATTGTAACCGCATTTTGTACATTTTTTATATTACGTTAAATTTCGGTGCAGGAGACGTCCATCAAAATAGGGGCGATGATTGTTAGGTTTTACTGATTGACGTAAGTTAATTTGTACCTTAATCTTCAGATTTGTCCTAGAAGTTTATGTAAAATTCTATATAAGAAATTTTCGCATAATGCTATTTAGAATTTGTGAGTTTCGTGAAATTCGGCATAAGGAGGGCTGTGTTTACGCATGCGCCACCAAATCTTATGATATTTTGAAATGAAGGACTGACTTGGAAAGCGTTTTCATTACATTACGAAGTACAGATTGATGGGTTTCAAACTAAAAACAGTTTATTGTAATGTGCTATAATTTCCGAAACGTGTTACCAGTTTTAAGAGGGAGCAAGTAAGTTGCGGTGACAAATTTTCTCTCACTTGACACACTGAAGCCTTAAGAAAGAGTGGCGAAAAAGTGTAGATATAATAATATAAACAGACAACGAGATGAAAGAATAACAAATTTGATTGATAATTACAATCAGCTCAACATGTTTCGGGCGATAGTTTCGCCCATCCTCAGGAGCACTAGACTGTGTTTACAGCTTGTGATATAATGCACGTACGATGCTGCCTGCATTCAGCATCGTAGGTGCATTATATCACAAGCTGTAAACACAGTCTAGTGCTCCTGAGGATGGGCGAAACTATCGCCCGAAACATGTTGAGCTGATTGTAATTATCAATAAAATTTGTTATTGTTCCATCTAGTTGGCTGTTTATATTATTGTATCAATGATGCACGGTCACACAAACATTAAACATGTAGGTCAGTTTGATGTCGAATCTCTTACTGGATAGTTTAACCAGTAACCCCCGAAAATGTAATATAGATAAAGAGCTTCGAGACTTTTGGTACAGTGGTTACACCGTTCTTGTATATTCCGAAGTTTCTTTATTACATTTAACAATAATGAGGAGTTACAAAATTTGTACTCTTGTACAGGGGTGCTGATAAGTCCTTAGCCCGCCCAGGAAGGAAAGAAGCTAATGTTTTTGTTAGCATGGCGTGAATTTCCTTCGGCGCCTTGCCTTGCAGAAAAAGAAAAAAACTTGATGACAGTTCGCGTCTCGATGTTGTTGAAATCGAGTGGGTCCGTGACATGCTTCCGAGATTGTTTCCTTCCTGGTCGGCCTATGGACTTGTCAGCACCCCGGTACAGACATCCATATGACTGAAATCAAAGAGTTCTCCGTTTATCAGTGTCACAACTCTATGTAAAATTCCAGTCTTTATGAAGTTACCTGCTTAGAAAACTCATTTGCAAAGGGCTAACTTGTATTTTTACAACAAATGTGCCGAATGTTTACAGTGGGTTTGTGTTTCCAACAAATTGAAGAATTTAATTTTCTTAGCATTATCATCATGATATTTACCTCCCTGTCTTCTCGTCGTAAGTTTACGGCGTCAGACGAAAGGTGTCTTACTCCACGCGGATTATTTGCCCTGTTATGTTAACACAACATTCCACTTCACTTATCAAGTGCGGCTGGGTGCTTCGCAACATAACTACTGCCATTTATGGAAACAAAGATACGTCGTCATCATAATCATCATCATCCTATATCTATCATGGAGTTGGGCCACTTGTTGACCCGCTCCGGTCTCCCGTATCCATAAGTCTCTTCAAAGGTCTACCATAATTCCTTCTGCCAGTTGGGGAGTAGTGTTTCATTACCATGGGTAGCCTATTTTGAGGTATTCTATTTGCTTGTTGTAACCATTTTCTCTTGTATTCCCGTAATTTGCCCAAAATTGGCTTTATTTTTAACTCCTTTGTAATTTGTCCATTTGTTTGTAATCTGTCAAAGTGTATCTTGCTGTTCTTCTCATTTATTTCATCTCTGCTGCTGTTATTCTTCTGGCGTCCCTTGCTTTAATAGTCCAAGTTTCGCTGCCATATAACGAAACTGGAAGAGCTAGTGTATTGTAAAGATACGTTCATGTAACTATGTGGGAGATACCGTCTTACAATTCGTATTCTTATCTTAATCAAACTTAGCTATTTGGTGTGTGTCATAAAGAAACATTAGAATGACAGTTGCTGCGTAGCAAAGCAATCTACGTTGGAGGTACGCAGATCCAAACCTGTGAGGAAAATTCATTAGATTGAAATCTCACCTGAATTTTGAAACTGGAATATGTAAATACACATAAAAGATGAGAGTTTAAATGCTCCCTCTGTGTTCTGTTTACCAACTTAGTCAGTAGAAGTCGTATGGTCCAGTAAACACAATGCAATCTGTCATTTCTCTATTGTCAGTATCAGACTTTAAAAACAGTATGTTGAAATATCTATGTGGTTTATTCTCTCTGCATCACATTGTGTGTGTCTATATATATATATATGTATATATATATGTCTATATATATATATATATATATATATATACATCTACCTTGTCAAAATGTGTTTCAAGTAAACCTTTTATATCGTCTTCGTCTATTACACCAAATTTTCGCCTGTAGAACCATTTCTGATGACATTATAGAGTTGAATCTTCCCGTTACATACAGTTTATATTTCAGAGCTATGAATAATATGTGAGAGAGTTCTTTATAAATTTAGTGTAGTCTGCCAGTACTAAATATTATAGAAATTTGTTTATTGGTTTTGGATTTAAAACAATCATACTGATGTTGACGCACCACTCTCATTACTCACCCATATTTCTAGGTTTGGAAAGGAACTTCTTGTGCATAGTAGCAACAATAGTACTAACAGTAGCAGGAGTATTAGTCGTAGTAATACTAGCAGCGGTACTAATAGTAGGAGTAGAGCAGTTAATAGCAGCTAGTACTAACAGTAGCAGAAGTATTATTTGCAGTAATACTAGCAGCGGTATTAATAGAAGGAGTAGAGCAGTTAGTAGTAGTAGTAGTAGTAGTAGTAGTTGTAGTAGTAAGTAGTAGTATTGTAAATTAATCTATTGACCAAGCCGCAAAGGAATAATTATGTAAAATGAACTTGCGTTCTTCCCTGTACAAAGTAAAACCACTTGGATGAATGTGGCAAAAACAGACGCAAATTCCGCCTCTGATGATCCGACGTAGAAGAGCTGCCACTTCACATCTGCATTATCTACTGTTTCTTGATGGGTTTCGGCTCCTTTTACCAGTGCTGTCTTAAATTACTCAGTAATTGATTTTGTCGCCTTTCATTCGGAACTTTATAAACATTGTTTGTTGGAGTAAATTATTTTCGCCTTCGCTTCAGAATTTTTTTAAGTCTATTTACTTGAAATTTTCAGAAGGAAACCTTGACAACTATTGTGATTAGTAGAACGGCATTGTTAGGGTAAGAAGATGAAGAACGCTGTCACAATAAGACATTTAATGTTGAAGAGTATGTCAGATGTTTCGCAGATCAACATGAAGCTGGGCTGGAATGTATGATTTAAAAAGGAATGAATTATTATACTGATTAAGATGATTCTCTGACACACACACACACACCTACTCGCGTATGTGTGTGTGTATGTATGTATGTATTATGTATGTATGTATGTGTGTGTGTGTGTATATATATATATGTATGTATGCATGTATATATATGTGTATGTATGTATGTGTGTGTATGTATGTATGTAGGTATGTAGGTTTGTATGTATGTAGGTATGTATGTATGTATATATTTATGTATCTATGTATATGTAAGTATTTATGTATCTGTGTATATGTAAGTATTGATATATCTATGTATATGTATTATATATATGTATGTGTGTGTATATATGTATGTGTCTATGCATATGTATGTATGTGTGTATGTATGTATGTATGTATTCCAAAGGGGACAGTAATTTACTGCTTAGCAGTGCTGTATATGTAATATAATCAACTTCATTAACACCATCGGTGGAGCAGAAGCCTTGCTGAGAAGACAGACGCCGCTCAACTAATAAAAAAATCCATCCCGTTTTGTGGAATTCAAATGTTCGTTACCGTATCCACAAGAACACTCCGAGATCCGCTGTAGTATGTCGTAATATACGGCTATCTTTGAGACAGCTGTTAGTGTCAAATCGTGTAGACTAGCTGGATAACAACCCTTTGTCAGTCGTCCAGTATTGCGTGTTTCGTCTGCTCTCAGCTATTCACCTCGCTCTAACTGCAGATGGGCTCTTCCGTCTCCATCCTGAGTATGCTCTATGCTGTGGTTTAGCGGCATTCCTTAACATAGGCTGTAATTTGCTCTGCACGGTTCTCCACTCAAACAACTTCAGCAAAAGTCGACGGAAAACAAGACATCTAAGTCTAAAAAACTCTTGCAGCTATTCTGTCATTTTAATTAATGTGACAGTAATGTTTTTTTACTGTAGAACCTACATACAGTACTTTCTTACCCTGATGTTGTGTACCTTTTGTACACGCTGTATTTTACTATGTCTTGTGTGTATTGTTGTAGTTGTCTTGTGTGTATTGTTGTCATCTTATGTGTATTTGTTGTACTGTGTGTGCATTGCTGTTTTTACTTTAGATGCCGGACTGCTGGCTAGAAGTCAGTACTCGGAAGGTCCTGCGACCGGTCAACTCGACACAGGTTTTTCTTAGTTTCCCTGTGTCTATAAGCAAAAGCTGAGATAGTTCCCAAAATTCCAAGTTGCCACTACACGCTTCTCATGTAGCCCTCCCGACTTAAATTTATTAGTAAACAATTTCATATTTTGTATAGATGTCAAATAACCACTGCCACCGGGTGACAACCCAATTGCAGTTTATTATTATTATTATAAGAATATTGTGTTGAATGTCGTAGGGAAATCCTCCAAAACAACAACTGTTGTAACATTTTATATAGCTAGTGACCTAGACACTTTGTTAAACTGACAGACATCTTGGACACTTCCATCTTCTGGTTGTCTTGTTTAAGAAACGAATTTTCGGTCCCAGTGTTGGAGCCATCCTAAGGTAATATTACGCAACTTGCTGCATTTACTCAAACAGATAAAATTAGAGACGGCGTACAGCTGACGTCATAAACGTTGCGTTTTTTTTAATTGGGGGGACGAACAGAAGGTAGATGTCTGATGCATGGGCCCGTTAGGTTTAATGTTTTTTATGTTTAACGTTACTCCGTACTATCAGTGCCACAAAATGTTGCGTCAGAGAAATCATAAAGAATTACGAACAACGAATTCATCTTGACACTTTCACATAGAAATATTGATCTGCTTCTATGAATTTACATTTCTTATTAATGCTGCATTTTATTAAAGCTTATTCATTCTGTATTAATTGTAAAATTTGTACAGTTTCAATTATAATAAGTCCTTAGAGTTTCATCAAGTTTTATGATATTTCTGGAAATTCTTCCCTGATTCGGTTAAGGGCCGATATTTACTATGCCTTATAATTGTCTGAAAATCACACTACACAGACTTCAAAGTGGAAGTGACTTCATTTAACGTTAATTATCGCAGCTGTTACACCTTCATTCGCGGTTACATGTTTGACTAGTTTCTGTGTGAATATTGCCGCAGGTATTAGGTTCGTTAATTTCTGGGTACCGACGTGCGGATATGGTGGTGCTTGTGATGACGGTAATCGTGTGATTTCTGCTGAAATTCAATTTGTATCCTACGAAGGATGAGAATATAAGCCATGATATCAGAAACACGAGTGTACGTCCTAGTTACATCAAAGTATACAGAAGGGAGTGGAAAATCAATGTAACGGAGCCTAATCAACAACGACGTTTTCCTGTACTTTATTTTATTTTCTGTCAATGACATGTAGTTGTAAATTTAATGAACTCGTCACTCGTGTTTGTTTAATTATACGTTTCGGCGATTGATCTTATATACACTAAAAACTCACTCCTATACATAGCTGAGTCCGTACAATGAGTGTGTGACAGACTAAATAAATGTGAATATTTTTCCCTAATGGGAGAATTTTTCTCTTCGTTACCAAATTCAGTACGCTTCCTTGGTCCTCCCAGTTCTTATCCAGCGGTTGCGGGTTTCCTTCCCACGGAATTTATTGGACCGGAGCATGAAGTTCTCACATGCTTCTAGTGCCGAGGCTAAGGATATGTGGATCACTGTAGCTGTTTTTTTTTGTATGTACGCATGAAGGCCTCCTGTAATGAAAATCCAGATTCAACAAAACACGGGGAAATTTCTCGACGACTTAAGGAAATTCTCAAGTTGAGCTTCTCAAACTGCTGTGCAAAGTCGAATGGACCCAGGATGCGATGAATAGCTTAACGTTGGCACAATTTACTTTGTTTTAATTTTAGGGATATTAAGTATCTGTATAATTTTGCTGTTGAAATGAGAAATTGGGGCACAGTGATAGGGGCGTTAGGCTGCCACAATATCTGACCTCAGATACACCCTATCAGTACGTGAATTTTAAAAATATTTTCTGTAACGAAAAATCCCACAAACAACTTAGCATCTGTATTCGCCTGTGAGTAACAATGATGTCAGAAAATATTTTTTCTTTTCTCTTCTTTGTTTTATCTCTACACTGATCTAGATGTCCCTTGTTGAGTTTCTGCAGTATTCTGTCCTCGCAATCTCCATCTTTCAAAGTATATTTTCCACAAAGGATGCAATGTGTGTCTTCTCCTTATATATAGGTCAGTCTCGTCTTCCCAGTAGCGACTCGTGTAGCATATATTTTGGCTTTCTTCCTCCTTAAGTAAGAAACTACAAACTGCAGAATGCGGTATGTCCCCCTCATATGTTTCGCGAGAATTGTACGACGGCCGAAATTTCATTAAGGAATATTTTGGTCTCACTGTTCATCAAGACGAGGCCTGGTAGAGATAGTAGGAATGAATTTATGATCTCGTATACCTTCTTCGTAGATGTGTAACATGTAGTGTAATTGTATAGTGGCGGTGGAGGTGATAATATTAATAACACACTTGAATATTTTGTATGGCTAAACTTTCTATTCATCTATTTGAAAAAAAATTCATGTACGCTTGATTTCAGCGTTCATTATTACATAGTCCCAGATTTTCTGGTGACTTCGATATTTCGTTTAACACTAAACTCACCTGAATATTTCTCTGCACTCATCTTTACTATCTGCCAAGTTCTGTAGATAATTTACCTCTTATATTGCCAAATTTTTAATGACAACAAGTATAAATTGAAGTAATAGTAAAAAAGACATCCGTGTACAGTATATTGGCTTCGAAACCACGAACAATATTAGTGCACATAGTACCAAGGAATATAAGTCATTCCTCGACTTATGTCGTTTCGCACTTAACGTCGATTGCTTCCAAGCCAAGCACGTGAATTCGTACATTAAGATGCTGAACATGTCTTCCGAATTGTCAAACTACCATGGCCGAGATATCTCACTCGACAGCCTTGTTGAAGTTTGGGAGCAAAAGGTCCTCGAAGAAGCTGAAGAAGCTAAACATGAACCTAAGGAGAAGACCGTGACGCTTGCAAAGCTGGCCGAGGGATTTGGACTCTAAGCTGGAATTAAGGGGTTTGAGGACGTTTATTTGTTGAAGCAGGGAGCAGTAACAACTAGATAAGGAATTAATGTGTTTGATTGCTTGCTATGCGGAAATAGATGAAGAGATCTTCACCTCAACAGACTTCAGTGTTTGATTTCTACAAGTCATAATCAGGGACACGTGCATCGGCACGTGAATTGATGGACAACGAAGTTGATAATCCAGATCACCTTCCTACATTTCAAGGGGAAATGCCTCCTGCTTAAATTCTATTTTTTTTTTAAGTTTTTCATCATTATGAATGTATCTAGTTGTTGTTCAAAATACGATTGTCTTGAACCATCCTCCCCATTTATCCGTCTCTTTACTGAGAACTCTCTCTCATCTTACTTTGTCCGCACTAATGACGCATGTCTCCAAACCACCTACGACGCAACTTCGGGGGTTGACTGTTTTGCTTTTTAATTCCTTTGCAGAATATTAGGGGTGTACAGCACTGCCTGTACAGAGCTTTTGTTTATTTGTCTGCATATCAGACATTTGAGAAAGAGCTACTCGTTCCATCTATGTAATAATCAACGGAACGTCTTCTCATGTGTTATGTACGAGGGGGTGCTGATAAGTCCTTAGCCCGACCAAGACTGAAACAAGTTACAGCGACCAAAATCGGGATTTATTCAACATACTCCCCACGAAGCTCAATACACTTCTTAGCCCGTTGCTCTAACTTGTGCAAGCCATTCAAAAAAAATCAGAAGGTTGTCCTTCGAACCAGATCTCCGCGGCAACAATGTCCTCCGCGTCGGACGAAAAATGGCGAACTTTCAATTGTTTTTTCAGTCCACGAAACAGGTAGTAGTCCGACGGGGCCAGATTCGGAGAATAGGGTGGGTGATCAAGACAATGGAAGCCCAGGTAGGCTAGTTTCTTCTCGGTTGCAAGTGCCCAGTGAGCCGGGGCACTGTCGTACAATAACAAGACCCCCTTGGCGACATTCCCGCGGCGTTTTTCCTTCAAAATGTCCTTCAATTGCACCGGCAGAGATGAGTAATACTCCGCGTTGATAGT
>Ga0136643_10011043_pt1 | contig 13379 bp, 12 predicted proteins | sample TergutLab28metaG_FD_96883 | JGI IMG/M metagenome (GOLD analysis project Ga0136643, IMG submission 96883) | Labiotermes labralis P1 segment gut microbial communities from Petit-Saut dam, French Guiana - Lab288 P1 (version 3) (version 3) | ecosystem: Host-associated > Arthropoda: Insects >...
TATTCAGTACCTATATTTGTTGAATAAACATATAAAATGCAACTTTAGAGGTTAGCGGTGCGGTACGACCACTATAGTTGACATTAGGCGTCAAAAGGTTAACTAGCAGGCAAATGACGTGTTTCGACAGTCGGTGTCGATCGGCACCTTCAGTGGCCAATCACACGACTCGTGACAACGCCATCACAAAGACTAGACAAACATTTGGCAAGTGTACCGGACTACAGACGTCGTGGGAACAGTATGATACTTACTTTGCTGTTTGTACAATGCACAGTTAATGAAGCGTTTGTCAAATACACCGGTAGCAGGAATTCGGCTGCTTTACCTCATAGGAAAAACAGTACTCGGTACTCCTTATTGTTAACGATATCGTATCGAATATTCGACATCGGTTGATATCCTGTATACTGCCATGTGTGGAGTGAAGGTGCGTCTGTTTCTAGTGCATTTCTGCAGTGCACACACAAACCATCCATATCTCTGGAGCAGTGTTGCCCAGCTCTTAGATTCGCGGGCCCCTTTTGGCTTCGAAAAATAACTCACGTAAATATAGCATCCAGATGATAGGCAACCAAAATTAACAATTTATATCTCAGAACAGATGTTAGGCAGATAGGAATACATACCGGTAGCATACGTAACAATGCATTGCATGATTTGATGTGATTGTTACTTCGTGGGTACAGGCAGTTTCTTAATTAGATATTCTAACGGTCATACGAAATAAACGTATTGCCAGTTGAGGAAGTTCCTCGATTACTTTTAACAAAACATTATTATTTTAATTAAATGACGAGTAAACTTCAGAGTCGCCATGACAGTAATGTGTCAACGGATCTCCTGGGAACTGGCCGTGGATCGCTCGCGATGCGCGGAGCATACTTAAGAGAACCACGGCTCTAGGGCATGCAGCAAGTGGCCGTCATTTCGTAATCGGACGCCGAAGTTTGCCACTTCGACAAGCGCAGAGTAACGCCAGGTGAAACACAATCATAAGCCACGATGCAGAAGCTCACTTGAATATCAATTGGCCGGCGTACAGTCCATTAAAAATCACTGGAACTGAACAGGCAGTTCTGAAACAATGCGAACTAACCATGCGCGAAACAAAGACAGGCACTTTCCTTCGAATCACAAATAAAACCTACAAATATTTCTGCGCCTCAATTGTTCGCATACTTAAACCCCCCCCCTCATGTCTACCGAGACTTTTCACCGCCCCGTTCGTGGTATTGTGGTTTACGCTCGGTTCAGCAGTGACAGCAAGAACAAAGAAACTGCAGTACCGTCCGGTGCTTGCAGGTCTGCAGTCTCACCTGCATGACATTCGTAGCAGCAGTTAACTATTGCATCAGCGTTCTACAAGGGTGTTACGGAACCTGGAATGGGGCTCGTATACCAGAGACTTTGAAAGATGAATGCAGGAGGTCTAGGAATGGGGTGTATCTCTCCGAGGAAGCTCTATGAGGGGAAACTGAAAGGAGGGCTCCTTTAATGGTGACCCCGAAAGATATGCTAAGTAAGGCTCTGGAAATGGGCATCTGTTTCCATTGGGGCCCCGCTTTTGGGGAACATGGAGGGACGCTCCTTTCCTCGGGCCTTTAAGCGAAGGGATAAATGTCTTTATTTCGGGAATTTTGTGAGGAATTTGGGATAATTGTAAAAAGGCCTTGTTAATGGGCAGCTCTCTCCATAGGGGCCCTGTTGGGGAAGCTGGAGGGGTTCGTGTACCGGGACTTTTGAGAGAAAAAGAGAATGCATATCTGGGTCCCTTTTTCTTGGACCCAGAGGACATTAAAAGTTAAGTCTGGGGGCAATCTGGAACTTTAGCAAGGAACAGGGCTCCAATGAGCTGATAACAGACTATGGGGCACAAAGGGCCCATCTATAAGGCCTAGGTGCATCGGGAACGTTGAGGTTCGAACCCAAATGCTAACCAATCAATCATTGGCAGTTTTAACAATTCAGTGAGGTTCTCATGGAAGTAGCTGGTGGAACGTGGTCTGTACCTGTATTGTCAAGGAGCATGCTGTCTCCATCTTCAGTGCAGAAGATGGAAAGCAGCTGATTCCGTGTAAAAGTCGGTAATACCTACCGGACTATACTATATATTACAGAATACAATGATATTATTATTATTATTATTATTATTATGCATATCGTCCACAATTCGTTTTGAATTAACAGGCTGTGATTGTGTAACTCAATTGAGTTGAGTAAGATGGGTGACGGGGATATTGTGATTATGATTATGTATATCTGCATGCAGTAGGAATACATTTCTTCAACAGACGAATAAGTACAAAGATTCAGGTATAGAAAAAGTGCTTACTGAGAGGTGGCTGATACATTCATTCTCAGGCTCTGTAATTTATACGCATTTCATCTTAAAAATACAGCCATCATTAGCACGTGCATGTACACTGGTGCACAGATTCATCACAATCCATCACATCTGGAATATATGTCACCACCGCAACCAACACCAACATCAACACCACCATTATCATCCTGAAATATTTCAAGGATCCTGCAAAACACTGATGTGCCTGGTTTACTGCTAATAAATGCATACTAATGAAACCAGATATAATTAAACATATTTAATGTGCAGTAAATACATTTTACCATCTACATTAAACATTCAAATTGCAGGGTAAATATGGAAAACCAATTAAAATGATCCAGAAAACTTCTCTGACTTAGAAACATTTGACAACTGTCAAGTTACAGAAAGTGTACAAAAATGTGACAGATGGAATCAAGTTGGCGAGGTCTGGAGGTGCAGGTCAATTACGCCCATACAAAGTCTATAATAGTACAAATAACATGGGATATAGCAAGGTGTAAGTTTTGTGCTCAGAGAATCAGTGTAGTGTGTGTGTGTGTGTTTGCACGTGCATTACATGAATGAACATATTTTATCATTGATAAAATTCTTTGAACATGGTTATACAAGGTGTTAAATCTTTTGAGATTTCTGACTGAGGCCATACAAAGAAAGAAAAGGTGAATGAGGTGATACTATCTGTGGTACATTTGAGATGCTGGACTGGCTGAGATTTTTAAACCGTGCCACATACAACAACAACAATAATAATAATAATTCACAATGGACTTTGTTTTATGCAATATATTCTGTTCAATATACTACTGTCTGTCATTACAGGTTACTGATAACATGATATTTCATCTCTTCCAGTGAGAATTCACCAATAACAAGATGGCAGTATTTAACTTGTTGTCATCAGTTGCGGGATTCGTCAAAGTACGGTTTCTCATAGACAAGGCAGTGATAGACAACATGGTGTTCAGACTGCACTACCGAATCACAAGTGCGATACTGTTCGTGTGCTCTATCTTGTGCACTACAAGCAGTCTGATAGGTGGGTGCATGGCAGTGGTTGTTTGAAAGGATTTCAATTGCTAAGTGAACAACTGGTATCTTGTATAAGAGCTGACATCTGAATGAACCTGATGATAGTATATAAAAAATTGCAATTGCTGAATGAAAAATTTCTGTCTCAAATGGAAAGTCTGGATTGCTGAATGAACCATTTTTTTCTCATACAAAAAGCTCTGATTACTGAATGAATTCTTTCTTGCAAGACATTTTGAAATCACTGATTTGTCATCAGTTCCTTGAGTGAAATATCACTCTAAATGAAACTGAGGGAAGCATTATCATTGGTAGACAACATAATATAACACTTTCATGTTTAGGAAAGAGGCAGCTGACTCTACATACATTGTACATGCCTACTGTACATTCATTTGGGAATGTCTACTGTTCTGACATGCTGCTACTAATGAGATAATTGCTGGTGTTTGCAGGTGACCCAATCAACTGTATTACGGATGGTGGAGTCCCTGGGCACGTTATCAACACCTACTGCTGGATCACGTCCACATTCACACTACCACATCAACAAGGCAAGCCTGTAGGAACCCATGTAGCCCACCCTGGTATAGGGAGCTACGTGGAGGGTGATAATGAAACTCGGTACCACTCCTACTACCAGTGGGTCCCATTCATGCTGTTCTTCCAGGTAAGCTTTTAAAGAATAATCTGTCAGCAATTTCCTGATTATGAACAAACACATACTAGTTTTTACAAATTTGTGCCTATGTATGTAATTTCTGAACACAGTGACCATTCTCACTATGGCACTATAAACAGCAACACTGCCACACAATAATTAATGGTGGTCATCAGAGTGGTGAATAAAGTCTGTAAGGGTGAAATTTAAAACTATGTAATTATTTCTCCATTTCTGTTTTGGTACAAAAAAAGGGCGCACTTCACTGTATCACAAAACTCACTTACAACACTTCACTGCCTCATAAAATTCATTTACCTTGTAAATTAAATCAAGTCCCTAATAGTTGGGCACCTATTGTATTAAAGCTCAGACACACTTTGGCACTTAATGAGTCTTTACCAAGGAATCACAACACTCACAGAGAGAAGTGTATGTGTATATATATATATATATATATGCAACATTGCAATCATCATCATTGCACATGCAGCACAAAACTATACATGATAATACAGATGTCAGACCTTTAATATAATATAGACTATAGCAGAGTTTCCCTCAACACACTGTATCTGTTGATTCAATTTATAAGGTTCAGTAATAAATACAGAGTAACATGGAACACTCTAGGATATTGGCAAGCACTGTTTTATTTACGAATGTTTGAAACCAACAGAATGTCCTGAGGATTCGAGTCTTCCGGGATGTGATGCTGTGTGAGTAGTTCCTGGCATTTCAAAGGATGACAGTAACTTCAAAATGTTGGGGACTGCTTGCCCATTGATGCAGCATCATATCACAGAAGACTTGTATATTCAAGATACCAAACTCCTTTAATTGAAAGTGGATCTTGTACTACAGGGCCTTCTGTTCTACATACCGCACTGGATCTGGAAGAACTGGGAAGAAGGCAAGGTTCGAATGATCAGCGACGGTATTCGAGGCTCCATGATTGGCACCAAGGATGATAGACGTGATCGTCAGAACAGACTAGTTCAGTACATGCTGGATACGCTACATCTACACAACACCTATGCTGCTGGCTACTTCTTTTGTGAGGCCCTCAATTTCATCAATGTTGTAAGTTTCTAAATTTTTCCTGACATCAGAAAGTCTCTATGGGATCTGGCAGAATTAGCAGTGGTTATTATCATAAAGAAGTTGGTGTTACTGCAGGAATTTAAGCAGTTTGTGCAATGAGGATTACCTGACAACTTTACTTGCATTACATTGAGGAAATCTGTGGAATTTCCCAACACAGCATTTCGTTTGTTATTACATTAAATGGCATAGTTTGTAAGCTATCTGTGACTCAAGTCTGATCAAGACTGTGGCCTGTAATGCTAAGGCATGCATGCATATGGTCAGTATTTTATCTGCTGGTGACTACTGTTTGTCAGTTTGTTGTTGTTTATCACATTAATGTACCCCACTCAGCCCTACACCCACATGCAGAAAAGTGTTCAAAGTTCTGATGCATCATTGCTGATTTGGCTGTTCTATCACTGCACTGTCTGAAGAATGTGAAGAGCCTTACAAAATTTGCATTAGATCCTAGTAAAAGAATACGAGGCGGCCGTGAAGATTCCAGTCTTCTGGATGTGATGCTGGACTTGGACTGCTTGACCCTGAAGGTGGAGGCACTGTGGTCCTTCTAATCATCAGGAACCACTCGTCCAGTGACACATCATCAGATCCCACAAGAATGGAATCTTCAGCAACACTGCTGTGATAGTCTCAAATCTACGGAAAGCTATGTTAACATCTTCACTGCAGCAGTGAGATGTACTTTGTCTGAGTGGCTCTCCTGTGCTGGCCAACAGACTGATTCATATTTTGTGGTGCTATAGTGAGATTTTATTTGCTGTGTTCTGGTCTGTTTCTGCTGGCATCTGAGAACAGCATCAACTATGTTAATATTCCGGCCACAGTGTTTTATAGAAACACATACCACATTGATCATCTCTTTTCATCAACCTTTTATTTCAATGAACAGCTTGTACAATTTACTGATAGAAACAGTTAATCAGAAATTCATCAGGCATTAAAATAAAAATCAGAAGTACAGCCCTTAATTTTGCAGTGAAAACGTCAAAATTTCATCAGTGTTAGGAGATTACGTTAATACACTGCAGAAATCCATCATGGCAGTGTCAGTTGAGCTCAGAGAACATGACTGTTGAAGGCTTAAGTTTCAATGAGTTCCAGACACTGCAGTAATTATCTCTGCATACCTCACTCAACTCACAAGCTGCAGCCTACCCATTCAACATAAATACACTGTTGTTATAGCAAGCAAACAGCAGAACTCCACACACACACACACACACACACGCACATGGCTAATGTGACATGATGCTGAACCTCATATTATTACCACTATAATGTTAGTAACTATGTCCCTCTATCTAATGAAAAGTGTTTTCACACAGGTTGGCAACATATTTTTTGTGGACGTGTTTCTTGGAGGGGCTTTCTTGAAGTATGGAACAGACGTAGTACGATACTCAGGCATGAACCAAGAGAACAGAACAGACCCCATGATCGCTGTCTTCCCACGTGTGACCAAATGCACCTTCCATAAATTTGGTCCCTCAGGTAAAAAAAAGCAGCTGTAGTTCTGTCTTGTGTAGCTGTTCCCCGCACATAGATTCTCTTATTTTGAGTGAAATGAAGCTTTTGTTTAATGCACATTGTTCCTTGTGTTTCTTCTGTACCTTCATGTTAGAGAGGTAAAGGAACTGACAGTTCAGTATTTAAACACTGAGAAAAAGAGGTTTATGTGGTAAATATACACCACACAAATTATTTCAGCACACTGTGATATTCATGAAATAATCATACTTCTAGACAATCTTGTCATGTTGCGTTTTCACCACACACATTATGCATGTTAATGGACCTCTACACATGTATACAACCATCTTTGTTAATTTACTCTTGTATCAATGATCATTTTAACAGTACGCCTGTTTTATGAAGGTCATGTGTCATATTTTTTTGGCATGCTCACAAAATTCATAAAAGCAACTATTAGCTTTGTCATGTCTGTCTTTCTGTGTCTGCAATGAACAACTTGTGTCCCACTGGACAGATTTTTATGAAATTTGATATTTGAGCATTTCTTGAAAATCTGTCATGAAAATTCAAGTTTCATTTCAATCAATAACATTTACCCAAAAAATGTGCCATTTAAGAAATAATGTGGAAAAATGTTGTACAGCTAGAATAGGCCACAGATAACAATATTATATAGCACACACACTTTGCATGCTGAATAAGTACAGCTATAAACACACACTCAGAATATGTAATACTTACTGCTTTTCCACAGCAATATGGTTGCATGAACGCACCTCAGTGTTACATTATATGTTCATTGCCTGTCCTGTTAACCATAAATTTTTATCTAAAATGTTATATCAAAGCAAGGATCATTGATATTTAATCATATTCATAATCCTTCTGGTGCTTCTACATTTCCTATTGAACGCCTTGATAGTGGCCCAGATGGATGGAAACATGTTGCAGACACAATTCAAACAGACGGGTTGGCAAACCTCTGTTTACATAGTGGGTTTTTATTTAGCAGTTCTTGACAGTCATTATCTCTTCCCATTTCCACCAGCTTTGTAACACATGCACACAGTTTTGAGACTTCAAATCTTGAGCTATGAATGGCTCATCATACAGGTGAAAGTAATATAAATGTCAACTGTATCACACTGAGGAACAAACTGTGTTATTTCCCTCTCCATTCATAGGTAAATGATGCTGGAAGTGTTTCCATCAGGGGGCACTGACGTGTAGTTCACCTGATGATATTGCATGAGTCATGAAGCAGGCTTCAGATTCAAAATTCGTATACCATGGAAAGGTGCCCCTTTGTTAATGTGCATCAGTAAGCCACATCTGGTTATGAACTGTTCACAGGCACAATTCAGAAGCATGATGCTCTCTGCGTCCTGGCCCTCAACATCTTGAATGAGAAAATATACATCTTCCTGTGGTTCTGGTTCATCTTTCTGTCTGTGCTCTCTGGCCTTGCCCTGCTCTACAGCACTGTTATTGTGGTGCTGCCGTCCATTCGTGAGACAATACTCAAGAGACGCTTCAGATTCGGTACCCCTGCTGGAGTATCAACTGTTGTAGACAAGACACAGGTGAGAACACTGACGTTACACTGTGAGCTCCATGGACGATCGCCAGCACTTTGTACTGCATTATAAAATAGCCAGCTGTATCCATGAGACAGGTACACCCATACATATGAGCAGTACCAATGGTTCTGGGTAAGAATGACTGCCAGTGATGACCCAAGACTCCACAAACCATTTTGTTCCTTCGGATATCATCCGACTGCTAGATAACTCTCGAAGATTACAATTTAAGCAACTGAGTTTGAAATCAGACAGAAGTGTGCTTCTCCATCAGAAATGCCTGTGCCAGCCTGTTGGTAGAAAAATTTAAGTAGGCACTTAATTCAAAGTTGTTCACAGTAAAAACTTTACGTTCAGTAGATCTCAGATCAGTCTTATGACTGACTGAACTAAATTTCTGCTTTTCAAATACACTATGAAACATTACCCCAAAATAAACCACTTCTTCCATATCTTTTATCAGTTCAGAATTAATGGTAAAATTACCATGAACCCAACCCCAAAATAAACCACTTCTTCCATATCTTTTATCAGTTCAGAATTAATGGTAAAATTACCATGAACCCAGGTCTTGAACCCCAATTATTAGAGCATCAAACTGCACAAGAAATTGACAAATTTTGTAAGTGAATGAGTACACTTACTAATGTCATTATTTCAGGTACTTATATTGATGAGCCAGTTTGAAACACAAGAACTGTCATAAGTGTGAAGTGTTGTGATGATAAATGAGTCTGATACCTTGGGGTACTAATTCATCCTGTGACTGTAGTAAAAATACTGGAAACATGAAGGGAGTAATCTGATGAGGGGAACCAGCACTGCAGTGTCTGGATACAATCTCATTTGTTACAGGTTGGAGACTTCCTACTGCTGCATCTGCTAGGGCAGAATATGAACATAGTGGTGTTTGGCGAAATATTGGATGAACTGAGTCGCAGACTGAATGACTACATGCATAACAATGTTCCTACAGCACCATCCACCCTGGAAATGTCTCCTATATACCCTTCAAAGGACAAGTTCCCTAAAGAGACAGAAGCCTAGCATCTTCTGAGCTTTGAGGAGAATTCCAGAGACTGACAACTGTAATACACAAAATAGCCAAATGTTACATCCATTGGTGGAGAGAACCTTAATGTATGGCTTCAGATATCTGAAGATCATTATATCAGGATTCATAAACACCAACAAAAAAAATTGTTGAAATTAAAACACTACAAGGACTGATGTTCTGCTCTTGTTTGAGGACCATGAGTATCAACATTTTTCTCTTCAGGAATTCTGGGAATTTCTACACATAGCTGCTTTCATGTTAAGTATGGCTCTGAGTTTTAAGTTCAAAACTTTAACAATATGAAGTAGGATCATGAGTTGTAGACTAGTGTCACTCTGGAATGTTCCTCAAATGCTGGAACTTCTTGTGTGTGTGTGTGCGTGCGTGTGTGTGTGTGTGTGTGTGTGTGTGTTTTTTTTGGCATTGTGCTTCCTACTGTGATGGTGTACAACAAACTTACTGAAATGGCAAACTGTTAACTTGCACAACTTACAGATTTAAAAACACAATATGACTCAAACGCTTGAAGGAAGTTCCATGATCCAGAAAAACAGAATGGAACTGTAGCTCACAAACTGGAGAAATTAGTGTGATAAAATTAGCATAATGACATAATATTCATTTGTTATTATTACTATTGCCAATTAGCTTATGAAAGATTTGTTAGGTTAGTTATACTGCAGGTTTTTTAACAACGAATTTCTAAGGCTGACGTTTGCGTCCACAGAAAGTAGACAGCTATGTAATGTGATGGCTCATTGAACAAGTGTCATTCCTAGTAACATTCCAAATAAAGAAAAGTTAATCCATACTCAAGTAAATACTTTGTCTCATTCTGTGATCACTAATAGTCCGAAAGCAATCTGATGTTACGTGTGTGCACAAGGAGTGGTGATTACAGCCAATACACCTACAGCACCATACTCTCTCCTCATAACACAGCTTTGTGTCATATACGAATTTTGAATCCATTTCATACCTCTTATAACATGCACCTCCACACACACTGTATGTTTCTTCATGGCCTTGACTAGGGTTAACTGTGATTTCCTTTCTCAGTTCAATAGTATAGTACAAATATTCTATGAAGAACAATGTGTCTGCTTGGTTAATAGCACACAACATACAACAATAAGCACTCTACAACTGCTTGTAAACAACTAACCTGGCACCCTTCTAGTATCTCCTGTGGACCAGTACAACTAGTGCAACTGAAATCAGTTCTTTGTGCAGTGACATAAGATTGCAATCGGACCCTATGTATCTTTCTCATGACTGACTTATGAGGCTAGTAGTGATATGCGTACTCTTTTACATTTATTCAAAACATAAATATTTTGTGACCAAGGTGCATTATTAATCCAATACATATTGTATGACTGATATTTTATATTGTTTCATTTTGAATACAGAAAGAAAACCACAGCAAGAAAATAGAAAATGTTCAATATATGTGTCAGCAATAATTTTAAATACTCAGTGCTAACTGGTATGCCATTATCCTTGTGGCCTACCTTACAAATTGCATTACTTTTGCCAGAAAAATATCAAAGGAAATTATGAGATTCCAGGCCACTGTTATGTTCATAAGTTAATTTTGCGAATAATATTGTCACTGTTTTATTTTTAATAAAATTTTGCTTCTACACATAATGTCAATATATCTTTGCATAAATAAAGCAGTTCACTGTTGTATAAGGATGACTGATGCAGAGCAGTGGCTTAAGTCTTTTCAACATTGCAGAACATGATGTCACTTCACGAACAAATCACATTGCCACACTTTCATCATGTTCAACAGACACGTTAAAAATCCAAATTTTTCGTATACCATAATATTTTATGCATAGTGACTATGTGAATAAGTTAATTCACTGCATTAATTTTTTTGCTTATAGCAATGTTGTTTTTGCTGTGTTTAATTTTCATACATGCATTGGGGTGATCATTGAGCCTAGATAAATGAATCTTGCAAACAAAAACTGTGACAATGCTGTGGTATACTCAAGTGTTGTATAAAAAAGTGTGTAATTTTGGGATCTTAGTTATAAGTATAGTAATTTTTTTACACGAGGCTGTACATTACAGCAAACACGGTAAGAATAATTAATACAACCAGTATAGCACATTCCAAATTCCTTATATTCATAATAATTAAGCCAAAATTATGTGGCTTCCAGCTTGCTGTCAGAAATCTCTCTCAGAGACAAAGATACTGTTAAATGCTCAATTTTATGTTTATCATATTACGCAGGGCAGAGGTGAAGTTGATGATGGGCACATTCTACTGGAATATGACACCATGTAGTTTGCCAAAGTTACAAATGTTTCAGAGAATGTTGCTGTCTCCCATCTTCAAGGTGGGTGCAACCCTATTTACTATCTGACATGGTGCTGGACTTCAGGCTTCTTTAACAACTCTGCAGAAATCTAAAATCATGAATACAGTAGTTGCTTTCATATAGGCCACAATTTTAAAGGATAAGGAAGTGTATGCTATACCTCTTCATGAAATTTAATATATAAATTACACAAAATGTGTAATAGTAAGTCTGCCAGTGGTACAGAGATTGTTTTAGACATACAACAAATAGCTTTCTTTGTCTTCCAAACTTGACATACAGCATGCAGTTTCCTGTGCGTTGATAAAGTAATGTCAACACCATACATGTAATAACCTGGTTCATTAAAGCTGCAGATAAAGCATCAGTCTTATGTCTTCAACCTCACAATTCCCAAATCAATGGACTACAGTAAGAAGCAGGGTCTTACATCCATGAAAGTTGACAGCCCCTCAGGCAGTCAAAATTCTTAGTCAAAGGTTCTTATCACACTCACAAAAGCTTTCCATTCGATCCTTTCCTGGGCTGCCGAATTCAGTCTACAGGGTAATTCTCTCAGACTCACTTCAATATGTTCAACATATCTATATGCCTAGGTATCCAAAGATAGCCTGTTTTCCCTCTGAAGCACCCTGACCAAAATTTATCCAGTTTTCCTCATCATCAGTGTCATGTCCTCCATTAACATCATCATCAAAATCTCCTACAGTCAATATTTTAGAGTTCTTCCATTGTTGTTTTCCACACAGACCATAATTCAAACCCAGCTGGGACATATTTCTTTTTCCCATACTTTCAACATGCTGTTTCAATAGTTTCTATTTAACCTCAGTATTATTCATCTCTGTTCCCGTTTAATGCTGGCATCTCTCCGCTTTCAGCTTGTGTACATCCTGCTGCTGATCAAAACCTTTCATTTCAGTAGTTCCAGTGCTCCTCATGCTATTGTTCAGAATTATGATGTGTTAAAAATCATGCCTTGCCATTGATAACATTTTGTGTATCTCTATAAGAGTTCTAATTCGGCTTTTATTTTCTGGAAATGTATTAATTCAATTTATGCCCTTATTTTTAAGTATATTTCATAGTGTACTTAATAATTCCATTTATTTCTGCATTATTTGATTCTCCATAATTTTATTTTCTTATATTCTTTGTTTCCTGGAAACTTGTTTCAAATGTTCTAATTGCAAACATTTAAAAAAATTTAATCTCTTATCATTGGCACTATAATATGCTACTTTCTGCATGATATTTGCTGCATCACTATACAGACTGTCACCTGACAATAGATAAAACTCAGCTGATAACACTAAACACTATATGCTACACAAACAAACCAGACACTAAACACTGCACACTACACAAACTCACAGCTCAGCTGGTAACAATAAACACTGCACACTACACAAAACTGTCACCTGACAGTGGACACAGCTCAACTGATAATGTTAAACACTGCACACTACACAAAACTGCCATTGTGCATGCTAGTTGCTGCACCTCATACAACAGGAATTTTAGGCAACAATTTCTGGGGAGAAAAGGGGTCATATGGTGTGAAAAATAAGGTGCATTGAATGTCTGTAATTACTGTAGCAGAACAGCACAAAAACTTGTTTGGAGGCGATTCTGATAAGTCAAGTGACAGAAATGATGTCACATAGGCTCATACTTGAACTATGACACCATACACATTGCACCCCCCCCCCCCCCCCCCCCCCCCCAACCCTCTTTTTTTTTTTTCCTTTAAAAACACACAGAAACGCAGAGA
>Ga0136643_10011048_pt1 | contig 13376 bp, 9 predicted proteins | sample TergutLab28metaG_FD_96883 | JGI IMG/M metagenome (GOLD analysis project Ga0136643, IMG submission 96883) | Labiotermes labralis P1 segment gut microbial communities from Petit-Saut dam, French Guiana - Lab288 P1 (version 3) (version 3) | ecosystem: Host-associated > Arthropoda: Insects >...
CAGTATGCACTGTGATGATCGCTAAGTACACAGTGTTATCAGTACATACACAGTATGCACTGTGATGATCTCTATGTACACAGTGTTATCAGTACATACACAGTATACAATGTTATGATCTCTATGTACACAGTGTTATCAGTACATACACAGTATGCACTGTGATGATCGCTAAGTACACAGTGTTATCAGTACATACACATACAGTACACACTGTAATGATGGCTACGTATATACATACCATATATACATATACATATTAAGATCAAGGCCTTCAAAAACGTTCTCACAACACCAATAAAAGTAACCTTGGGCATTAAAAAGCAATCCCATTACATGCCTGGACAGGCCCTGAGGGTTCCAGGAGGTTGAGGCTCTCAGAATGACAAACGGTAAATGAAGGTGGTAAGGCTGTCAGCCTTATGCACCGGCCGCCTTTACCCCCCAGGATATAATCCTGGTACTCATTTCTGTTAGAGGCTGATTAAACCCCAGAGCCATGGTGCGGCCAAAGGATTATGTAAATGAAGAATTCCAATGACACAATCGGGAATCGAACCCGCGATCCTCCAGCTTGCGGTGCAGTGCCTCAACCAACTGCACCACAGCGTGCCCCCAGGCTTGGGCAGTGCTAGAAATAGGACTTCAAACAATATAGACTTATTTAATACAGGAACAACAATAAATCCAAATTCTTTTAAGCACCAACAGTTAAAGCCTGTCTTGAGCAACATCTAATACAGGATGTATCCAAAATACTTCAACAAACTTCACATTAAAACAGACAGTTAAGTTCACATTAACATACGTCCAGAAATCAGTGGTTTTTGAGTATCAAGGTTTACATTCAACAATAATACATGTTCCCAATTAACTGCTGAATTTGTATTGTTTATCAAGTCACTATTCAAAACAAATGCTCAAAATGTCCTCCTCCTAATCAGCACATGCACAGACATGTCTAATCATGGACTGTTAACACCCCTTCTAGGGTCCCAGAGAAGCTGTGAAAGGTTGGACAGGCATAAAAAATGCATTGGTGAAGTGTCTCTTCACTTTCAATTGGAGTTGAGTATGCTAGGGTTCTTTAGGGTCCCACAGATAAAAATCTAAATGATTTAAGTCAAGCAAATGTGGCAGCTGTACCTCAAAAACTACTTGCTTACACACGCTGATATAAATTTTCTTCGTTTTGGTTTGGGAACTCATATGTGAAGCCTGCCCAAGCATTTCAGGTACACCCTACAGACACCCTCACATCTACGATTGTTGGGAGCAGGGATAGCATAATCTACACAAAGACTAAGCTACAGGCTGGACAGTCAAGGGTTTGTATACTGGCTCAGGGGCCCACTGAAGTTTGCTATTCAACTGATGCTTGAGTTCTTTCCTGGGGTGAAGGAAGTGGCTGGAGAATGATGCTGACCAATCACCTGCATCTAACACTGAGATTAAGAACGTGTGGAGCTATACCTCTACTCCTCCTGTATGCCTTCATGGCACACACAGTAAAGTGTCACTTTCATCTTCATGTGGTCAAAAAACAGTAACAAACTACTTTAGCACCACAGCAAACTGGAGCCACATGTGTTTCCATCACATTCCTGACACTCTGCAGCAAGTGTGTGTTGTTAAAATACTCACTTTTCAAAGAACGGCTCTTGCTAGTTTTGCGTGTGATATTGACACTGGGAACAGAATCTGACAGGATTTGACGAAGTAAGGCTCTCACATCTCCCACACACTCAGTCAAACGTACAGACTCAGCTGGAATTTTCTTACAACCCACTGTAACAAAAGAAGATCATTACATCCTGTAACAACACGTTGCATTAAATGGCCAGGTTACAATCAGAGGCTTTGATATGGACACTATGCTAATAGGTCTTGTAGAAAGACGATCCTTCAATCTGACACATTGTTCTTAACAGTGTGCAGTATGGCATTTTCCTACAGTGCACTGCATGTATGCATGTCAGCTGTCTGGCCCACTTACTGCAGCTTCAAGCAGGAAGCTGTAATAATCAAACAACATGCAGATCATGTGAGATTTGGGGTTTCCACAGCAATGTCATTTAGGATTCAAATCTTGTGTGACCATGTTATGTTGTGTTGCTTGGTCAGCATTTCCTAGAATTTCACAGGAATGCAGTGCCTGCACCTTCAAATATGCTGAATGCAGATTAAAGGTAGAGATACATAAAATAAGTTCTCTGCAGAACCCTTAATCTGTATATTCGCCTGTTCTCCAGGTTGGTAATTGGTCAGTGTCCAGCTCCTTCACAGCACATCTGATTAAAACCCTTCAGAGGGCCCAATTCCACAACCAGACCCTGGTCACACTGCCCCAACTGGCTTGTCACTCCTTCCTAGCATTCATTAAATGGACCAAGTGGCCCTATCTGCACCCATCTTCTACCAATGACATTCTTCTTTGAACCCTCAACCCTTGTACTACATTCCTTTGGTATGTCAGCTAATACTAATCCTGAACATATCCCACAAGTCCTGGATCCTCAATACACAGAACTTTCTCAACCCCACATTCACGTAATTTTAAGGAACCAGTGATTCAAATCTGCACTATCTTCATTTGCAACATCCATCAGCATGAAACATGGCTTGGCACAGGGCAGTCACAGATTATGACATTATTTCAGTGATATACAGGTGAAGATTCAAGTCTTCTGAGATGTTATGCTGAGTACATGAGTGTGCGGTTTCTAAAGTTTTTCAAGATCGTACTGCCTTCACCTTCACAGTCCAGCAGTCCAGTCTTGAAGGCAACACAACCCTTTACAACATCAGCAACTACTCACCCAATGACAAGACTTGCATCCCAGAAGACTTGACTTGACTTGAATTGACACTGCTGTGAGGACCCCAAATCTCACAATGCTAATCCAGACTAAATTCAGGCAGGTCTCATTTCATGCCAGGTTACCTTCCTGAACAATGTCGTGCAAATCAAACACAAAATTCCCATTTAAAACAGTATATTGCCTGGGGGTTATGGGACTGACAACCTATCCCATATAGTGTATGACTATACCATTGGTGGATATACGGACCTGTAGAGTACGTATGTACTGTATGTACAGTATATATACATTTCTCTACAGTATACACACATTCCTATACAATATATTTATTTATTTCTAATGGAATGAAAATGTAAGAGACTCACTTCAAACGATCTTGGTACGGTTCATTCTGATACGACTGCGGCAGTCTTGCTACACAAACACTTTAGTTCCTGACTTAGCACTTTAATTAATATTATCAGCATTATCACAAACTGCATGAACGGGCCTAACATTACAGCGTATGTCAACAATTCGTTCACCTTTCTCAAGTCAGCTTATTACATCTAATATCTCTTCAATACTGATTTTTCATTCGGATTGCACTAGGTGATGTAGATTTACATTTCTCACTTATCTTGGTAACAAAAACCAATACTGCTGAAGGGGGAACTACATGAGCCCTGTGTTTATAACCCCAATATAATCAATCAATACATGTTATTGATGCCATGACAGTGATGTCACTTTCTGCTAACCACAGACAGATGACAAATGCGGCCACGGATTGACTAGGCCCAATTACATTAAACCCAAAATTATCACATATAATTCTCTCTCTCATCACAGGCACATCATTATATCAGGCAAGAAGAGGCAGAATCAAAACACAACACTGCTCACCGTGGTTAGGGTAAATCTCATTGGTGTAGGTACGCAGCAGTCGCAGACTGGCTTGACTGATATATACGAGCCTCTCCAGGTCCACAAGAGCTGCAAGGTGACCTGGCATTGAGGTGTTTGTGTGGGAGATGTCAATCAGCCCAGCCTTGAAAGTGTTCCAACTCCACTGCAGCAGTGCTAGCAATGATTGGAAACATTCCTGTAACGAACAAAACAAACTTTTGAATCCCTAAAGTTGGTCATCTTCTAGAAATTTGCTTGTGAAACACACAATATACCGCATTTACCCAAATGCAAGATGGCCCTAATTTAAGACAATCCTGAAAAATAAAAATGTCTGCTAACAAAAAATATTGTAAAATGAATTTCACACACTTCACACATAAGGCATGTCACATGCTATCCACCTTTACCACTCAGTGTCACTGTCTCCATCTTCACAGTCAGTGCCTTCATCTTCCTCACACTCACCCCTAACGTCCCCATCCATTCCATTCCTCAACATACCATAATCAGTCCCATCCATATAGCACTTCTTAAAACCCTTCACATTCACTTCTGGTGAGATGCACTGCCATGCTGCTGTGATCCACATCTACTAAATAAGGCATTTATATTTCTTGGTTTATCTCCTTACTTGAACCCACAAAGAAGATACACAAACTTCTCCACAGATAGTGTTAGTGGTGTTATGAATTTTAAATACATGTGTTCTGCTCTTTTGTGTGGAATCAGTGGTCTGATAAATCTGAGTTCATGGCTCTTTTTATGGTTTTTAGTTTGTGGAATGGTCCAGGTTTTATTTCTCAGTGACTGAGAACAGATTGTTCCACAGGGTCCACCAGGTTAGGTGCTTTGTTGCCTGAAGACGGATACAGAGTCAGCTTCTGTAACATTGTGCGTCTTTAAAAATCAGACGATGGATGAAGTACAAAGAAGAAGCCTGTGGCAGTGAAGGTCAGGGAATCACATTATCTCTTTTGTCTACACATGACAATTAGTGATGCGGGCCTTGGTTTGGTTCTGCATGGTCCAGTTCAGCGCTTTATATGTGACAGTGTGAAGACCTCACACATTTAAGCACCAAATTAAAGGGAAAAACTTTGTCTTGCATTTGAGTAAATATGGTATTACAAGTTCTTATTCCTGGCATATTAGTATCAGTTTAAACAGAGGGCTGCCTCAAATCTGGTAGTACCATTTCCCAATGTATAAATAAAATAACACTACTGATCACTTATTTTAATTAAATGGTATTCTCAGTCATTAGTCTGTGCACAAACAAGAGTTACATCAGTAAAGTTGTACAAAAAATGCATAAATATTTGGTATGGTCCTTACTATAAATAATATAACAAACAAACATTTATTACATATTAAAATTAGTATGTTCTTCCATGCTGGGGTTGGTGGATCATTGGGATCAGGGTGAGAGTGAATATTCAAAATGTAGGAACTGAGAACAATAAGGAGGAAGCACCAGAAAAACAGCTTGTACAAGTACAAATTGCCTCAGTGAAAAACAAGACTTAATTTGTGCATTTTTATTAGTGAGAACTTTTAAAACTGACTGCTCATATACCAAATGATATTGTATTTTATTGTGTCCCATGAATTATTCAATACTGAGTGCACGTCACATCAATATTGACAGGAATTTTGAAAAATTTACAAATCCAGTCAACATTATTGGAATGTGGTCAAAAAAGCATTCATTCTAAATGGTTTTCAGATAGATCTAAATTAAAATATCTCTATAATAAATAAAAATGAAAAAATTCAGCAGACATACAGAACCCATGACTTTGTGTGTGGCAAATTTCATAACTGTGCAGCTTGTAATTCCTTAGCAACATGTATACATACTGGATACAATTAATGCTGCTCACCTACAGCTTACAGCCTCCTTCAACTTTACAAAGCCTCTCCCAACACCATGACACCTACCCCTATTAATGAACAAGGTACTTCCAAAATGTCTGAACTGCTATTCACAAAACATCCCATCAGTTACCACTGCATATAACTAATGCAACTGCAAAAGCACTGTTAAGAAGGTCATGCACCAATCACTCACACCTTCAGTTCTGAGCCAATACAAGAATTCTTCCTCAGGTTCATACACACTAATTACATGTATCAGCACTTAGTTTGAAACTTACTCTGTTCACAGCACGAGAAAAATCACGACAAAGAATATAAACTGGTTCTGCATGATCAGTCTGCCTGTTTGGTGTCTGACTCTCTGGTGTTACTACTCGGTACAGCAACTGAGGAATCTGTCCTGCATTGACATCAGTTCCATTGTTGGACTTCTTGGATGACTTGAAGTAAAACACAACTCTGTAACAGTATACCGAGTTAAATATCAATGGGACGCCAGTACAGCATGCACCACACAGTTGTGCCTACAGCTGTGAACTTTAGACTGCCACTGCCAATAAGACCAAGCACATATACAGCTACGAAAACAGAAGCTGGAAGCCGTTCTAAGTTAACTCAAGCACTTGGACCAATAAAATTTCCAAACAGAATGGAATGTCATGCACCAAGATTGAATAATTAAACCTGGGGTGAATATAATGGTATGGGAATATGCAGATAATTTACACAGATCTAAACACTATCCTTATTAATGTACAATAATTTGTAACAGGTCAGCCAACTTCAGACATTGGTATTTGATATAATACTTAAGTAATTTCCATTTTTCATACTTTACATTCTGCATGACGATGACCCAGCCTGTTTAAAATATGTAAAACATACTAAACTATTGTTTGTTTGCCCTAACATGTTAACACCTTGCCGTCAGGTCACATAGAAAGTCGTGATTGCTATCCCATGCGTTGTTCATGGGCCACGCCTTTCCACTTCATCTTACATGATGTCCTGCACATGCATTCGTCAGCTGGTCTGGCTCATGTATCGCTTCAAGGTTATCGACAGCCTGATGCAGGATGCTTGGGTCTCAAGTTACAAACAAACAGACTGGTCATGACCCCCTATTTTTAGAACCATAAGACTGTAACAAAGGGACCACTCATTCAGATACTCTGTTTTCCTCCAGTTGCAATCACGGCTTTGCAAAAGAATGTTCCACAAGAGGATGATATTTTGTGTGAGTTATGTGCGGATACACGTTCTGATGTCTCTGATTACAGTGACAATGGAAGTTTTGACAGTGACAGTGACAGTGATGTCTCCACATCTAGTTCACATAAACAATTGCGATCTTCTACTGGTCCACTGACCCCACAATTTCCACAACCCATTTTTCCTCACATCTGTCAAGACAATTTTCATAACAGTGTGAGATGAGCTCAGACATTGCTAGGCAGAAATGGAGAGTCTGTGACACTATGAAGGCTAACAGGGGCATTCCACATGACCTAGAAGGGGAAGGCAAGTGCTTGAAAAAAGGGAAGTCAGTGTTCCAGAGGAATGATGATGTAATGGTGCAAGTGTGGAAGGACAAGACTTGTGCGAGTGATAAGTACGACCCATGATGTAACAACTGTAAACAAAGGGAGGAAAGACAGGAAAACAAGCCTTATGCTGTTGTCCAGTACATTAAATTCATGAAGGACAGAGAAAGGGCAGATCAGTATCTCAGTTATTATTCAGTTCTGAAGAAAACTGTAAAATGGTCAAAAATGTTGGTACTGTATCTGCTAAAATGTGTGCTCTTCAAAGCATTTTTTGTGTAAAGTACACTAAATACAAAAGTAAAGTATAAGAACTTCTTGCACGAGGTAGGAAGTTCCTGGATATTTGACATCCAGAATCGAATTGAGTCAAGTTCTAATGACCTTCAATTGCCAGAGAAAGGGGTATAAACAGGACCTACCAGGCAGACTTTCCGGTGATTTCAGAATGCACAAATTTGAAAAAATATTTGGTGATGGGGAGGGGAAAAAAGAAGTATCCTGGTATCCTGCAAGAGTGTAAAGTGTGTGCTGTACACAAGAAGCAAAGTGAAACTAGAAACATTTGTAAATTCTGCATTGTTCTGCTTCACAATGGGTCTGATTTTGAGAAATACCATTCAGTAATGAACTACTAGACTCTATGCAGTTTCTGAAGTCTCGGGCTCAGGAGCATAAACTACAGTGTCAAACTGTAAGTAAGAATATGTTATGGGGTTCAACATTCATAGCATTTAAAATATCCGGGTACTGGGGGTATTTAATTAAAAGACCATCCGGTCGGCAAAGTGTTAACATTAAGTGACTCACACTGGACAGACAGACAGACAGACAGGCACTTACTGGTCTTCTGTAGTAACCATTCCTTGTCCACTGGACCCACAGTCACTTGACGGCCCACTCACTCTAGCCCATGCAACATACCATCTGTTGGCCTAGAAAAGATACACAAATGTGGGTATAAGGGGGCTCAGTCATCAGAGGTAATGCAGCCAGAGTGTGAAGCTTGCCAGTAACCTCGCCGGTGTCGAGAAGAATGCATACAATTTTACCTCTGGCACAGGGCATGCTGCAGCAACACAAGGAAAAACTTTTAAACTGGATTCAGGTACATGCGGTAATGTTTCCATAAACAACAGAAGAAAACACATTACACAACAATACAGACAACTTTAAAATTCTGGGCTTTCACTATAGCAGAATGCACCCCCTCCCACTGTGTTGTGGTAAAGGTTCAGGCCACCATTGTATGCAGAATAGCCCAGCCAACTGTGTATGTGCTAGATGTTCAGCCCACCAGTCAGCAAAAAGGCCCAACCCACTGTGTTGTGTTCAAGGTTAAGGCCACAAGTCAGCAAAATGGCCTAGCCCATAGCATTGTTACAAAAGGTTCAGGACATCCACTCTAAGGAGAATGGCCCAAACCAATGCAATGTGTTACATGCTCAGACCATTAATGGGCCTGAACCTGGACCAGTTTCACCCTAATAACATGGCACCCTAATATACACCATAAAAGTTACCCTGTGATCTCCCTCCCCATCTTCCTACTGCACATTTTCCAAGATGTTTTATGACCAAGTTCCTGTATCCTTTCCGTGTCTGCTCTGGCTTACACATGCCAAGACCATGATAGCTACCTACAGTTCACTATGCTAACAGTAGGTGACTTGTACAGAACATAATGTTTCACATTATATACTAACCTATGTTAAAAATATTAGGTGACCCATACAAAACATGACATTTATCACCACATACTATCCTAAATTAATTCTTCATTCTTTTTACATTCAGATGTTTCTCCTGTCACTGTGTTTTCAAATACATGCAATTTATGTACTTTCCTTACAATAACAGACCATGTTAAACATACAAAGAACTGTCCAACCTCCCTACAGCAAAGGTCAGGTTGTATCTGAGCACATCACAACAACATATGAGTGTGAAGAGGTAGAGCTTCTTAATCACAGAACTAGATGAGTGTCGGGCTTCACACCCTTCATCCACTTACTGGCAGGGGAAGGGATCCAGTATCCAGTGTACAGCACCAGAGCTGGTCTGGACACTTTGAGGCAGAATTAAATCTCTTGTCTCTGCTGGGAACTGACACTATGCTGTCTCAGACGTACAGTTAGTGACTGATGACTATGCTATCCAACCTCCTATTCCTTTCCACCTAACAGTATTAATTCAGAAACTTGGCATTCATAAATAAAATATTTTTCTCCTGAAGAGACTCAGTACTTCAAAACTTGCAATGACATTCACCTGCAAAGGTAAAGGTTCCTCAAACAGCATAGGATACTTCTGACGAGGGCCACATTCATACGGCACCTCCTCGGTCTCTGCCAACATTTCTCCATCAGTTTCCTGCTCCCCACCATCAACACCAATGTCAAACAGCTAAAACAGAAAATGTTTCTGTCAACTTAATTCTACATAAGTTCCACAGGTCAGCAACAATTCCAAAATGTTGTGCTGCAAGCTAAGGGCCAGGTATGCAGCAATGTTACAGATACCATAAAATTTCTGAAGTACACTGATAACACGTTTAACACACAAAGGCATAAGATACCAAACAAAAAAGAGAGTAAAATTTGGATGAAGTGCACAATAATGCAGAGCTTACAAAGTGAAAACATCAATATGAAACAAGACTGAACATACTAAAACACAATTATACAGACTAATTATCAGAAATTACATCTCAACTGAACCAAATTATTGAATATTCCAGACTATAACTCTTTTCTTTCTCACAATTTCAATGTAACTTTGCATGGGTGGATAAAAGACCCAATCCAAAAACCAGAAGCCTGCATTTATAAAAAGTAAAATATTTTATACAGGTTTCCACAGCAGTAGATGTTAAAATGATGGGGTCTGTTTTTAGCTTTGACATCTGAGAAAACACATTTACAATATAATATAAATGCCTATATGTAAAAAGTTAATCATTCATATCTGTCCACTTGCGTATCTCCACTGTTGGCTATGACAAGGGCTGTGCTTCAACCTCTTTATCTCCCACTGGTTCAGTATAAGCCCTACTCTCTTCCTCCTGCCACAGCTCTGATTGGTCAAAATGTCCTCCAACCTTCCTACCAGGTTCTTTCAGAAGAACTTGTGTTGAACAATGCAGTTCCACCTCTAACTTCAAACGTCAGTCAATAAATAGCGCACATTATGCTGGAATATTGTGAAAATGCGTGACCTGCCTTTTGTCAAAAGCAGCCACAGCTGCTGAATCTTATTTCAGGGAATGTGACACCCAACTGCCTGTAGTGCCTGCAGAACATCATTAAACATTCACCCAACAACACAGTGTCTCACCTTGGAATATTTTAAATCTCAACACCATTGTGAGAACCTCAGATCTCAAAAGAATATGCATGTTGCCTGGTACCTCAATCTAGAGTCATGCATTTAACAGTAACAACACAATTATCTCTTGTATCGTACTCAAACACAGTCTGTGGTATATACAGCAGCTGATATCTCAATCATGCTCAACACCAGCCTTACAGTAATATAGTTTTGAACTAACCAAACTTAGGTACATGTCCACTGTAACAATCTTATCACTGAGCACCTTAATTTTTCCGGTGTATTCCCCACGCCCCCCAAAGAGGCCAAACCCTCCAAGAAGGATGTCAGTATCTGCCATGAATCTGACTGCTTCAATGGAATGTCCAGAATAACCCCATCCTCCTCCATGACCTGCAGGAAAGTAATAAAGAACATTACAACCATACAAGCAAGTTCAATGCACTTAAATATATGTATCTTTGTTTAGCATTGGTGTAAAAATTTGTTACACGGACAGCATTAGATGGCAATTGCAGAAGAGTGTAAAAAAATTTTTTTTCTTAATTCTTTCATTCCTGCACTCCCTTGCACATTAAAGAAGTGGAAGGTAAAGTTGTCCCTGGTCAGCTTCACATCCCAGTCATTTTATCCCCACAGAAGAAGCCCCAAATACCCACCAAACTAGAAGCTGGTTGGGCCCCAGGGCCAGCCTATGACAAAACAAACAATTCCTAAGGTGTCCAACTCATAGTCTAGTAACTATACTGTCTCACAGGAGAACAGTCACAGTTACTTTGTTAGCCAACAGTCTTTGTGCAGTTGAATCAAGAAGAATGATGATGATACAATATAGCACAAATAATGAAACAATGAAATACACACAAATATTTGACTGTCAAATATCAAGGAAAGAGACTGGGTGGGAAATGCACAAATATATTTATTAGTTCATAATAACCTTACTGTAAACCATTCTTTCCATATACACTTTGTAGCAAAGCCAACAGATGGAGTAAAAAGCACTTCAAAAGTCAGTGTATGCCAACACAAGCAAAGCAACTCACGTTAAGTACACAATCTTAAAAATATAGGATCTTTTTAACACACACAATGTCCTGTAAGTACAATCAGCTAGTTAATAAACAGCATGTGACAATGTTATTAAACAGTGGAAATGAGGAACAAACAATAGGTCTACACATAACAAAGACCAACAACACTTCGCTAAAAATCGCACTGCTTACTTTCAAACCGCGTGACAGCTGCAAAGTCCTCTCTGCTGTATACTTTCCCCACGGCAGCTTGTCTGTCATCACTCTCTTCCCTCACAGTGAAATGGTGATCTTGCGCTTGAGTCAGTGTGTCAAGACAGCCAAGCAGGTGCAGAGCTGCCTGAGATCGAGTGACAAAGCATGAGGCAAGCACAGGCAGGGCAAGCTCAGCACTGAGAATTGATGGAGGAAGAAATTCAGTGGCTCTGGACTCACAAGCCACCACATTGTAGCACATGACATCGTGGGTCGCAGGGTGATAGCTGACAAAACAAATGTTGTAACATGCAAAAAAAATTATAGAAAGGCAAATAAAATTGTGTAACTGAAAGAGATTTTGGTCTTTATTAGAGCAACGGCTTTTGCAAAGTACATTAACTAACTAATTCACCCAAACTTCATGCAGCAGCACTTCTTGAGAAGCTAACAGTTCCTCAGCTAGTCAAATTCCCCACAGTTTATGAACCCGGAGGTTCATTACCATACTCAAAACAGCCCATCACTCATCCCCATCCTGAGTAAAATTAAATCAGTCCACACCTTATATCTTTAAGGTCCATTTTAATATTACCCTTCCACCTATATATCTGTTCCTAAATGTATCCACACCTGCTATAATTTCCTTCTTTAAATCACACAATACACCATGAAACTTACAAAAGCAAGATACACCACACAGTCTTGATATTACTCATCTTCTATGCCGCAGATTTACATAACTGTGTTTTATTACCAACAAATTTCACTTATCCATATACACAAGAGACTACTCCCACACGTTTCAGCTATTCCTTATTACATCTCCAAGGAACACTAATATACAAAAGATACACATGGAGTTAAAATTTACCTGTGTCAGTGGTAAATGGTAAAATACACTGTACATATATTACAAGCAGGTCTCTTGGTACAGAATGTCTTTTTGTGAGATCTCGCTTTAACGTGACTTGAAACTTTGCACCACTCTTCGAATTTACACAATAATGTTCGCTTTAACGCTATTTGGCATAGATGATAGGCGATAATGTTCGGTTTAATGCAATGTTGCATACAAGATCCACGGTCACACTTATCCTGTGTTGGAGGCTAGCAGCAAGTGATGTCACTGTCACACCATCAGTCACATGCACAGATTGATTATATTAGTGATATAATCATGTGGGTCATCTAGTTTCCTCTTCTACAGGATTGGCTTTTCTTACAAATGTCAGTGAGAAACGTAAATCTACATCACCCAATGATATTCAAGTGAAAAACTGGTGAATGACAATTTGTATTGCAGAGAAATTAGACATAACATGCCAACTTGAAAAAGGTGAACAAATTGTTGACATATGGCATAATGTTAGATTCATTCATAGTAGCATACATACAATATGTGACAATACTGACAGTAACAAAGTGGTAAGTCTGCCACAGTCATATTTGAATGAACCATAACAAAAACTATGGATGTGAGTCTCTTACATTGTTATTGCAGTAGGAATAAATAGATATATTGTATAGATATATATGTATACTGTATATAAAACTAAATAAACTCCGTGGCCTTAGTCCGCACGCGAACTATACCGACAGAGCGGCCGCCGCCGGTCGGCGAAGTTAGTGCCAACTTTTTGCGGATAGAGGGGTGTCACGTGGTCAGCGCAACGGGTCCC
>Ga0136643_10011051_pt1 | contig 13373 bp, 6 predicted proteins | sample TergutLab28metaG_FD_96883 | JGI IMG/M metagenome (GOLD analysis project Ga0136643, IMG submission 96883) | Labiotermes labralis P1 segment gut microbial communities from Petit-Saut dam, French Guiana - Lab288 P1 (version 3) (version 3) | ecosystem: Host-associated > Arthropoda: Insects >...
AATTATTTTTTTTTAAATTTTAGCACACCCTGTATATAAAATGTGAATAATACAGGAACCAAATACGTTAGAATTATGAAACAAAATGCATTTTGAAGAGAAAAAAACGGAGAGTATATACCATGTTTAAAATATTCAGTACCTATATTTGTTGAATACATATATAAATTGCAACTTTAGAGGTTAGAGGTGCGGTACGTCAACTATAGTTGACGTTAGGCATCGAAAGGTTAAAGACTAAGACTAACACATAATACACAGGGTCTTCCTTCTATTGTCTAATCGATCACGATAACTTCATTACCTAGAAAGCCTGCGTAGGTCGAGACATCCCGTGACAGCTGCCATGCTCAGGACACTGTGAAATAGTTCAGTCCATTGCCTCCTGGTATATGAGAGAGCAGTTGTAACAGCGATTTTCTCAGTTGAATGCAGCAAAGATGGCGTGTGGCGTCACGTCAGTTGTTCATATGGTCCACTAAATCAGCCTAAGCCACTGCGAGATCTCAGTGTAGTTGAGGCTGTCAGTCTTGTGCGTGTTGCGTGCGGTACGTTGTGAGCTAATTACAGACGTTTCGGGACAACCTATCGGTGCTATCTTCCTACGCCGCATGACATCCAACAAGACCGAAGGCCTCTTCATTAGTATCACGTGTTGTGACACGTGTACGTGTTGTGACACGTGTACGTGTTGCCGCTGTACAGCATCATCGCACAAAATCTACACGAGTAGTACGAAAATTTTAAAATATTGAAAGTAACTTCAAAATTACTTTGTTAAAAGGTAAGTTAATCCCTGTACAGGCCTGAACAGGCCCTGAGGTTTCCACGAAGATGAGGCTTCCAGATTTCAAGACACTCGGCCCATGAAGGTTTCAAGGTTCTCAGCCCAACGCACCGGCCACCTTTATCCCCCACGAAATATTCCTGGTACTCATTTCTATTAGAAGTTGAGTCAAGCCCAGGGCTACAGTGTGGCCGGAAGGTTTATGTCAATTAAAAATTTCAATGACGTCACTGGAAATCGAACCCGCGACTTTTCGACGCGTAGCTCAGTGCCTCAACCAGCTGTTATACTGCGTTAAATTGCGGTTCTTATTTGTTTTTTTTTCTAATTTCTACCAGAAGAGATTATTTCCGACGCAAAACAGAACCAGTAATGAATGTGAACAGGCCGGACCGCCTTTCGTCACCTGTCACACTGTGACACACGTGTATCTAATTAAACTGCATAACCTGCATAAGGTACGTCACAGAGAAGAATATGACACGTACACGGGTCAGAATCGTGACTAAGGCAACTTTGCCTACTTAGCAAGTTACTCTCTGACTGTCACAACGCTCGATCGATCTCGTGGCACCGCCCTGCCTTCTTACAGTTTGTTTCACATTAAATTAAAGAACAAATAATAACAATAACAATAATAATAATAATACAAGGCCGTCATCCTACATGTTTGACTAACAGCAAGCTGACAGTCGCTAGGTAGGTCACAAAACTATCCGAATTTCATACAACCCAAAGGTTCATCACCGTCATTGAAAAACACAAACCAAGTCAACACACTAACACCATTTCAATGTCATCCTCCCACCTACTACTAGATCTTTCAAGTTGCGTCTTGTTGGCTGTCCCATGAAAGTTTCGCAATCCCCCATACGTGTCACATGCCCAGCCAATCTCACCGTCCTTGTGTTTGTCACCCTGAGAATATTTGGTGATAAGTGTAAATCATGAAACGCCTCATTAGGCGATTTTCTGCAGTTTCCCGTTATTTCTTCCTCCCTACAACCAAACATTCTCCTCAGTATCCCGTTTTGGTGTACCTAAAATCCAAGCTATCTTCCTTCAGGTGAGAAACCAACAGTCACACCCACGACAAAGAAAATGTAAAATTATATTGTGCGTATCCATCCTAAGGTGTTTATTAACCTTTTGACGCCTAATATCAACCTCTAAAGTTGCATTTTATTTATTTATTCAACAAATATAGGTACTGAATATTTTAAACATGGTATATACTCTCCGTTTTTTTCTCTTCAAAATGCAGCTTGTTTCATAATTCTAATGTATTTGGTTCCTGTATTATTCATATTTTATATACAGGTTGTGCTAAAATTTAAAAAAAATAATTCCGGCGCCAAAAGGTTAAGCAGGGGATGGGAAGAGACAATATTGTGAATTGAGTGGCAGAAAGTGTTACACCAGTGTCACTGGGTCTAACTTATTTCTGTACGTAACTTTGATTTTTCTGTTTCATTCCGTATTATTTCATTCAGGATATTCGACAACAAAACAGTCTCCCTGTGGTCATCACAGCTTCGCAAAGGAACATCATTCTACACAATTTAACAGCACTGTGTTTTGTTTAGCGGCTGCAACTTTCGGTTTCGCTCAGTAGCACCGTACGTTGTGGCGAGCGAAAGTTCACGGCAGACCGACGCTAGAGGCCTCTACGGTCTGTGGTCGAGCATCTGGTACAACCTGCTACGGTACGCCGTCGGCACTGCACCACGGCGAGAGGAACTTGACGTAGCGGCTGGCAGTCCGTGACGGACGGCACTACTGCGGTGTACCGTTGGTACGGATGTGGCGGTTGGCAGACCGTGACGGACGGCACTACTGCGGTGTACCGTTGGTACAGATGTGGCGGTTGGCAGACCGTGACGGACGGCACTACTGCGGTGTACCGTTGGTACAGATGTGGCGGTTGGCTGACCGTGACGGACGGCACTACTGCGGTGTACCGTTGGTACAGATGTGGCGGTTGGCAGACCGTGACGGACGGCACTACTGTGGTGTACCGTTGGTACAGATGTGGCCACTACGCTTCGTAGCGGAGTTGAGTGGAGCTGGAGGACAGGATATGTTGCAGCGGTTTGTCTAAACGTACATCACTGCGAATCTGTACATAACAGCGCATTTCGGCAATGCCGGACTGCTGCCATCTTTTTCCATGTGGACGGACGGACGGACAGGCAGAAAGACACGACGAAACTAACAGCTGCTTTTCGAAACTTTTCGAACCCGCCCAGCGATTGCGTTTGGCACATTCACTTCATTACGAAACTGGGATTTCGTAAGCTGATTTTAACTTCACTGCTCGACGCAATAACAACTTTGCACCTGTTTGTGTGATTGCAGGCAAGAGCAGCAGGACGTCCTCGCTAACAGCTTGTGTCCGCAAATGGAATTCCGCCCCAGCGGCCCATTCTCCCCACTGACGCCTTATTACTAACACCACTGACCTTACTCACAACCCAGTCTGAGTTACTGGTAACTAAACTGTTGAAAATCGTCAGCTGTACACATTGTGCCTGTCAGATCTCAGCTAACTGCAGGAGTATTGTCAAATAAGTTGTTTTTCGGAAGGAAATGCTATATACAATACACAGATTTATAACATAAGCACTTAGTACCATAAAAAATTAAATTTGCATCACTTTAATTTTCACTAATAGTGAAAATACGTCGACGTCATTTCACAGGATTAAAACACTAATTTTAATGTGCGCTGATAACTAACCGTGTGACTGTGAATTAATCGGTTAATTTTCTGATCTCAAAACCTACATTAATATTGTTTACTTATATAATATATTGCAAATGTAGTTACAATTATGTCAAATTTTTTCAGTTAAAAAAAAATTTTGATTTGTAAAGCAGGAATTGGTACTGCAACTGGCGGTTTGTTCAGAGCAATAGTGACATACAGTGTGTTAAAAATGTCAGATTCAGTTAAAGAAAAAGAAGGGGGAAAGTAAGTATTAACACTACAATGCTACAGTAAACGCCATCCCAGTATGTACGTACTGATGCCAATAACGCCCCTCTGTTCTGCTGTTCTGATATGCCTCAGTCCCTCTGAACCACCAATAGGTATGACACTTATGCGGAATGAGGTGCAATGAATGAATTTCACATTATCCATTGACACTGATTTGTTTTGTATGTCTTACTTTGAAACTTTCTAAGATGTTATTTCTATTTGTGTTCCCTTTTGGCAGTTTTTAACTGAGGTGCCCACAGGCTACATCGTGTACCTCTGACGGTGTGGAGACTGAGCGGATATTCTATCTTAAAAACGGCACAAATCCATGTAGCTATCCAGGACTCATGCTTTTTGTGTCGATGCTTGGTTGCTTGCTGTAAAACAAATTAATTGAAATATTTGCTTATCGGAGGGTTCAGCACTAATGTCACTTACGTACAGGCATGATGCACTAACATGAGGGGTATTTGAATTTGTATTTAGAATTATGACAGTCATTCACCTAACACAAACAAACCTGATACTAACAATACACATTGTATTGCAGTGTAATGATTGTGTGGCTTTTAGCGACAATATACAGGGCGTTTATTCACCGTTACTCTGAGCTCACATGTTTGTCTGTCAGTACATACAGTGACAGCTGTGGTGCTCAGAGACGCGATACAAGGCAATGATATATATTTTTGTTCTGGGGACCATTTGGTTGTTGTATTTTCTCAATTCACGTCATGTTTACTGCTTCAAATACCAACAGAATCAATAAAAGCTAAGCTACAATTGCTCCATATCTTGTACATGTGCAGCAGAACGGAAATCATCCAAATTAAAGGGGACTGTTGAATGCTGACCAGCAAATTTCATGCTGGAACAGGAGCGATCACAAGCTCTCCCGTGACCACACGTGTCATGCAGTATCAGTGCAACACTGTGCTGCAGCTTGTCCAGTGTTCCCACAGCCAGTCACAACCAATGATTTGTTTGTTTGCTTTTTTATTTATTTATTTAGTTTAGTTATTTATTGAGCCTGCAGGTCTTCTATGACGTCACGCTGTGTCGTTGGGGTGACTGGGTGCCCTAAAGATAAAGGCCATAAGATCCTTCGAAACATCATAACTACTGGTCATTCAGCGACACAGCATCATTTTGCAGCAGAACTAATTCCTTATTTAAGAGATCTTTTCCACTTTAAACTAACGGTATGAACTGATTAACCTTTTGGCGCCGTAAAATGTGAATAATACGGGAACCAAATACGTTAGAATTATGAAACAAACTGCATTTTGAAGGGAAAGAAACGCAGAATATATACCATGTTTAAAATATTCAGTACCTGTATTTGTTGAATAAATATATAAAATGCAACTTTAGAGGTTAGCGGTGCGGTACGACCACTATAGTTGACATTAGGCGTCAAAAGGTTAATTGCAAAGCTAAGATATCACTGAACTTTGTGCGAACGTGACTGACTGTGCTGGTGTCCATTTGGCTAAATACATAACTTTGTATTGCACCGTGTTTCATTTTATTAACTGTTAACATAAATTTTTTAAGGGACTGTATTTATAAATTGACTTTCTTTCAGCAATTTTATGCACATTGGAAATACATTTAGCTCTCATTGTATTTGTCACTTTATAAATTTGTTAAATAATATAACGATACGGTAAGCGAAACGTATATTTATATTCACATACTTCGACTTAAATATAAAGCATAATGAGACAACAATTTGTCACTGCTGATCACATAGCGTTGTTAGTCCAGCATTAAATAGTCACAATCGTGTTTGAAAAGTTGCATGTTACGTCAATACAGAATTCCTAGCACAATTTAATGTACATTACATTTTAAAGTACACAAAGTCCATGTTGGACAGAGCACTGTCTTCCGAGATTACAAGCTCTGACTAATCAGTTTGTATGAAATAAACTTAGGGAATGTTAAGGAAACCTGAATTTCAGAACTTTGGTTTTTGAAGAATGTCATATCGTTCCTTTAAGCTTGAACAATGTAGGCCCAACGTACAAAAACTGCTGATGGGCTTAAACATGTCCCCTTATTTAAGTTAGGTTTCTGAATGTGGTGTAGCAGTTCTACTGTTCAAATATTTAGACTGTAACAACACGTGCCGAATGGCTACGGATAATCCGTGACCGTGCATTGTGCAGTTACGTATAGGAACGGTACGAGCATTTGGTTGTGTTGCGATATCTCATGCTGTATATTGTCAATATCCATTTTGTCGTAAATTGCAATTACTCTTGTTAACATCCAAATAAAGTTCCGGGTTACATAAATTCAACGAGCAGCTTGGCGAAATATCACAACACGCAGCATTACGCATGTTTCAGGCTCAACTTTTTCATGTGTATTTTCAAGGACTTTTATCATATGAAGAAAACAAGGCAGCTGTCCAATTCCATCTTTATTTACTTTGCGTTTACTCGCAATGTAATCCAGTGTGTTTGCATATTTACACACCGATATAAATTCACTGTAAATGTCACTCTGTATTGTTAAATATGATTATGTGAATAAAAAGTATATTTGTGCACAATGGAACTTATTTTGAGTCACCTGAATGTTCGCTCATTACGTCATAAATTACATTTACTGTCGCAAAATATTAAGTTAAAGGCAAATAATTACAAGGTTATAACTTAAATGACGTCAATTTTTAAGAGACTTTTAAACAACATAAGTGTTTTGTCACACAGTGGCGTAATATTGCAAATAATTCGTGTGTAGATTTAACCGTTTGGCGCCGGAATTATTTTTTTTAATTTTAGCACACCCTGTATATAAAATGTTAATAATACAGGAACCAAATACATTAGAATTTTAAACAAACTGCATTTTGAAGACAAAAAAACGGAGAGTATATACCATGTTTAAAATATTCGGTACCTATATTTGTTGAATAAATTTATAAAATGCAACTTTGGAGGTTAGCGTTGCGGTACGTCAACTATAGTTGACGTTAGGCGTCTAAAGGTTAATAAGACGAAAGATTATGAACGTGTAGTTTCGAGCGGAAACCAAAGCACATGTTTCATATATCTGTGTGTCCATTGGCACGTCTCCGTTGCTCCAACTGTTTGTTGTCAAAAGCATTACATTATGTATTTGTACACTCTTAGGATCTAAAACCTTCGGTTCGCGAGCGGCGCTCCTTCATTATGACGTCTTGCATCCACCGTGTTGTTACTTGTGAATGTGGGAAATCATAAATTACCCTGTTAAAACTATGAATTGTCTACACACCTGGATGTTATAGATTCATCAAGAGAATGTGTGAGAAAGTAGCCCATAATTACAGACAATATATTCATTGAGAGTGACAAAGTTTATAGATTTAGGAACGACACTAACAAAACAAAGTGGCCAGCGTGAAGAAATTCAGAGCGGACTAACTGCAGCGACTACATGCTGACAGTCGGTGCAGGGATTTGGCTGCTAGCTTATCGTTCAGAAATGACAAGTCTGTCCATAATATTATACGTAATATTCCCTTCTTTATGGGTGTGAAACTTCCAGTGTTATTGTTTAACTGACACAAACCACTGTCATACAACAATTACCTGACAGTTCTCATTACTGCATGTTATTTAAAATATGTCAATTTATGGTACCTTTTGTGAACAAAAGAATGCTGTGAAGTGTGGAGTTATCGCTCATTTGCGACAAGAGTGTCACAACTCAAAATTTGGCATTTTTGAGTTACTGGTACAGAAAGAAACGTTTGCAGATGCACTTTTAACAGGTATAGTGTCATAACGCAGTTTGCAAAACTCGCCGCTGGAGAGCGGTTGTGTTGTAATTTTCAGTTGTGACACTGTTGTCGGTGACACTGTTGTCGCAAATGAGCGATTTTGGTTAAACTCGGTTAAGTTACTTGCGCGGTTTCAGGCTTCCGCCGCGAAGTAGGTGAGAACTGCAATCTTCTGGGTTGTTATGCACCGAGGAGTGATAATTCTTACCGACGTTTCGGAAAAATATGGGTCAAGAATACAAAAAGAAAAGTTCAGTACGCTTTAACCTTCTTTCTCAACACACGGAAGCACATTTTTTGTGATACACTAAAGTTAATGCGCTAACGTGTTGAAAGTGTTCAAACACTTACCAACCTATACAATAAAATATACACATTAGACGGTTTTGAGTGCACATTGTTGCCATTTTAACCGTTATCCTGCTAAAGTGGAGAATATGGTGAGCTCCTAATAATGCCAGCAGATGGCAGATGGGATTTAACTCGGCGTTTAAAGGGTTAATATTGTTGTTTTGGTGGCAAAGTAAGGCAAGATATCCGGTCCTGTAACAATACAGCAGAAGTTCACATTAAACAACACTGAATCACGTCACGTGACTCAGGCACACCAGTTGTATGTCAGTGACATGACTGCATGTGTGCGCCACTCCGTGCGTCATTTCTTCTGTTTGGTAACTGCTCCCGGGAAACCGAAACGTGTCGGGTGAAGGCACAATGCTGACCGTCAGGTACGTACTCTTCACACCGGTACGGCGTATTGTGTTGCTTAGACAATAGGAAAAGTTTAAGGTTGCTGGAACACAGGTCGCTAATGGATACGACGGAGGGACTAACAGGAAACGGGAAAGCATTTCATGACGAGGCGCTTCATGACTTGTACTAACTAGCTAGCAAACTCCATGGAGCAGACTCCTTCCCGAGAAGCTAACAGTTCCTCAGATGGTCAAGAAATTCTTCGCATTTCACGAAACCCGGAATTTTATTACCGCATTCACAAGCGCCTCCACCTGCTCCTATCCTGAGCCAGAGCAATCCAGTCCGAGCCTCTCCATCCCACTTCTTGAAGATCCACCTTAACACTATCCTCTCATTTAGATCTTCCAACTGGTCTCTTTCCATCCGGTCTCACCCTCAAAACTCTGTATTCACCTCTCCTGTCCCCCATAAATGCTACATGCCCCAACCATCTCGTTATTTCATGATTTCTACCCCTCATCATATAGTAAGAGGGTATTCAAACAAAGGAGAGTATGTGGTACGTACGGGGAGAAGACAAATGTGTACCGGGTGTGACAGAAATTGCGAGGCGATATAGAAATGAATCTTAAAGTAGTTGGATGGCAGGACCAGGACTAAATGGATCTGGCTGAGAGCAGGAGAGTTGTCGGGCTTTTGTGAACACGGTAATGAACTTTCGCCTCCGTAAGAAGCGGCGATTTTCTTGACTAGCTGACGAACATCGGTACAAGTGATCTACGTATAGAGCTGTTGATAATTATTTGTGGTCGTGAAAATAGGTGCAGGGAAGGCGGCGCTTTTCTTACAGACGTCAGTGAAATTAGACCGACGCGTGCCGTCAGACCACACGACACTGACAGTAAAGTCGGTGTAGGCCTATTACGTCATTGCAGCCCGGCTTAAAGCAACTTTACACCATTCTGAGCTCTCAGCAAATTGATCTGTTCAATAGGGCAAATTTAGACCATTTATGTGTTGCCATTCAGCGCCAGCAACTTTAATGAGCGTCCAGCAACATGGCGCCGAAACAGATGGTGGAACTAGACCAAATGTGTGGATGAAAGAACGACTATCAGCCAACCTGAGAAATGGAACAAGACTCAAAATAGACAATCACAATTTCAAAATCGAATTTACAGACAATTCTGTTTGAATCTGAATGCTACAGTACCCTCAAGGGCATCACATTTCCTACGAGTGAGTAGCAGATCCTGGTTTGTGATGTCATTCTACAATTAAATTCTTAAGGCTATCGACAATATTTACGATTCCTTACACATGGAGGGGGGCAGCAGTGAGAGGGGGACTGCATGATACGTACATAACGCGGGGGTAATGTGGACCTTGAAAGTGATGGAACACCGGAGGCCAGGCAGGCAGGTAGGCAGGTTCCGTGGAAGATCGCAGAGGCAGTTGGAGACATGAAGGTGAGTACAGAGCAGCATCGAGGTACTGAGTTAGGCCGCTTGAGGCGCTTCTTGCATTCAGACAATCACGAAATGTCTTGTGAAGTTCCTTACACGAGGGGCAGTAATTCCTGTTTGGAAGTTCCTGACGAAGTGGAGACCTAACTTCAGAGAACAAAGTGCTCGTCTAGTTTTCATGAAATTCGGTGTAGAAGTTATTTACAAAAAAAAATGTACACTCAGAGTGAACTCCGTTGGAGTCGGCTTGCTGACAGTCAAGTTTTACTTAAGTCGGTAATGAATTTCTGCCCATATTTTCCATATTTCTGGACCAAATGAGTGAAATTTTGTAAGTAATATCTCCACGTGACACTGCTAAGTGATTGTGTTTCGCGAAAATCGGTGGGCAAGACAAATACTGTACTGGATGTGCACAAAACTGTGCCGAGCGACGGTGATTTTCGAAAAACTGGCGCACTGAAAGTCACACATGCCTTCCTTCAGGGCGCACATTACTTTGTATCCTTACTTGCGACGTTAAGTTTACATTGTGGATGAAATGTGACATAACACATCTACATGTCATTCCGTTAAGCGATTTGTGATTTTCGCGAAAATCATCGCACTGATGGCAGCACTTTACTTACGGAATCAGTTGGAATTACAGGGGGTTACATTTTGAAACTACTGCATCACGGAGAACAAGTTTTGCTAAGAATGAATTTGTGTGTGTTCGCTTGTGGAAGTATTAAATACGTAAATTATTCTTATGAAGGCTGATGACGGATTTTTTAAACTAATGAGTTCAATGGCGTCGAAATGTAAGATTACAAAAACTGACTGGAAGAAATAAAACAGGAAGTGCCCACGGCCCACTTTGCGGTGTTGTCACAGACGATCTGGCGCGACAAATGGAGAGCACCAGGTAGTCGGGATTCGCCAGCAGGACGTTACCTTCAAAGACACGACTGAACAGCCGATTGGGTGGGCCCAGTGGTTGGTCTGGTCAGGAGGATGTCCAAGCCATGAAGGCACATGGGGAAGTACCAGTATAGCTCCACTCATTCTATATGGAGATCAGCGGGCAACTTCACACTCGGCCGCTTTACACCAGGGAAAGAACACCGGTACCGACTGAATAGGAGGCTGGGTGGGCCCCACAGTCCGTCTGGAAAAGTCTTGCGCCTCACGAGACCGAAGCAACATGATTCGTGTATTTCTAACCCAAGTCGTCGAATTCGCAGCCATGTGACTGACTGAGGCAATGTGGCCTACACTGTAACTGGTAAATCAATCAAGGAAATACATTTGAACTTCATCTTCGTAAAGCCTTCTATTGCCCTATGAATGGTGACAAGAGGCAAACTTTAATTTAGTGTGTTTAAAAAATTCGAAACTATTTGAACTTCACAGCCAGGCGCGCAGTCGGTAGAGTGAAGCCACGGTGAAAGAAATTATTAACTTCGTAAAAACGATTAGCACCAGAAATGAGAATGCAACAGAAACTGAAAGTTTTCAAGTGCTGTTTGTCAGTGTCATTGCACGCTTTCACACTTCTGTTCTGAAGACATCCGGATGTCCAGCTGTTAGCCATTAGTTTCGTTAATAGCGCCATGACGTCACGATTTGTACTGCTCACGATATGTTACTTGGGCAATCGAATGGAGGAAGATGAGATGGGCGGGACAATCTTAAAACGGACCTTAAAGAAGCAGGATGGCAGCGCGTCGACTGGATATTTCTAGCTCAGCTACGAAGAAGTGGTGGGGTTTTGTGCTACAGTCGGAGTTCGTACCGCACAAAAAACACTGTATGGATCATTGCGAGAGATCAGACATTGCGTCGCGTTTAACCAATATCAGAAAGTGGCTATGCATTTCAGTAAATAGCCCAAATATGTCGCCGTGTGCCTGCGGACGGACGGAAGGACGGAAGAATGTGACGAAGTAAATAGTTGTCTTCCGCATGCGAACGCGCCATAGAACTGAAACTCTTTCAGAACTTAATGGCAATAAATGCTGGACATCGTTTCAGGCCCCCCGGGTAGCAGACAACTGCACTTTCAGTTAGTTTCAAAAGGCCGAAAACGAGTAAAATGAATTTCTTGTGTGAAAGTTCACATTGCACATTCTGCAAACTGCACGCTGCGTGTGTCTGTGCAGAGTCCTGTCACAGACAAAGACACAAAGCCCAAAACTCTTCCTTAAATGACGTAAGTTGTCACGTTTTGACAGGGCAGTTTTTCCCTGGAGCGCTGAGGTTTGCAACTTCTGTGTCAAGCAATGAAACATAACTGTACACCGTCCAAAATGGATTTTTACTGCCCTTACGCACATTTGGAACACTTGGCGTTTAGTGTCGCAGATTCCAAAGCTTGAGATTTAACGCAGATCAATTTCGTAGTTGGAATAAACTGGCATATGACGGTGCTGCCACCACATCCAGCACTCACATCGCAATCCATATGGGTTAGCACAGAGTGAAACATTTGTGAAATCAAGCTTTACGCTAGGTAGGATAATATAACATTTTTCTGAGAGAGGTTAAATGCGGACTGGATTACACTGGCACATAACAACATCCAGTAGTGTCCTGTTAACCCTTTCATGATTCTTTGGAATCCAGCTTAAAGAATTTCTTGAACAGGTTGAAAGCATCTGATTACAAGTATCATGATGGTGTCTTACTGTACCACTGGCTCTTACAAGCATCATGATGGTGACTCACTTGACCACTGGGTCTTACAAGCATCATGATGGTGTCTCACTCTAACACTGGCTCTTACAAGCATCATGGTAGTGTCTCACTGTATCACTGGATCTTACAGGCATCATGATGGTGTCTCACTGTACCACTGGGTCTTACAGGCATCATGATGGTGTCTCACTTTAACACTGGCTCTTACAAGCATCATGGTAGTGTCTCACTGTACCACTGGTTCTTACAAGCATCGTGATTGTGTCTCACTGTACCACTGGGTCTTACAAGCATCATGATGGTGTCTCACTGTACCACTGGGTCTTACAAGCATCGTGATTGTGTCTCACTGTACCACTGGGTCTTACAAGCATCATCATGGTGACTCACTGTAACACTGGGTCTTACAAGCATCGTGATTGTGTCTCACCGTACCACTGGGTCTTACAAGCATCATGATGGTGACTCACTGTACCACTGGGTCTTACAAGCATCGTGATTGTGTCTCATTGTACCACTGGGTGTTACAAGCATCATGATGGTGACTCACTGTACCACTGGGTCTTACAAGCATCACGATGGTGACTCACTGTACCACTGGGTCTGACAAATATCGTGATTGTGTCTCACTGTACCACTGGGTGTTACAAGCATCATGATGGTGACTCACTTTACCACTGGGTCTTACAAGCATCGTGATTGTGTCTCACTGTACCACTGGGTGTTACAAGCATCATGATGGTGTCTCACTGTACCACTGGGTGTTAAAAACCTTATGCAACCAGACGACTGTTGTAACTAAGTCAACATTTGATCAGTAATTGTTACTATCCGACAAGTAGGTCCAATGTGAGAACCAGAGAACGAAGATGACAGAGAGAGATATATATATATATATTATGGGACTGCGGTCTCACAATGTTTTGTTACAAACCAACAGAGACATAAAATGACTGCATACACACACACACACACACACACACA
>Ga0136643_10011054_pt1 | contig 13371 bp, 8 predicted proteins | sample TergutLab28metaG_FD_96883 | JGI IMG/M metagenome (GOLD analysis project Ga0136643, IMG submission 96883) | Labiotermes labralis P1 segment gut microbial communities from Petit-Saut dam, French Guiana - Lab288 P1 (version 3) (version 3) | ecosystem: Host-associated > Arthropoda: Insects >...
CGCCAGGAAACGAAAAAGCCCCATGACTGCAAGCCCCCCCCCCCCCCCAAAAAAAAGAACATGTTGCCAAGTGAAACACAAGTCCTTGGCATGAACTACGTAAGGGCCCACAGTTAAGACGGGAAGTCCGTTAGCGTAAGCACAATCTCCGTTTTAATTACAAATTTCCCGTGTCACAGCCCGGCAATGCTCACCGGACAAAGGAACGGCGACGTTCTTAGCTTTTTGTTGGTGGTTACTTGTTTGCTTGCTTGGTAGGTATTGAACCTCTGGAACACGTGACTAAAACGAGGCTGGGAACCACTGTGACATATACACATAAGAGCTGTAAACTTGACTGAAAAGCAGAAGGATCATACCATGGATCAGACGGTTAGCCGTCAGCCTCTCAACTAGGAAGTCCGAGTTCGACAAAACGGCAATTAGTCAATTAGTTCTTCCCCCACCCCCACCCCCCGTCAGTACCGTTCCACTTATTCATTCACCTATAACCAACTCTATAAATCCTTAGCAACTTATAACATCGTTAAATAACAAATCTGAAAGATGTCACAATAAACATCACCTCCACTCGAGACATCTGACCCACATTATGACATCCGCAATACACTTTCGCACTCACATTTCACAATGCAGGATACACCACTAAAACCATTCAGGCCTACTGCAAAAGTGGTGCCATTCAACTACCACAGCATAGCGGACGCGTTACACTTTGATGTAATGTCACCGGGCGGATGGCCTAAGAGGAAATGGAGCAGAGGGAGTAATAAACTGTTGTTACAGGAGGAAGGAACAATAACAGGGATGTCCCTCGACATTTGGATTGACTGGGTGCATCACATCTCGTGCGCTATTTTCACAACATCAGTACAAAAAACTTCTCACAATTTCATTTCAAAACCACTCGTAAGGCCAGCTCTGCCTACTGCACACTTATTTTCATGGAAATCTTCTACCTCGAAGATGGGGACAGCCGATTCTTCCAGAACATCAATACCCAGCTACCAGACTATACGGCGTCACATACCAGAAGAAAGTAATCTTCATAATCCCCAATCATCCGCCACAATGACGTCTTCTCATCGTCTGTCTTGCAAGTTGTTTCCTTTTCATAAGAATTTCCCTGTTGAAATTTTTTATGACTTCTTGTGTCCTAATTACATGCCCAGCACACCGTAGGCTTCCAGATTTCATTAACCTAATAATACTAAGCCAGTATAAATTACTCCAATTAGGATTTGGCACATAAGTAACAACCATAGACTGGAATTTCATTCAAAAGCCAGTATAGGAAATAATCCCGCTTCCTTACGTTACTGCCTAAGCAGGAAACTTACAGTTCTGTGGACGGTCCATCGTGCTTCTGCAACTCAGATCCAAAGTGCCTTTCCTGTGTGTAAGCGCCACCTACAGCGCAAAAGATTTGCAGGGGTGAAACTGCTCTGCACGATTTTCAATCTGTGGGAGTATGTAATTCAAGCTATACCACCTTTCACCGCAGAAAAATCCCCAGCAGTGACTGGACAAAACTCTGGGTAGGCTACAAAGTCGTAAATGATGAAGTTTTCTAACTTCTTGTTAGTTTGTTAGTGGCGTAACAGCTCCCATTGGGCCAGGGCCTCCGCTTTCACGAGGTTTCTAGACCACACACAACGACGCACCACAGTCGGTAGGAATCCTCTGGATGAGTGTTCTGCTCGTCGCATAGACTTCTACATGAAAACACACAACACTCATAACAGATAGACGTCCATGGCCCAAGTGGGATTCGAGCCCACAATTTCAGAAGGCGAGCGGCCGCAGACCTACGCCTTAGACCGCGTGGCCACTGGGACCGGCTTTCTTACTTCTTAGTTCATTTAATTACGCTTTCCGGTGGGAAGTCTCAGAAAACTATCACCCAACAGGGAGCCAAACATTAAAGTTAGCCCGCAGTTTGTGTGGAGCGTGTAAAGAAAACCTACAAAGAAACAACTCGGAATAGCCTGCGTCTATGCCACGAATCCAACCAGTGACCACTCGATCATCAAGAAGTGCTGGTAAAGAAAGAAACTAAAGCCTCTGCTCGGGGTCCGAAATTAGTCGTCGCATTTACAGCTCGTCGGTTCAACTACAACTGACTCGTTTACAAACCTCGTCTGAATATGGACTTGAGTTGCCTAAAACTCATTAAGCACACCCTGTCTCTTAATCAATCCGCTTTCTTCAGCCATGTTGCAACCACTCCATTGTTGAACCTAAGTCTAGTACACGGTGTAACATGCAGTTATAATTCTGGAGTCCCCACTTCAACGTCAAAATTTAATTTGCATAGTACTTCCTTCTCCATTCATTCGACAGAATCATACACAGTGCAGACCCCATTCTCCAAGTCCCGATTGTTCGAAGGTCCGTTTATCCAAGCCGATGCGCTGCAGTCAAGGCCGTTGCTGTGTTGGGTACATAATTCAGTTGAAATGCGTATCTCTGTGCCTTTCAGGCATTATTATACTTTCTTTCAGCCATTTCCTTTGAGCATTCTTGTGTAACGTTACGTACTATTTTAACGTAAGCTAACAATGACTGCTGAACTACACGCATTTGTACGTTAGAAATTGTTGTAATACGCGTAGTCCGCGCTTTTCGGTAATTCGAAGCAACAATGGTCACATTCACTCGAACTATGGATATTCTACTGCAGGCCACATCAGTGTAACCCCTTCTCTTCTCACTCTGAAGTCTTCCTGATTTTCGTATTAAAAGTCTCGATTTTAAAAGAGAGGAACAAGGAAGGACAAACACCTTCCGGGATGTGAAGTCATAATGTATATATATATATCAGAACGTATCCCCGTCGTTAAGCGACGCATACATATGTATGCGTCGCTTAACGACGGGGATACGTTCTGAAAAATGCGTCGTTAGGCGATTTCGTCTTTATGCGAACGTCATAGTGTACTTACACAAACCTAGATAGGATAGCCTACTACATACCTAGGCTATATGGTATAGCCTATTGCTCCTAGGCTACAAACCTGTACAGCATGTTACTGTACTGAATACAGTAGGTAATTGTAACACAATGGTATTATACTGTAATGTTATAGTTTTATATTTTAATTTTATGGGACCACTGTCGTAAATGCGGTCCGCGTTAACCGAAACGTCGTTATGCGGCGCACACCTGCATACATACATACATAATACATACATACATACATGGTACATACATACTGTACCGATATTTCAGAGGAACCTTCTCTCCATGAACATTTATCCACGCCGGAGATGGAGTCAGCAGCAAACTCCTACCTGCTAGAGTGCATGACGTCACATGCAAGAATATGGTGATCTTCACATTCAACTCCGTCAAAAACTCAGTTCTCTCAAAGCTAGGAACAAGTAATCTAACAAGTTGAATTCAAGTTACACAATTTGTTTCCATTTATGTCCTGTGGGTTATTCCGTCGTTTCACAACGATGAACAGAATGATAATGTTACGTAGCACTGTGAACATGGAAGAATGCAAATGGAAACGGTCGTTGCCTATTTAAGGTACCCTGGCAACGGATGGACTGTCTATCCATCCTTAGTATGCAGAGCCAGTCTATATTCGATCCACGTACCTCCAGAATGCCTGTCATATTTTAAATATAGAATCGGCAGATAAAAACAAAAAACTGAATATTAAAGCTTCGTCCTAATGTGGGTGGAGCTCTGTTTACGATCGGAAATGACGTCAAAACAACGGAAAAATACCACCTCGGTCCCCGTTACTTTTGCCGCACGTGTAAGACTCAGTATGGAAAAAAATACACGTGGCACAAGCACATACACACAAAAAAAGCAAAGGACTGAGCAAAGAGTAAGAAAAACAAACAACATACATGTCAAGGCTGAGTGTGTGTGGAAATGCGCGAGCACATGATAAATTGTATAGACGGGACAACAAAAAATAACAAGGTCTCTTTACTCAATTCATGTATTAAAAGGTTATAGCATGGCAAGCGTCAGAACGTCTGAGGCTAAGTAACTTAAAAGAAACATACCGGTATCAAACTAGGAACAGTCATGAACTTGATAATTCATTTTGTATATTGATAAATATTAGTGACGAGGAGAATCGGGAAAGACTTGCAGGAGGCGACTATGCTGGCGAAAGACATGAAAAGCATTTCGGATCTGGCTGATGCAACCCGACGTCTCGAAGGTGAAAAAGAGAATAGTAGAAGAAGAAGAAGAAGAAGACAAATATTAGCTTCAATGTCGCGCTGACGTTTCTTGCGCTGTAGCAGCAACAGCACCTCTTCACACCCTATGTACACAAATTACACAATTTTTATCAGCTCCTTCTGCGACATCGACACTGCTTATTATCGTGGCATTATTCCAGACTCAAACTCCACAGTCTGGGACCTAGCCAGGATTACAAACCACCTCACTGAAACTTTTCGTAGTTTTCTCAGCCTCTCCAAATGGCGTCTAGATAGTGCATTCAGTTGCATCCTGGTTGCCTCCTTTCGAATCCTTGGCTGCTAAATCACTCATTTGTCGGCAAATAAGTTGTGCAATTAAAACGGTGATCTTATCTGTACCAAAATTGAATCATAACCTATCCAGTAACAAAGGATTTATGTGTATTACACATACAGTCGAACACAAAAATTCTTTGTTATTGAACCAACACAACGGGGATGACGCACCTCAAAATAGCCTATCCAGGGTCGAGGTTAAGCCTTCGTAGCCTCCTCAGACAATTATTACCTGCAACTTTATGACATAACCCTCCTCAGGTATGTACGGCCCACCCTTCTTTCTTAATGTGTAGCATCAGAACGTTCCTGCGGCCATATTAAAATAGTGCGAACAGCCTGCCTTCGAAGAGCAGACGTTCAGAGTTACAGCCAAAAAAGTTGACTTGCAGTATGTTACACACAGCTGAATGGCCGGCCGATTATACCTTGGGGTGAATATCTGTGACAACATCCTACATCGTCACTTCTTAATGTACCTTTATTTTGTAGATCGTCAAGTTCTATTTTGTTTGCAATAGATACAACGTTGCCAGAAATACCACACGCCCGGAAGGCGAATCGAGCCATACTTCACCTTTCTCCGCGAACATGCAACCAGAGAGAGAGGGAGGGAGAGATAAAGAGAGAGAGACAGAGACAGAGAGTTCAAAATAAACTGCCAGCACTGCTGGAGTATTCTCGCTCCTGTCGTCGGTGACCTACTTGTCCCCCAGACAGCGTTTCTTGCCGCCTACACCAAAACCATAACAAATATTCACTCGCCAAACTCAAAGAACATGCTCATGTACTCGTAGAAAGCTGTCTGGCCAACAACTCGGAATCGCCCTCAAAATTTTCGACAGCAGTGTCATTAGGTCAGAATGAGCCCTAATGCACTGGGCTTCAAGTCTGCGGTGTCGATTGGACGGACACATGTTTCGGAGTAGCGTAAGGCCTCCATTCTCTGGGTCAAGCAGTCTAACAAGAATCGACACAACCGACATCCGACATACCACAGAATATAACGTAGCGACGGCCCTCTCCTCTACCCTCTCGCAACGTACAGTACCAGTGGCTTGCCTTCGTATCTCATTCAAATATCGGCCTTGGGTTTCCAATGGAACTGTCATCGGGTTGCGACTTTGACTGGGATATTCTTCCGGAATACAAAGAATTAATTTGAAAATAGATGTGTCCTATACGAAATGCGTCGGCGAGAAATAATTATTTAAACAGCAGTGCAGAACTCAGACGACACAGCATATGTATGGTTCAGGACGAAATGCAAGGGGTAGGGATCCCCTGCTGAGGTAATGGAAATATACTGTCTTACGAGAGTTCGTTTGTAACTATACGAGCGGAACCTTCAACGAGTTCTTCTTTATTCGTTAAATCCGAAAAACTTTACTGAGAGAGATTCAACTGGCTTTTTTTTTTCGTTCCCTACTGCCTAAAAACAATGGCGGAATTTCTTTGTAAGAAGCTTTTGTGGTCCTTACATGCTTCAGGCTACCTTTTTCGTACCCGAACGTAATTCACAATTTGCGAAATGTCATACGGTACGGTACGCATCATTCAAGGTTCTAATTACAGTGTAAACACTGACACTGTGCAACTTTCAGATTAACATGTTTGTGACGGCTGAACAAATGTTTATGCCAATAAGACAGACAGAAAAAAAAAGAATACAAGAAAGACACTCGCATTAAAGAAAAAATAAAAGTCAGTTGGTGTTCAAAATACACGTGGTCTTATTTTTATGCGACGCGTGTTTAGAATAAATAACGCAAAATGGAGTGAATATAATATGAAAACGTACATTACAACTTTAACAAATCAAAATTCTATTGCGGAAGAAATTAAGAGCAGATTGAGGTCAGGAAATGCGTGCTATCATTCGGTGCAGAATCTTTTGTCTTCCAGGTTGCTATCCAAAAATTTAAAGATCAAGATATACAGCACTAAAATTTTGCCTGTTATTTTGTATGGGTGTGAAACTTGGTCGTTGACATTGCGGGAGGTAAGGAAGTTGAGGGTGTTTGAGAATATGGTGTTGAGGAGAATATTTGGACCTAGGAGGGACGAGGTAATGGGGGAATGGAGGAGAGTGCATAACGAGGAGCTAAATGATTTGTACTCCTCACCCAACAATGGGCGGGTGATAAAATCGAGAAGAATGAGATGGGCTGGGCATGTGGCGCGTATGGGTGAGGAGTGTATAGGTTCTTGGTGGGGAAACCGGAGAGAAAGAGACCACTGGGGAGACCTAGGCGTAGATGGATGGATAATATTAAGATGGATCTCCAGGAGGTGGGACGTGGGTATATGGACTGGATTGGGCTGGCCCAGGATAGAGATAGGTGGCGGACGCCTGTGAGTGCGGTAATGAACCTTCGGGTTCCGTGAAATGCGGGGAATTTCTTGACTAGCTGCAAACCAGTTAGCGTCTCAACAAGGACTCTGCGCCATGGAGTAAGTAAGTAAGTATATTATCTTTTGTACAGAAGGGGTTACGTTTCTGCCTCCTTTGTGCGTCTGTTAATACGAAATGTCGAAAACAGTTCTTGTTGTTACGGTGAAAGGCACACATTACGGCTCGTGCAAAGGCCACTGCTGATATTGACAACGCATAATTAGAGTGTTTTGAATTCAATTAACCCAAGTTTGACTGCACCTAACAACAGCTGGCCACAAACGCAGCCTTAAACTTCATTTGTCAGCCAGTTCAAGTAAGCCCACATACACACTATTTCCATATTCGAAGAATCTAAATTATGTTAAAAAATTATTACTTCTACAATAAAAGGCCACAAGCATTAGCAAGTCAGGGATACACGCACTGCGAGGTTAAGACCACAACAGGGCCGTGCGTGGACAAAAAGGCAACGCTCGTATCGCTTAACCCGAACTGTTGTGAGGCAATCGACTTCATTTTTAAAAAATACAGGAAAACTACAAGAAAAAATGTAAGGGACATAGATGCATGTTTCATGATTTTCTACAACACATGTATGCAACATTTTTATGCTCTTAGATAAGATGAAATATTTAATGCGTTACGTTAGATACACACACAAAAATGCAAGTGTGAATTCACGCAAAGTGTGTGTTATTATTATCCGACTTTAGCCAAAAATGGAACATGTCGACAAAGCTTAGCAAGTCTTCTCAGAGTCACCGCGTATATTATGAAAATCCATTCAGTGACTGCAGAAAACGGAGAGACAGATGGCATTGGCAATAGATGCCCCTTGTACCTTTTGTTTACCATGTGCACTGAACGTGCGCTAAACTAACGACGAGACAAAGTTGAATTTGAAACAACTGTTGTAGCAAAGCGATACCGAGTACAGTGTACAGGGTTATTCATAATTCCCTGACACATTTCACAAAATCGGTACACATTAGGACTTCAAAATGCGACCCACATGCAGGAAGAGATACTCTCTAAGTTTATTTGCACGTTCCGCGGGTGCTAGTTTCATCGATGACCGCCAGGGGAGCAGACTGAATGAAAATGGCGGCGAAGGGAGCAGTGTAGACTAGGCGCTGTTTCGCTGGCCACCAAGATCGCCTAACCTAATGTCATGCGATTTAAAAATTATGGCGATATGTTAAGGACTCTGTTTTTCTACCGCTTCTACAACAGGATCCGCCTCAGCTGTGAGGACGAATCATCGCTGCCGTCTCAGAAATCGATCGTGACATGCTGCAGCAGGTATGGGCGGAAATGAATTATCGGCTTGACGTCTGCCGTGTCACAAAGAGCGGGCATATACAGCACCTAAGAGGTATGCAAAATCAATTGGAGAGCTTCTCTTTCCATCCATAGCTCGCACGTTACAATCTTTCCGCCATTCAAGTGTACCGATTTTATGACGTGTGTCAGGGAATTATGAATAACCCTGTATACATATATCCTATGATTCAGTCATATTTCAGAAGCTCATTCTTCATGTCATTCCCAGCTAGAAATGTTATGGAAACACGAATTAGATTGTCAGCGTCTATGGGACTAAATCTATTTTAAATTGAAGATTATCTGGACATTCAGGGTACGGTCGCACTGCAAGCTTGTTGTTTGGAGATTTTCGGGGTAGTAGATGCTCGGAAGGAATGCGGTTTTAACGAACAGCAAGAAACTTAATAAGGCGTCCGCACTGACCACCCTTCCTCTAAGCGGCCGCCTGGTTGAGTTTCCTATTGTTGGTCAAAACCGCATTCCCTCCGATTACCTACAAGTCCGCTAATCTCCATGCAAAACACCTGGAGTTCGTAACCTCCAGACCTGCGCAGAAATATACTGAGGTCTTAACGTAAAAGTGGCCACTATTTTTCTCCAATCTGAACCAAAACTTGAATATGTCAACAAACTTTGTTATAACTCCGCAACATGAAGTATCATAAGAATTCGTTCAGCGGTTTAAATTGCTGCATGTCGACAGACAGACAGACGGAAATACAAACCTGGCGAAGCTGAGGGATGCATTATTGCAGGATATGTTGCAAGCGCATCACGTCCTTAAATCCTGTCGCTATTTACTTACGAAAATCTGCTGTGATTTTAGAACTACGCTGCAAGGTGCTATACACATGTTTACAACACAAGACAGAATAACACGCTTGTGGGTGCGTTAAAAAAAAGTACAGAAGTAAATTATGCAGCGGGGAATGATTGCCACATATGCTGTTTTACGTCCGCGTAAAGGGAACAAAGGACTTGAAATTTGAGACGAAAACCTGTAGGTCAGTGTGAGATATGTCAAACCCGTTGATCCAAAAATAATCTTGGGAATAGGGAAATAAATGTTTATACACGAGGAAGTTAACTATTTTTAAGAAATAATCAGCAACAAACCAGTCGCTGCTTCAAATTCTACATAAGAAGTATATTAATAAACGTGATTATTTTCGTGATGCATTTCGGGATTCTGTGTCAAGTGTCACTACTGTCGTAACGCATGAAGTGTGCAGCAGCTAGCATGAAATTCCTTCAATTTGTCGAAAAGTCAATTCAGGTAACATACACACACACACACACACACATTCACAGACTGTATGGTGTCATAATCGAATCGTGTCTGGTAACATAAGGAAAGTAGGCTACCAAAAGCAAACGAAAAAACGGCTACTGTTTCTGCAAAATAAAACTACAACTAGACAACAAGGTGTACGAATAACGTAACATTGAGGCGGTCCGTGCTACAATTGTTACAGCGGAAAAGCAGTAAGTATTACATATTCCGTAAGCGTATTTGCAGTCTGTGGTACCCAGTGTGAAATGCGCATGCGCCATACTGTCATTGGTGGCCTCTCCGGCTCTACTGTATTTGTCCACACTATCTCATTAACGGCACGATTAAAAAAAAGTTACTGAACATAAAATGTGTTCTTATTTTCCCTACAACTTTTGTCTGACACATTCCTCATTGTAAGAAGAATGGAGCACAATACGATCAAATATGTATATCGGTCTTAATGTCAAGTACACGTTATTCTTGTCTGATTTTAACGGAACTTGAATTTTCTAAAAATACTCCAATATCGAATTTAATGGAAGTCCGTGCCGTGGAAGCCGAAGTGTCCCAAGCGGACAGGCGGAGGGACGGACAGACATGACGAAGCTACTAGTCGCTTTTCGCAATTTTGCGAACGCGCCTAACAAAACAGGGTGACGGGTTTATCACGTTCAACGAAGGTACACCTTCTGGCACAATATCATACCCAACTGATCCCACTGTTGACATTACTGAGAATTAACGTCATAATATGGCTGTTTCTCCCGAATGGCCTTTGTTTGCATTCAATTAGTTTCGTTCCTACAGTTTGACCTGTTCACCTCCTTAACGTCAGTGTTCGAATTCTTAATACATTGTGGAATTTGTGTTACAGATTCAGGGGCACGATGACCTGCCTAAGTACGAAATACTGCGAGGTTTATCCAGGGCAGGGCAAAGAACCAGCATGAGTTGTCATCGATCGACATCTGCTCTGACCCGAACAGTCGCAAATGGCAGGCTGTTAACTTTGCTCATATACTGTGTTTAATACCTCCCTTAGTCGCAGTTATAACGCGTGATGTAATCTGACAATTAGGTGATACAACACCAAAATTTGAAGGAACTGGAAGATATCTAAAAATCAGTGCTTCCATGGAGGAGGAAGGAAGCAGAAGCGCACAAGTTAAGGTATCAGTAGTAGCTTGTGAAGACAAATTCGGTTTTTCCAGATGCGTTATTTATGACTACGTATACCTCACTGTCCTTGAAATTCACTTCATGTGGTGCGGATGCAAGCGCACTATTACCAAGTCAATCGGACTAGAGACATAGCACTGCACAAGAGTGCAAAGTTACCGTTTCCTTGTATTTCGTTACATGTTCACCACACCTAAAACTTTTCCACACAGACACTTTAAAGGTCTTAATGATGTATGAGGCTTACATATCTGTGAAGGGCGTACACGCGCGCTGCTTTCAAGACTCGAGCCTTGTAGGATAAAGTGCCCTACAGATTGGTGCAGTTACCAAAGATTCGGCGAAGCTCTCTGCCACCCTCTTCAGAAAAGTCTATGTCACATTCTCCTTTTACTGGCAAGAGTATGAAGAAAGGAAGCTAGTCGAAACGTCGGCGACTATTCACGTAATACATTAGAAGACTCGAATCTTAGTAGACACCGCTGCGTTTTAAACTTCAAATTAAACGTCATATAAGACTGGGGTAATATTAAACGAATGTGATAGGCTCATTTAAAGTTCCGTTTAAACTTCTCGCAGAGTAGAGCTGACATACGCACTGAACTGGCCCCACAAATTTAGTGCATAACGCCTCCTAGCACAAATTTCCATTGAAATCCGTTCAACAGTTAAAACGTGCTAATTGGATGGAACTGCCATTTTATCGGAGAGTTTACCTTATTTTTGCAATTGCACTCTCCCCCATGGAACATGGAACAGCAGCAAAGCGACTGACCACCTCAATTGGACGACCAGAAAAACGGATTTTCCCTTCGCCACCTCTCGTTTGCTGTCCAGTGGGAATCGAATGACTTTGCCGGGGATTATAGCGACCGGAACGTGACGATGATCAACAATCTGGTGTCGAAATCTAACATGTGTGGAACGTTACCTTTAACCCTACCGATGTTCAGACAGAGATAAATTCATAGTATCCTTATGAACATACAACACTTCCTACAGTGTTTTCTAACTACTCGGACTACAGTTTAAACCTTTAAACACGGTCTACATCTTATTTAAAATTCAGACAATACCTCATAGACAACACGCTATACCTTCATCATAAGAAACAATTCAGTTATACTGCTTAGGGAAGTCATCACTGTTGATTCTAACAATCATAAAATGGTATAAACACATCACGTGGGAAACATCCAAAATTTCTGAATACAGGATCAAATTATACAGAATAAAATTAAAGTATGTACGCTCCTTTTACTGCCCATATTTTACGAAATGAAATGACTCAGTGTCGGCAGCCAGAAATAGCTGGGGGATATGCATTGAAATTTTGTTATGATAATCGGCCCTGATACTGAAGACAGCGTTCGTCGGACTGCAGTGAGTCAGTGAGCTACCTTGCAGAGGCCAGTTGCTACGTACACCAAACAACTCACATCGTCTGTCCAGCAACTGTGTTTCCCACGTTACCGCTTTGTTTGCATCGATCCTTTGTGTACGAACCCTCTACTCTCATCCCACTCCAATACTGGTACCTTAGGGTAAGGACGGAATGCAACAAACAACAAAGCAGAACTTGCTAAGATATTTGAATATGTCGGCATGGTTGCCACATCTCAAACACAGTTTCCCACAACAAGAATTCATAAGAATGAAAACTGCTTAAAATGCATCGCTTTCATATCTACTCTTTCTGTTATTCAAATTCATGAAAGATGGAGACTAAACATCCAGTGTTTTGACGATTCATGTGGTGTGGTCTTGTGACAACACATGCTCTGGTAGGTCTGGTAGGTGGTTGTTAAAATTTTGCACGTACTGTCTCTATCTCTAGTTTTTTTTTTACCTACCAAACTACACGGTGTCGTGACGCAAAAGAACACAAAGCGAATCTTCACAACAGGAAAAACACGTTGTGCTGATTCTTTACTCCATCATCACAACGCCTTTAAAGTTTGGCTCTGTCTGAAGAAAAAACAACCTTTTATTTCTCCCGTCATTCCCCTTCATTTAACCGAATCCGTAGGATAAAGGCGGCGGAGAAAACAAATTGTGTTTGTTCCCTGAATCAGACAAAATCCTTTATGTTCTGCTCATCAGGTTACTGACCTATCATGCAGGTGGCTAACATAACGAAAATTACCAACAAAACATCGTTTTAAGGGGGTTAATAGAGTGCAACAAATAGAAACTAAATCTTAGGCAAGGTCATCCCGTTGTGTTAATCAACTAGATAAGCACAGGTAAAACACCCAAAATGCAACTCATTTGTTGATAGCAAAATATTACCTACAAAACTCACTACAAGTGTCAGCCCATAGAAGGGGCCACTTCAGACGATAAAATACAAAAGTGCGTACAAAGTCAAGCAATACTGAGACGAAAGAGGCCTCTGTCTTAGAAGCGTGAAAACATTTGCTGCTTGTTCAAACACATGCTTTTTAATATACATTCATTTAAAACACCAACACTTGCACCTTGTCTTTAAAATATTGTAAAACCTTATTTGGTTAAAACACTTTAAAAACATTCATTAATTTCCTACATGTTTCGGTTGCTATTTTTCAACTATCATCAGGGAGCATCAAAGTTCTGCTAAAGTTACTTATGTACTTAGCAGAACGTTGATACTCCCTGATGATGGTTGAAAAATAGCAACCGAAACATGTAGGAG
>Ga0136643_10011057_pt1 | contig 13370 bp, 5 predicted proteins | sample TergutLab28metaG_FD_96883 | JGI IMG/M metagenome (GOLD analysis project Ga0136643, IMG submission 96883) | Labiotermes labralis P1 segment gut microbial communities from Petit-Saut dam, French Guiana - Lab288 P1 (version 3) (version 3) | ecosystem: Host-associated > Arthropoda: Insects >...
AGGGCATTGAAAAGGTGCTACCCATTCTCTTTGATCCCAAGGTTCAAAAATAGTTGGAATTTTCCTTCCCCCCCCCCCCCCCCTCCCCACATATTTAAATATAATGGTGCATAAACACAGAAACAACTAACTTCCATTAATTGAAAAAAAAGTTTTTGAAAAATAAGATTAACATATAGGCAGAATGACATTGAAAAAATATGTATCCAAATTAAATCTTCCAAGAGACATGCACAGAGAACTAGAATATCATACCTACTGAAATCTGTTCAATAAAATATACATCCCATACACAGGGTAATTTATGACTCCATGTCTTAACTTCAGTACCTCTCTCCTGAGGTCATACTCAGTCAGAAATGTATGAACAAAGGTCCAGTTCTGAAGGGCCATACACAGTGATTGTGAAATAACTACATATGTTAAATGGCTATATCACTTAAACAGAATATAATATTGCTAAAATACTTGCACAACTTTACAGTCCTTACACCAGCATCTAATTTCAGATTTTAACATAAGCCTCTACCATTTTGCATACAATTCTGCAACTTGGAGGACATGCTCAACACTCTTCATTAAGAAGTCAGGCAAATGATAAAACTATCAAGTATTCTTCGCTTTGAGCAGAGGATGTCTTCTTTGGCCCAACCCCTCAGAAAGGAATCACATCTGTTGGACCTGGAAGCCATATCCACCAGTAACAAAAATGGTTGGCAACAGGGAGTTCAAAATGTGGTGGTGCTCCATCTTGCATGAAGTGCAGTTCTTCAAAACTGTCCCACTGAGAAATAATGGGCAGCACTAAATTGACAAGCACATTAAATTAGCACTCACTATTCAACATGTCCTGTTTTCACTTAACATAGTAGCTTCAAAAAATTCCCGGAATTCAACAGTGTAATTTACAGGAATTGCTACTGTAAATAAAGAACTGTACATTGACATCTTTTGTCACCTTAGGGATGTGGTCAGAAAAGAATGCCCAGAAAATTGGAGAACCAACAGTTGATTTCTCCTTCATGGTGATTCCCCAGCACACCAGTCGGTTTTGGTCAAGGACTTTTTTATTAATGAACAATGTGACAACACTGGAGCATCCCCTGTACTCTCCTTATCTGGCTGCACCTGATTTTTACCTGTTCCAACGACTGAAGTCAGCACTGAAGGGACATCACTTTCATGATGCAACTGATAGCATTAAGAATGTGACAGGGGAGCTAAAATGGCTTTCACTAAATGGCTAACAAGAATGTTTCCAACACCTTTACAGTCACTGGCACAAGGGTGCTATTTTGAAGTAAACGTAGCTTAAATGACTGTACTGTTTTGTATTTATAAGATATAAAGTTATTCCAGGAACATTTTGAAGCTACCACATACAATCACTCTGTACGTCTGTCATTACCTGAATGTTAAAAGAACAAGTGAAGAACTACTTATATAAAGCTTTGTCTGCTGAATTTACAATACATATTAAAAATGTGCAACCTTGGCCTTAGTGCAGTTCCTGGCACATCAACAAAAACATGGCTAGATTAAAATCTGCAAGGACACATGAAAGATATGAGGTACCAGCAAAAAGTGGAAAGACCAGTGGCATTCACCATTGCATTTTGCACAACGCAACACATGTAAACAACAATACTAATGAACTGATGAGTGCCGCACGCTAAATTTATATGCATCCCATGAAGATGGAGAAAGAAATTTTGCACATATACTGCAAAATTTAGTAATATATGCTTTATGTACATATATGTTCACTTATTCTTATATTCTTACATTCTATATTTATATAACATTTCTGACTAAAAATGACCTCAGGAATGACATCCCGAGTTACATCATCAAGTAATGAATCACTGCGTATAATGTCTAAAAAAAGTATGTCAACAGATTAAGAGCATACCTGCTACTAATTTTGAATTGGGCCCCTAAGTTTAGTTACCCTTTTAATGGTCAAAATGTTTTATAGGTCCACAGTGCTCAGTTTGATCAGAACTGGTCAAAAATTTTAATTCATAAACATATTTTTACAATGATAACAGCTCAGAATAACAAATTTAAACACTGAAAATATCACTTGGGCCAAACTTTGAACTGTGAAGTACATATTTTATGAAAGGTACCTTACAAAATAATGGCTAAAATATGTTTTCATTGGTGACAGAAGGATAATAATACACCCAAAAGTTGATGGGGGAATTAGTTATATCCTGAAGGTAAAAATTCTAGTCACTGAAAATTACATGAGGGCCACTGAAATTCAATACTTGAAAGAAGTATGTGTGTCAGTTGAGAGAAGAATGATAATGACAAAAACATACATTAGATAAGAGTCCTTGTTGGGAAGACAGTAACCCAAAATGTTAGGCAACTGATTCATTCTTTAACTGTACATCACATAGGAAAATAAATGTAGATGAAATGCCTTGTTTGGTTACAGATGTGTAGCCCAGAGTAACTGAAATTGAGTATAGTGTTTTCTAACTAGTATATTTCAGCAAAAACTCATATTTGTGTATAAATAACTTAAAATAAGCAAGTAGCTGACAGATGTGGAAATCGTAATATATAAACAGATAAAATGCAAGTTTTCCCAAAGTACACTGATGTACCAGTTTGCAATAATCTGTCACTTATTTTTTATTACACTGGAAGAACCCAGTCATATCATTTTATTTAAAAGTTTTCAATGATCTGGCAACTTACTTTCCAAGACAGAAGTGGTTATGCCATAATTATAATGCTACTATTATATACAATTATCCTTAGCAATATAATGTATTGTTTAAAATTTATGGTACGAATGTACCATAGCCTATCCCTGTTAAGATATTGGTTTGATACCAAAGTGTTGGATAAGGGATTGCAGTGTTCATATAACAATAATAAATGTAGCAAAATTAAATAACTCTCATATACCAAGAATGTTAACAAGAACTTTACAGCTTATATTATCAAAGTGAGGAGCTTAACAACAAAAAATATATCTGATCTGTTAGTCCTTATCAGGCAGTGTGACCCCTGTGATAATTTTAGCTCAGACCACGTAGTGTCCAACATATTATGAAACCACCACTTCAGAGTGCACTGTAACAATACACATCTCCTGCTGTAGCACTAAAAACCTTTCATTTTACATGGAGAATTAACTTACATATTTTATGTGTCTCAGCATAAACAGCAACTAATTTCACTCTGCAGCATTAACCAGTTTGTCTTTATAGTAGTGATGAAACATATATACATATTTCTTATGATTCTCAAAACACAATTACTTCTTTAACCCTTCAGTGTGGAGCAACGTGCATACTTGCAACACATGGTGCTGTCTTCATTCATTTATAACATGAATGGTTTTAGGGGACATCACCTTGATCTTTGCATTGTTTTGTAGGTATTGAAATGTTCTTCATGTGCAGGTAAAATATCTGCCCTGACACCACTGCTTCAATTATTATGCAACACCTACTTTTGCTCAGAGATTTTTCTGAACTCCACAAATTTCCATTCTAGACAGTCAACTGTTGTATTGTGACCTCTTGGAGAAAATGCAGAATACTAATACAGGGATAAATGATGTGGGGATCAGTTTATTTTCCATGGTCAGATTCGATTTCATTCATGTCTGTAAGAGCTTTTACCATCCTACGCTTCCACAGACTGCTCTCTAAAATGTCTCTGTCATTGTGAATGCACAGTCACATCTTCTCAAGTGAGTGTAGGCACTTGTAACACAACTAATACAAATATGCAATAACAGAAGACAGAGAAATGGTTTTCTATTCACTAAGCAGCTAGACTTCAAAATAATGTTGAAGGCTGAAATTGTTGTTTCCTTGACTCATAATGCAACAGAAAGAAGCTTTTAATATCTGACCCACAGGCTTAAAATTGTAAGAGCAGGAGTACAACACTTGTCAAAATTTCTTAGCACAAATGGAAAAAAAAAAATCAATTTCTCTCAAGAGAGACTGCAGGACTAGACAACAGAAGACAATGTGTGAAGATGCGGTGTAATGAAGACTGACACAACCTGAATGTTCATACAGTCATATTCATGTAAATATATTCATTTTGTACAAATTAGTTTTTGATTGGACTAAATCAATTTTATACAATTTCTGTCTAAAACTCTGAATTTTGAAAACTTAAATGTCCAAGCTAAGCTAGAAAACTCCGGCTGGCAGGAGATACACTTGGCATTTAACCTGGCTGCTAGAAGACAGTGTATGAGTTTTGTTAAGGTTCTTGTATACAAGGTGTGATTTGTGCTACAGTGTTAGTATTGGACATTACTTTTTGGTTACAACTCACTGGACAATGTGTTTATGGATGGTGTTAAAAGAAGAAACAGCTGTTGTAAGTGTAGCTAGTGAAGAGAAAGGGAATGGATAAATGGTACATGAAGTTGTTCAGTTGGCTACTGAAACCATGGTTCTGAATTCTCTAGTTATTTATACACAAAATGAAGAACAAAATATTGATCGCCTAAAATTTAGGATAGACTTGGTTGAGGGCTTGTTGGTGAAATATTCAGTGCTGCATGGTGTGTCAGCTCATGATAGTGGCAACAACAACAAGAGGCCACTTTCCAAGAAGAATACCTCCCACAGAAAAGAAACGTACATGAAGAAGACAGTAGGTTTTCTGCAACAAACACAAAGGGGGGGATTGCATACTAATGTGAAGGCTGTGACTTTGCTCTGTGCGTCAATTGGTGTTGCAAGGTCTACCATACAAGGAAAAATTACTGATGTCATGTAAATTGAAAGCATATCATCTACGGTACATAAGAAACTACCATTCCACGTTTCAATCACATATAAAAAAAATACAGAAGTTAGTTTAGATAAAAATGCAGGCATTTTTAAACAGTTTTGAGTGAAATTTAATACCCTTAAATAATTCACCGACATTGTGCTATGGACATGGTTAAAATACTTTCTGCATGGAAGGGTTAATCAGCATTAACTGACTTATTTTGGTAATGAAGGCAAGTGCGTTTTCTAAGAGATAGAAACTTAAATTTCAACTATTATTTAGAGATACTTCTGGGTTCAAAGCTTAAGAGAACAAAATGGATTAAGGAATTAATTACACCACTGACACTGATATCAAGAGATATTACAGCATAATACAGACAGAAATTTCAATCTCACATACAAAACATGCATGTGTTTGTACCATTCACATATTACTTGCTATAGGAGGGAATTCCCTGATATAAATGCTTTTCTACTGGAGTTTAAAAGATTTATGCAAATCGCCATGATTTTGGATTGGTCAGAGGGTCCTGTACAGTTTGCAAATTCTTTTCACTTAATGATTAAAAGTGTATTATACTGTGGTACTTTCATGACTGAACAATATCCCCATTCAAGATACACTCCAGAGTACATTAACAAAAACATATGTCTTAATCTTATAAACAAAGAACTATATTAAACAACACAAAGCACAGTCAGAACTTACAATGGAGTGGAACTTTTCACTGTGTACTATGTCTTAATTAAATACATGTCTACTTTACTCTAAGACTGTGACGGAATCACAATAACTAAGATATGAATATAACAGTTCTATAGATATTTTCATACCATAATGCTAAAAAAAGATTTTCTGAAACACTCTTACTGGAACATTGAAAAACTTCAAGAATGGCCATCATAATCAACATGCAATCACACTGAAATGCAACAACATTGCATAAGCAATATTCAAACACCAATACATCTCCACATACATGTGATTATTACACAGCAATCTTATCCATGTGCACTCCATTACAGAATCACCAAGATTTGCAATGCATTATTTAATACATTGTCTAGCAAATAGAATTCTGAGTAAGAATCAACTACTCTGTAGGATTCTGACAATGATGTAGCACATTTTGAATCATTTACCTTCTGGTTTTTTTCCACCACCACCTGTTACAAATACCAACACTACATTTTTGGGACAGCATCATTCCCCAACCTGACTAAAAATAACATCACCGATCCATTTGAGACCAAATATCAAAGCTATTCTAAATCTCTGGGTCCAGAGGTTCAGAACAGCTGTGCTTATTAGTCCCAACTGAGAGGTTGTAACATCATTTTTAGCTTGAGGACAGGAACCGAAACTGACCTCAAATTTCGATGCTTTTTAACAAGGTCAATGGACGATTCCAAGTGTATACTAAAAAAAAAATGCAGAAAAATATGATCACCTTACCATAAAGCAGGAAGGCTAATTTGTGTGCTAAGCTCTGTTACATTAGGCAATGCACATACATTTAAATTTAATTGGACTGGTATGCGATCAGATACAGAAAGGTTACATAGAGGGTTTTGATGAGAAAAACAATTCGGACAACTTCCACCTGGAAGACTACAATGGAAATGGAAGAGTAACATATAGATGACTTTTAACATGTAATGATGGGAGGGGGATGGTACTGTCATGTGTAATAGTGGGATCTGTTATTGGATTCTGCTACACAGTGCTGTTTGGCTGCTCCAGAGAGTTAGGTGTGGCAAAGGATTAAAAAAATTTGTTTCATACAGGTCAACATGAATGCTTATACAAAAGTAATGTTTTTAGATGATCGTAAAAGAGAGTATGGAAAATAAAACATGCAACACTCCTTACTATGTGAGATTTGAGGTTCTCAACAGCTATGTTACTCTCAAGTCCTCTGGGATGTAAAGCTCTGTTTCTGAGTGTGGAGCTCCTTACATTTCAAATGACTACTTGACCCTGAAGAAGGAAAAATAATCCTTCAAAAGGTTGGAAACTACACACCCAATGACAGAGGATCACATACCAGGAGACGTGAAACTTTAGTCTTTACTACATTTCTTGTAACACATCCACATTCCAGAATAAGTGTGTGTGTAAGAAAACTTCCAAGCATGTTTGGGTTTAACAAGTAAGTGACAGTTTCTTTTCAGCTGACCAGTACATTCTAGTGTGAATAATATGGTGAAGCAGTAATAATTATTCTGCAAGATTTTTCCACAAAATAAACTTGTCTGAATCCACAAGTGCAATGAAAGGCCAAAAAAACTACTCCATAAATCTCATTCATCTTTCCTGGGTAGAAACATCCTACTTTTGGACATTAAAATAACATTCCAAGGGTGCGAAATATGTCAAGTAAAGGAGGCCTCAGAAGGTTAAACTGCATAACCAAAAGCTGCCAATGCTTTCCCTTTGAAACTTATACTATTATGGCAAAAAATGACATCAGATTCTATTAGCCTTTCAATGTTCCTTCCTCACTTACTAAAATAACAAAATATTAACCAGTAATACTCATGCAGACATAATTAAGAAAAACTACAGAAGGAAGTAAGAATACTAACAATAGACTGTAAAATGTTTTGTGTTGGGGTAATAAAATGCTATCTTAAAATATTTATTTATAAATTCTATGTTCATTCTTGCAGCCTATGTATCTTCAACCCTTCATGCAAGAATTGCACACATCCTCCCCCATGTCCTTAAAGCAAATAATAGCCACAAAAATATCTTATGGATGTTCACTGGTCATCACAAAAAAAGCTAGTTTAAAATCATCTACAGTTTATAAAACAGCTTTTGGTTATATAATTTGAACATAATAGCTTTGCCTACACATTATTTTTATCTCATATCACTTCTTTCAAAAGCCACATTATTCTGAAACAGTTGGCCTCACCATGCTACTGATTGTTTTGAGAGTCAGTTCAGCAATTTAAATTCCCAAAATAATACCATCTGGAAACTACACATCAAAGTGTATCTTAATGGCATTAGTACTGCCATTTGCCTTTCTGTAGACACTATGACCTCTGAATGTATACTCTGTAATATATCACTGAAAGAGTAAGAAAAATTAATCTTATGCGTATTGGACTGTGCACCATCTTGATATTTGAATAAAGGTAGACCAACTAGATGACACTTGCTTTATTATGTCAATTTACTGCTCAACATGTTCCAGATGTTAATACATCCATCTTCAGGAGTTTGTGACTACTTGTTCCGTTGTTGTGTAGGCTGACTTGAGGCATGTTGGTGTTATGTAGCGGGATTGTCTGTTGGTGATGTGGTATCCGTAGTGGTAGTGGTTCAGCCCACACTCGGATACTATATCACCAACAGACAATCCCACTACATAACACCAACACGCCTCAAGTCAGCCTACACAACAACGGAACAAGTAGTTGCAAGCTCCTGAAGATGGATGTATTAACATCTGAAACATGTTGAGCAGTAAATTGACACAATAAAGCAAGTGTCATCTAATTGGTCTACCTTTATTCAAATAAGAAAAATTAAGTTGAACTAGATTCATGTTGTACAGGATTAAGGTTCCTTTGACAATGAATACTCACACCACAAGTGGGAATTTAAATATTACTAAATGTGGTTTCAATTTATTTTAGTTAATGATATTGACACAGGCCACATAACTACGATTTTGCCTGTCATTTGTATGGGTGTAAAACTTGGTCTCTCACACACAGGAGAGAACACAGGCTGAGGATCTTGATATTGTATATAATGTGCATTACATTTAATAACACATTTATTAAACCAACTTTTACACATTATATGGTGTATATTAAATCACATTCTAATTTTCACTCTGACATATTTCAGCATCCACTGATACCATCTTCAGTGAGTTCATTCTTACTGTAGTTGTTTCTCAACAAACCCGAATGGTAAATTCATATAAGTGATTTTGGAATGACTAAAAGCACCTGATATCCACCTGCTATCCCAAACATAATTTAAAACTTACAGATACACTTTTTAAAACAGTACTGTTCAATGACCATTTATAACCATCCTACTAGGCTCAAAACATGTATGACTGAAGAAATTCATGGTGTCTGAAAAAGGGCACCTGTGAGTTTCGAATTATGTTCCTATAACAGATGGATATCGAGTGCTTTTAGTCATTCCGAAGTTACTTTTACAAAATCACCATTCGGATGCGCTGAGAAGAAACTACAGAAAGGACAAACTCCCTGAAGGTGGCATCAAAGGATGGCAAAATGTATCAATGTGAAAATTAGTATGTAACTTGATATACACAACATACAGCATACAATTTGGTGTAATAAATTGTGTTTTAGGCTGAGGGTGTTCAAGAAGAGGGAGCCATGGACAATATTTGGACCTAAGATGGAATAAGTAACAGGAGGATGGAGGAAAATGAATAATGCTATCCTTGATTTGTACTCCTTAACAAATATTATTAAGGTGATTATACCAAGGATGAAACTGGCAGGGCATGAGGCATGTATTGGGAAGAAGAGAAATAAATGCATAAAAACTTTCTGTGGTAAAACCTGAATGAAAGAGACAGATAGGAAGATGTCAGCATGGATGGGAAGATAGTATCAAAATGGATCGTATGAAACAGGGCAGAATGGCATGGACTGGATTCAACTAACTTTGGGTAGAAAGCAGGCTCCCGTGAACAAAACAATAAACCTTCATATTAGAAAAATGCAGCACACTTCTTGACTAAGTGAGGAAATGTTAAGTTCTGAAAAAGGACTCCAATCCTCTGAGTTAGTTAACAACCATGACGTGGTTGCCAGGAAATTGAATAGTACCCTCAATGTGATAAAAAAAAATTATGTTTAAAATCAAATGCAAGAAACTCCATAAGTTCCTAGGCAATGTTTTACTGAATCCACATACAAATACTGCATTTTGGATGTAGCATTTACCTCAAACATTAAATAAAACAACAAAATGTTTTTACCAACATTTCTGATGAATCTCAAATTAGCACAAAATGGGTAATATGCATCACATTGAATTGACATAAAATTTCTTCCAGCTGTTTCCTTCACCATCTGTGAGTATTATAATACAATACTGAACAACAGGCCAAGAGACTCACTAAAAAGGAAGTGTACGTGGAGAGTTACTGAAATTAAGTTCCTGATTCAGCCTGAATTTCACATTTTGTTTTGTGTCAATATACATGTGCATATATTATATATAAAAGCACAGAGAATAAAACCTTTTGAAACCATTCTGTGACTTTCTGGGCACTACATATCGAATCTGCAAAATCAGTCACACACAAACTAAGTTGTTTCACATTAAAATGGAACCTGGCCTACCACACTTTGTTTAAAAGGCATAGGTAGGAATATATGGGTACTGTGTGATGACCAGTGAGACTGAACATAATACTTAACAGAATAATTACAACATTAACCCTTGACATACAAAATTTGAGGAAACCAACAAAAATGGAAAAGATTTGTGACAGTAGCTGTCAGATATCACACTGCTTTCACTGCTCTACAGTAACAAGTTGAAGGTTAGATGAATGACACTAAATTCTCTACGCAGTATCTATAGTATACTGTGTAGACAGAAAAGAAAAGGTTGGCAAGACAATTAATAATAAAAATAATGGTAAAGCAGTCACCAAAATAATAAACACTTCACTGTGATTTTGGAACAGCTGTATACAAATAAATGTAACATTAATGAAGCAATAACTACAAAAAACACTTTTTAAACTCAGATTCCACAAAACTGGAATAACAGTACAATTATTAGATGCTAAAAGTCTAAAACAAATCTGTTCATGCATTTCTGTTAATAAATTCAGTCAACATGTTACTCAATACACTCATTCACAAATAACTGGTGGTAAACAATAGGAACTGTTTGAAGTTGGACCTTCAGAAACAAACCAACCAACCAAAAGTAGCATGATATGAAATTATTCCATTTGCACCAAACTGATATGGCTATGAACACATGATGTTACAATTTCAAATGTGACAGTCTTGTTTACTTAGACATATTATTTCATATTGGCAAGCTACACAACATTTTGAGATGATTATTTGTTGACACTTGTGCTATCAAAGACACAAAGCCATACATTGAAACATAAAGTATTAATGTAAACTGTATTCAAAATTCACATTTTGTTTACAATCACTTTTCATATTATAGATGATTCGAGTTTTTTAATTAGCAAATAAAAAGTGCAGCACATAAGAGTAATTTTATGATGTAATGGAAAGTTACAAACGTCTAGTAAGCAATAAATATGTAGGTATATTTTCCAATGTATCTGTCTGCTGGATTTTTTTACTGGAATCAGCAGTACACACAATGTGTCCTGTATGGAAGTAAGACTCTCTCTCTCTCTCTCTCTCTCTCTCTCTCTCTCTCACACACACACACACACACACACACACACAATTTTAATATCAAAGATTTTAAAAATGATATAAAAGTTAAAGTTCAATCCTTCAATAAATAGTTCAAAGCCAACAAACTAACTGTATTGTGCCAAGAACTGCTGTATATGTGTAAAATTTATTTTATTTGTTCTATATCCAAAGTATTACCTGTTTTGGATTCATAGCAAGTTAAAAATTTAAATTCACAAAAAACACATACACACACACAGTTTGAGTTACTTTTGTGTTTATAATGCACGAAATATGTAGAAGCAGTAACTATAATGAAGCATGGTGACAAAAAAAAATATTCATGCTGTCACTACTATCTCTATGGCCTGTGTCTGTGAGAGCAAAGTTTGTGTTTCAATTCACTGCAGTATCTGCAATTAGAAAAGTCAATAATTTGGATGAAATATTTATCCAAAAATGTGAAAAGTAATACTAATGTATATAATAGTACATGTTACCAGCCATATTCCAATTCTGCAGTACCAAGGTAATATATGAAAAGTTACACTACATGATTTCAAAAAAATAAATAATAGAAAATTATAAACCACAATGATCCACAGAAATAAACTTGTTTTATCAAACAAAAATACATTTAATGGAACTAAACCACTGTGTTGTACAAAAAGGTTATTTTCTGCACTGGAATAGATATTAGTTCCCAAGCAAGTGAACTTAATACAATGCTATGTACTTTCATTGACTGAATATAAACAAGACTTCCCTCATCAAATTTCCACAGAACTGTCAGTAGATAAGGTGAGTACAAACAGGGCCTGTACAAAAACTAGGCAAATTGAAGCAAGACAGGTTTGTGTGGGTTCTCAGTGTTTACCAAGATACCACATCTAACAAACAAGCAAGCAAGTATAACTCCCATGTAAGTTTTACCAGTGAGAGTAATGCTTTGGAAACACCCTTAGATGTCAATACATGTTAATTTTATTTAGCTAATATTAAGGTTGACATGGCAGAAGAATATTATATTTCAACATTAAAACAGTTGCCAAAAATTTTATTCATATGCAATGTTTGTACTTAATTTAGTAGTTGTCATGGATATCACAGTTACTTGTTTAATCAATGAACTTCAATTCAGCATTTGAAAACTTTACTTTCACTGCTTCTTCAAGGGAAGAAACTACCAAAGAGTGAGGTATAAAGGTATTTACTCAGTTTTGTGACTATTTTGAAACCAAAATCAAAACCATAAGTCAAAACCTACTGCTGAACAGTGGTGTTATGTTGCTGTAATAGAGCAAATACTGCATAAGAGATTAGTCTTACCATTTCCACAGTTATGACATACTGCCTCGAACAAAATGCTTTTGGCACACAGTTATGCACAGTAAATAAATAATATGAACATTTGGAACCTTTCTTCTTTTAAAATATATATTTCATACATACACACAAATCCACTGTTTTATATATATATATATATATATATATATAAGATGTAATACATTTCCAATGTTTGAAGACCAGAGGTCAGAGAACAGTAGGCCTTATGAGGGAGTGCCCAAAAATAACAAGATTTTTTTTTTTTATGGAGGAGAGGGGTGGTACTTCCGTCTGTTCCCGCTTGGTGCATGTATGTGACTGCCCTCCGCATCAATTGGCCAAGCGGCGTCTTTGAGGAAAGGTCTATAGGGTCCGTGTGATTTTTTTCTTGAGCCTCTGTCATTGTTTTCGTCGATTTTTCGATGGCAGACTTAAAATAACAACGCGTTTGCATCAAGTTTTGTTTCGTTTTGGGGAAAGCAGCAGCAGAAACTGTCACGGTGCTTCGAAAGGCTTTTAAAGAAGAAGCTTTGAGCCAGGCATGGGTTTACGAATGGTTTTCTCGGTTCAAAAGTGGTGACATGTCACCTGAAGACCAACCGCGATCTGGGCGTCCTTCAACAAGCAGAACCGACGAAAACATTCAAAGAATTCACGATGTGATAATGTTTGATCGTCGTCGAACAATCGACGAGTTACAAGCATTGACTGGAGTTTCGTGGAGCTCATGTCAACGAATTTTAACAGAAGAACTTCACATGAAACGAGTTGCTGCGAAATTCGTTCCTCGCTTGCTCTCGGAGGATCAGAGAGCCAATCGTTTGGATGTGTGCCGTGAAATGAAAGATCAACTGAAAA
>Ga0136643_10011059_pt1 | contig 13370 bp, 6 predicted proteins | sample TergutLab28metaG_FD_96883 | JGI IMG/M metagenome (GOLD analysis project Ga0136643, IMG submission 96883) | Labiotermes labralis P1 segment gut microbial communities from Petit-Saut dam, French Guiana - Lab288 P1 (version 3) (version 3) | ecosystem: Host-associated > Arthropoda: Insects >...
TCCGTGCTTTCCCTCGGTTGTAAGGCAAATGCTAGGGTATTCCTCTCAAAGACGGGGCACGGTCCGCATCCTGACTTCCGCCCAGAGTAGGGTAAATGGTTTGCTCTATGTATTGTTGGTGTTCATTGTTGTTGTTTTATGTAATTTCGGTCTGTAAACGTGTAACACTGCCACCGGGTTTACACCCAATTGCAGTTAAATATATCATTCATCATTCATTCATTCATAACAAAGTTTAAACCATCGATTCTGATGGCAATTTATTAGAATTGTGTACGGGGATACTCTACTTACTTTCCTAACACGTACTAATATGAAAGCCGCGCGAACGTCTGAGGTGCAAGAAACTAGCAATCTTTAAACCAAAGACTTTAATATTTCCTGTGAATACAGACCCTGGAAAATGACGAGACTTTGTTGACAATTTTAATTACTGGCAAAGTTAAAGTCATCTCATAACAGGCCAGTGAAAGCCCTTTGGTTTCCGGGAGGATGAGGCTCCCAGAATTTTCTAGACATTCGGCACATGAAGGTGGTAAGTTTGTCAGCCCTACGCACTGGCCGCCTTTACCCAACAGGAAAGACTACTCTTACTAATTTCTCTTAGAGGCTGAGTTGACTCCAGAGCCGTAGTGCGACCGGAAGGATTAAGGCAATGAAGAATTCCATGACCTCTTCGGGAATCGAAAATGCGACCTGCCGGCTTGTAGAACAGTGCCTAACTCAAATGGGCCACCGCGTGCCAAGATAATTTTTAATGGAACATAGAATGCCCGCAACAATCAACTCACATACTGTTGATAATATGATTTTTATGGTCCTATAAATTACTAATATGGTACTGGAATGGCAATCTGAGGTTACATTTGCCAATTTTAAGGCAAAACACTAAGTAGGTGGGACAGGACACATTTTGAGCTGCCAGCACTCTCTCAGCAAAAACAAGATATTCCCCGTCTCTTACGGAAACATTCAAATGACCAATGTTGTCTTCAGCAGTAAATGCAACTGTACTCCATCCACAGAAAGATTAATTCAGTCCACACCCTCAAACCATATTTTGTAAGATCCAATACTATGTTACCGTATCAACTGTATGTTTTGGCCAAGAAAGTGTCACAACCAGTGTCATTATGCACACAATTGACGTCAATGCTTAAAGAACTCACTTAGTATCTTACATTGTTGCATTGGTTCGAAAATGTTGGTAGTATATCCTTTGTAATGCACCTCCCTGAGGTACACAAGTGAGGCCGAAACATGTAGCAGGCATACTGTATATACTATAGTGTTGGTTCGAACACCATACCGAATCAGCTAAATGCATGGTCATGGATTACTTAAGGGGTCACGATAGCTCAGTCGGTATAGCCTCTCGCTACGGTCTGGACGGTCCAAGGATCGAATCTCGATGGGGGCGAGATTTTCTGCACCAGTCCAGACCGGCCCTGGGGCCCAATCAACCTCCTATACAATGGTCTTTCTCGGTGATAAAACGGCCGGGGGGTGGCATTGACAACCCACCCCATCTAGCGCCGAGGCTAAAGGAAGAGTAGAGCTATACATCTGCTCCTCTTTTGGGTTTTCGTGGTCTGTTCTAGGATGGCCTTTACCTTTACCATGGATTATTTAAAACCCACAAGTTTCTTCAGTGACATTGGTATTCACACACGTGTATTGCAATTCAAACCCAAATAATCCCTACCACTTGCAGGTACAACTGGACCGCTACTGACTTCCTATTGCCAATTATAATTCGTAACTACAAGCACAGCCATTGTAATGGAATAGCAGATGGGGTTGAGGTGGCTTGAGCCGGTCCTGGTTAGGATCAATTGGGCTGGGGTCATAACGTATTAACAGGGGTACGGATTGGCGACTGATGAAGCCCAACGCGTATAGGATGCAGACTGGGCTCTTTAAAGGGCACTAGATGTTTGGGTTACGAATCTGTGCAACATCATCCTACTGTGTTAATGTCAGTGACACTCTAGTGCATAAAAACACCTGAAATTTGTACCTTCAATTTATAACTTTCTATTATGTATCATATGTTTTATATTTTAAGTCTTTTTTTATTCCTCTTTTGGGGCATCCGGTGGCGCTGTTGGTTAAGGCACTGCGCTACAAGCCGGAGTGTCGCGGGTTCGATTCCGGATGGTGTCATTGAAAGTTTTCATTGACGTAATCCTTCCGGCAGCACTATGACCCTTAGGTTGACTCAGCCTCTGACAGAAATGAGTACTATGGATATTTCCTGGGGGTAAAGGTGGCCGGTGCGTAGGGCTGACAATCTTAACACTTTCATGTGCCGATTGTCTTGAAATCTGGGAGCCTCAACTTCCTGGAAACCTCAGGGCCTGTCCAGTCCTGCAATGGGATTGCTTTACCTTTTTATTATTCCTCTTTTAGGTGTAATAGTCAATGCATTTTAACCCTTGTCCTGCTAACGTGGAGAATAGGGTGAGCTCCTAGTAATTCCACCAAATGGCAGATAGGATTTAACTCGTCGTTTAAAGGGTTAATGTATTGATTGTTAAAGGGAAGCTCCTTCTGTAGTATTTTTCCCTTTTGTACTTGAATTTTTTCTACCCGATGATGGACAAACGATTTACCGAAACATGTAGCAGCGAGTAATAAAATGAATGTACAAAAGTTCAAGTGCTGTGATTGTGTGGTCTGGACTGTCAGTATTTTCCGTCACGCCAAGTTACAAGGCCACATGCACAATTTTTATGGAAATTTAATTACGGAAATCCATAGCTAACTATAAAGTACATTGTCCTTTACACACGTACAGCCAGCTGCAATGTGCATAACCACTTTCGCACTCCCAAAAGTGGCCGATGATGACATTACTGTTGGGGGCATCCACATGTGTCAGACAGACGACGTCCTCACACTGGAAGAATAGTGCCTATTACCGTTTGGCTGTGAATTGGAAATTTTGAAAATAAGCTATGGTTTTATAAACTATTTTCTATAGTAACTTCACAAAATTATGACAACTACAACAATTATAGAGCTAAACACAAAGACAGTCTCCTCTCTTTCAACGCTAGCTTTCTGATCAGCCTGCGTGCCAATCTATCTTAATGGCCACTTTGTAGGCCAAGATCTCTTTACGGTCACTCGGTGTGCCAAGCTATCTATATGGCCACTCTGTGTGCCAAGTTATCGTTATGGCCACCTTTTATGTCAAGATATCTTTACGGTTACTCTGTGACTCTGTGTACCAAGCTATCTTTATGGTCACTCTGTGTGCCAAGTTATCTTCATGGCAACTTTCTATGGCAAGATATCTTTACGGCCACTCTGTGTGCCAAGCTATCTTTATGGCCACTCTGTTTGCCAAGTTATCTTTATGGCCACCTTGTATGTCAAGATATCTTTACGGTCACTCTTTGTGCCAAGCTATCTTTATGGCCACTCTGTGTGCCAAGTTATCTTTATGGCCACCTTGTATGTCAAGATATATTTACGGTCACTCTGTGTGCCAAGCTATCTTTATGGCCACCTTGTATGCCGAGATACCTCTATGGTCACTCTGTTTGCCAAGATATCTTTAAGGTCACTCTGTGTACCACATTGTATTTATGGCCACCTTGTATACCAAGATATTTTTACGGTTACTCTGTGTTCGAAGCTATCTTTATGGCCACCTTGTACGCCAAGATATCTTTATGGTCACTCTGTGTGCCAAGCTGTCTTTATGGCCACTCTGTGTTCCAAGCAATCTAAGATCCTAGCAGAGTAGTCCAAACCGTTGTGTGGCCTCTTAATTTCACGCAGGAAAACAAGCCGGCCCACGAACTATGGACTTACTGGGCTACAAGGAAATTTAAAGGTGTGATTAAGCACTTAGGTTGTCGTAAAGGTAGCGTCCGAACTCATAAAGCAGGCCTAAACACCTGAGTAGTGTCAGAACACAGTATATGTGGTCCTTGAAACATTGTAGAACTGCAAATTACAGAACTTGCGTAAAGGCGCCTGCGCCTTACTTTTACTGAAAGTAGTAAAGCAGAAGTCAGAACTTCGTTAACGTTGGGAGCTATGGAAACTATTATAGCCTCTTTTTTCAATCAATAATTTATACTGGCCCGCTGCACTTACATTTCTTCTTTGTAAGGTTAGACAGCTCGTTGTAACGCGTAAAACTGTCAAATGGACAGGACTGTTTCCCACAACACTAGTTCAGAAAATATGTTATTGTCCAACGAGCTTCTGTTACATATTTCGACTTAAATAAAACCCATGATAAGGTATCAGTTAAAATATATAGAATAACTAGTCAACCACACACTGTTACATTTTAATAATATTCATATACGAGGATTAATGAAAATTCAATAGATAATGCGAATAAATGCACATGTACTACAATATACATTTACACATACAATCCACTAATACTACCTCATGTTTCCATCTTTTTCAGTTCACCCTCAGGGATATTACATCAAATAAGCATGTATATATTAAACAAAGATGAATTGTCAAATAGATTAACATTTTTTTCCTTAAAAATTCTGCACATATAATAATAAATTTATAATATCCGCAGTTCTTAAGGAATCAACGTTTAATCTATATGATAATTCACATGTGTTTAACATTTGCATGTTTTGTATAAGAATCCCTGAGGATGATCTGAAGAAGAGCGAAACATGTAGTCGTGTCAGTGGATTGTAAGTGACAGTGTAGAATTTAGTATTTGTGCATTTGTAAGTATTATCTATTTTATTATATTACGCTGTTAGATAGAGCTGAATCTCAATCTTTGTAAATAACCAACTTGATGCACAATTCTTTTTCTTATATTTGTTTATTCCAATTCTCTACATGTTTCGAGCAACCAAATGCTCATCATCAGGAGAGTCAATTGTATCAATACGACTTCTGGTGTGGTATGCAGGAGCATATGCTCCTGTATACTACACGGTCACTTACATACAGTGATATATACCAGAAGTTGTATTGATACAATTGACTCTCCTGATGATGAGCATTTGGCTGCTCGAAACATGTAGAGAATTGGAATAAACAAGTATAAGAAAAAGAATTGTGCGTCAAGTTGGTTATTTACAAAGAATGTAATAAGATGCACAGTCAACAGAACATAAAAAGTTAAATCTCAGTTTTTGTCATTCGCAGATTTCTCGATGTAGCTAATTTTACATTTATTAATTAAACATTAAAATTATAATTAATTTTTATCCAAATTTACTTGCTCCAATGCCAACATCTGTAATTTAATTCTTGAAAACATACATGACGAAGCTCACAAGGATAAAAGGGCGAGGCGTTGGGACGAGCAGTTAATTTTTTGTATAAAAAAACGAGGAAATGAAACATTAGCTACTTCTTTTCAGCTGTCAATAACGGACAGAATATTGTGAAAGGTCGACAGAAAAACATTTACCACAGGGTTGCTAATCACGTGGCTGATATCCGGACCAAGCAACTCCACAGTAAAGCGTTATCGCTTGGGCAATATAACATTACTGCGCACATTTATGTGAAATGATTTATAAAAATATTCAAATTGAAATTTGGTCGACCTGACTTTTAATCTATTTCGTGTCGCCACCTAAAAAAGCAAATCATATCTCTCCAACCATTATACAAAAGACAATCAATGTACCTAATACGTAACGTTAAGACGCGTTCGCGTAACCACTGTTCCCGTGTAAAAGCAATAAGTATTACATATTGTGTGTGTGTTCGTAACATTAGTTATCCAGCATGCAAAGCGCATGCGCCGTGTTGTGTGGTCATCTGTGGCATGCCCGGCTCTACAGTACTTCCCACATTATATCATAAACAGCAGATTTTCTCTGTAAATTCTGTCCGAAAAGTTTTCTCATTCGGAGAAGAATTAAGCTTCATATTATCATCAATACACATAGGTCTACAAGTAAAGTACCCGTCATTGTTGTCGGAATTTAATTAAACTTCAATTTTCCCTAACAGACTTTTCGGAAAATTTTCAAATAACAAATTTCATGAAAATCTGTCCAGTGGGAGCCGAGTTTCTCCATGCGGACAGACGGATAGATAGACAGACATGACGCAGCTAACAGCCGCTTTTCGCAATTTTTCGAAGGCTCCTGAAAGCTACCTCTGAATAATCAAACAAATACACACGGACGCCTCAGGACGCCTATGAAAAATCGTATTTGCTCCGCTCTCACTGCTTGAACCTGACAAAATGCTAACGGCTGCTGGCGGTGTGTAGTTCAACCTAATTGCAATGACGGTGCAGGGAGGCTGCTCTGCACACCCACATTCTTTATAGTATTAATTTTATGGCATTTCATGTATTGTAAATATTCGTTCAACTCTGATCATGATGGCCGTCAAATTCCCCACCCCCACCCCCTCCTCCAGAACCCGCGTTTTTCCCGTGTTAAAATATTGCAGCATCGTTTTGCTGTCGAGAGCCAATTTCGATCGCTGAGCCAGTATGAGCTACAGTTCACCTAGGTCCCAACAACGAAACTAGCTTCGGGTTTTTAATGAAACCTCTGTGTAACGAAACCTAACGGTGCTGTGCCGCTGATATCCGGTTTTTCAGAGAGACTTGTTTGATTCGTTTCATCATATTTTGCAATTTATAAGCCTACAGTACTTATTCTGAGTAAATGTCCAACTTGATGCACAATTACATTATAAAATACTTTTCATTATTATAATCCTCTACATGTTTCGAGCAACAATGTGCTCATCATCAGGAGGTCGAATTGTATTAATACAGCATCTGGTATTAGTGTTCTGAAATAAGTGAGTGTTCTAAAGGCAAAAGGTAAATCAGTACCATTGCAGGCCCACAGGTGCCCAGAGGGGTCCAGAAGTTAAGGTTCCCAGATTTCGTGAAAACGGCACAGGATGGTGATAAGGTTGTCAGCCTTACGCAGCGGCCGCCTTTACTCCCAGAAAATACTTCCGGTAAGCATTTCTGTTAGAGGCTGAGTCGACCCCAGGGCCATAGTGCGATCTGAAGGATTTTATGTCAATGAAAAATTCCACTGATACCAGCTGGGATCGAACCAGCGACCTTCCGATTTGTAGTACAGCGCCTTAACCACTGTGCCACCGCGGTCCCCCACTGAGTGGTCCAAGTTACTAAAACATATTTACGCCATGTTATAAAACATTGGTAATTGTAACAAACATAAAAAAACTACAGTACTTAGTTTATCGAGTGACTTAAAACCGCTGAGGGCGTCTATATAAATTCTTCATTCTTCCCATTTCTTTTGATTTCTTTAGACAGACTCTAAAAAGACCGATTTTTTTTGTCCATATGATCTTAACAAAAGTTTAAGAATTCAACAAGAAAATCTATATTACATGAAGTGAATCGTCTATGATGTGACACCGTACGGCTTGGTAGACTGTTTTCCTTGGCGCAACAGCTCCTATTAGGCCATAGCCTCTTCACTATCGAGGGTTCACGATATTACTTGGACACACACACACACAAACACACACACCCACACACACCCACACACGCACACACTCCATAGAACTCCTCGAGACGAGTGATCAGCCCGACGTTGACATCTCTAACTGACAAAACACAAAACTCACAAGAGAGAGACATCCGTGAACTGGTGGGATTTGAACCCGCAATTCCAGCAAGCGAGCGGCCGCAGACCCACGCCTTACACCGCTTGGCCACGGGGATAGGCTGGTAGATACGAACGGATATTTCAGAAAGGTCTGCTGAATCTATGAATCTAATGAGGGTAGATAAAAAAACCAATAGGTTGATGTTGGAGGCAACAAACTGCACTGAAGTATAGGACTATTACGACCGTACGGCGTCAGATCGAAGATGACAGCCTTTTGAAATTAAAATCTCAACTACGGACTATTACAAGTTTTGCTACATCATTCTCATATTCTCTCTAATTCTAAAAATGTCTTAACGACTCATATTTTTGTAACTAATTCTCAACTCGCACATCAAACTCCTTGATCCGTCAAGGAAAAACCACGTTGCAGTGGTCTGGACATCCCTCCTAGGCGTCAAGAATTTCACTCCTAGTTTTTACAATCGTCACGAGGGTAAAAGGCAACGTTCACGCTATACGGGCAACGACGGCCCAGAGGTTGATAGAGTTATAGCTCCACTCTTTCTTTAACCTCGGTCCTGGATACCGCTGGGTGGTCAACGTCAGGTCGCGACCGCTTTACCCCAGGTAAAGAGACCGGTACACATATGTGCACGATGCCGGTTGGATCCCAAGGCCTGTGTGGACGAGTGAAGAAAATCTCGGTCCCAACGGGATTCGATCCCCGCCTCGGGACCGCTCAATGTGTATTGTACCTTTCCGTAACTCAACTCTTAGGCCGTGCCTGATAAGACACACAGAGTTTCAGTGGCATTATAAGGTTATAACACATAGTTAAAACAGCGAATTAACAACTGTAGGGGATCTTAAGGCATGTCTCGGTACAGGTTGAACTGTGTGATTACCTGCTTTGTTGAAGTACTTCCTGAGAAATGTACTCTGTGAGTACTTGCTTTGTTGAGGTACCTCGTGAAAAATGTACTCTGTGAGTACCTGTTTTGTTCAGGCACCCCCACGTAAATGTACTTTGTGAATACCTGCTTTGTTGAGGTACCTCGTGAGAAATGTACTATGTTAGTGACTTCTTTTGTTGAGGCACCTCCTCAGACACGTACTTTGTGAGTACCTGCTTTGTTGACATACCTCCTCAGAAATATACTTTTTGAGTACCTGTTTTGTTGAGGCACCTCCTCAGAAATGTACTTTGTGAGTACTGTTTTGTTGAGGCACCTCCACAAAAATGTACTTTGTGAGTACCTGTTTTGTTGAGGCACCTCCTCAGAAATATACTTTGTGAGTACCTGCTTTGTTGAGGTATCTGCTTAGAAATGACTCGCAGTGAGCGAAATATGTTAAGGTGGTAAATGTCAATAGCTCTATTATGTTTGGACTGATTGCATTACAGCACAACGCTGTGGAAATTAATTAAAGCACAATTACAGGCTTCCCTTATATAGGTCTCTATTACGAACCAACACCTACATTTGAATACTGTTGGCACATTCAATTACAAATTTCATGCAGTTGTAACAACAAAATTCAGCCCTGTACAATGTGTATTGCTTATATTTGCAATGACCAGTATCTGTGGTGAAATTTACATTGACCCTTGTTTGTGGTGACATTTACACTGACCAGTAACTATGGTGATATTTACACTGACCAGGATCTTAGGTGATACTTGCACTGACCAATATCTGTGGTAATATTTGCAATGAGCAGTATCTGTGGTGATATTTGCAATGACCAATATCTGTGGTGAAATTTGCATTGACTCTTGTTTGTGGTGACATTTACACTGACCAGTAACTGTGGTGATATTAACACTGACCACGATCTGTGGTGATACTTGCACTGACCAATATCTGTGGTAATATTTGCACTGAGCAGTATCAGTGGTGATATTTGCAATGATCAGTATCTGTGGTGAAATTTGCATTTACCCTTGTTTGTGGTGACATTTACACTGACCAGTAACTGTGGTGATATTTACACTGACCAGGATCTGTGGTGATAATTGCACTGACCAATAACTGTGGTAATATTTGCACTGAGCAGTATCTGTGGTGATATTTGCAATGACCAGTATCTGTGGTGATATTTGCACTGATCAGTATCTGTGGTGATATTTGCATTAACCGGTGCCTTTGGTGATATTTGCACTGCACAGTATCTGCGGCAATTTTGTATTCCTCCCTTCCTAAAACATAACTCCAAATTTTCCCTATATTTTCCTCAAGGCTTTTAGATTTTCAGTGCTTTGCAACAGATATGAGCAATAAGAAGCTATATAAAAGGTCTCATAATGTTTCGTTAAGCAAAATCCAGACTGATTGACACACAACATGCTGTATAGAATTACAGGTAACCGATGGAAAATGTCGGAGAGAATTTCTAGCTCTTGACACTTTGAACAAAGAATATAATGCAAAGAGAACACGCGTCTAAATCCAAAACACACACACACACACACACTTACTTTTCAAGTACCCACTTTGTCACACAGTAGCCGGAGGAAAGCAAATCAGGATTTCTGAGAAGCTTTTCCAACTACAAGGACTTCTGTCGAATGCTATATTACATATCATTTCCATAGACTGGCGCATGTGTATGCCTACGAGTGGTTGACGTTACAGAACGCCTGAGTAAAATCCACATTTAAACATTTTAAAATTAAAATGATTTGCTAAACTAACAGGTAAGGGATGAATGGAGAAGACAACATAGCGAGGAACTTTATGATTTCCAAGTATTATTCTTTTGATGTAATGAATAACGATAAGACAGGTGGGGCAGTTATCATGTACGAGGAACAGGAGAGGTGCATACATAGTTTTGGTGGGGAAATCTAAAAAAAAAAAAACCGACTAGGCAGACACAGGCGTAGATGAGATGATAATATTAAAAACAAATCTTCAAGAAGTGAAATAAGGCAAGGACTGGAATGATCTGGTTTAGGATAGAGACAGGTTGTGGGCGGCTGTGAATGAGCTTTCGTTTTCCACAAAATGCGGGGAATTACTTGACTACTTGAGGGCCTGTTAGCTTCTCAAGAAGGACTCTGCTTGATGGAGCTAGTTAAACTAACAATTTCTTTACAAAGATGGCAGTCTTCAGCAGCACCTTTGTGAAAGCCTCGAATCTCGCACGTTCATTGATAATTAATGCGGCTCACTCTGTAAAAAATCGTAGTCGGTATAGCGATTCGCTACTGGCTGGACGGACCGGGGATCGAATCCTGGTAGAAGCGACTTATCGCACCCGTCAAAATCGGTTCCGGGGTCCACGCAGCCTCCTGTACAAAGCGTTGAGCGGTCTTTTTCTTGCGATAAGGCGGAAGCTGGCGTTGAACACCCATCCCCTTCTACGGCCAAGGTGAAAAAATAGAGTAGGGCTATTCCTCTCCTCCCAATCTGGCCTTTCACGGCACGTTCTAGGTTAATTTTACCTTAAAATTTAACCAATTTACATTTGTGGATATCAATTCTGTTAATTCACTTCCTTCTTTTAAGTAATCATGACTGACTGCTATTACAGGCATGTGTTACTTGACACGGAGTCACATGACGAAACTTCTCGGTTAAGTCACATACATTTTAAACCAATAAATGTGTTGTGGAGCAGTAGCAGAGACACTGCTCCACAACACATTCCTACACAACATGATATGCTGCCACAACGTCTCGATTACAAACACCAATTGAATTGTGAATACTGTAACATAACTTTAGCAAGGAACAAAGATCCCTGATGATGATCTGAAAAGATCGAAACATGTCGGAGTGTTTTAAAATATTTTAAAAGTGTTTTATGTGAAATTATATGTGCATTCGTTGGTTGATAAATTGAAGTGATTCTACAAAAATGCAAGGTGCTACAATAAGATTTACAATAAAATGCACTTTATATGTCAACACCCCAAGTCTATAATATTTCTCCTACATGTTTCGGCCTTGTGCCATTACCATAAACGTTCACAAGGACTACAAGTTTTTCGTTACAAATTAATTACCGTTATATATTTGCAGGCAATCAAGAAACTCGGTTTACCGGAATTAGACTCCAGTTGAAATGTGACGGCACACGGTGACGCACGGGAGGGGAAGTGAAGGGGAAACTGGCGAATGGAGTGGGTAGCCAGTACCCTTCACACTACCTCGGAACATGGTGTATCCACCATTACTACCGCTGGTGCGCAGACGTCGACTGCCAGTAGTCGACTGAACTGAAGCCCCCGCCGATTTAAATGGATTCATCCGTTGCGCCGAAAGACGAAATATGGTTTCTGCGCGTGTGCCATCACATTTCAACTGACCTCCACATACATACGCTTCACTAGCTCAGAACTGTAATCATTTCGTTACTGAAGCCGAACGTGTCTAATTATCCCTTTCGCTAGGCCACGCAACTAATTCATTGTGCACAGTGCCACAAAAACACGCCTTGCACAGCAGGAGCTGTCTTCACATCCGGAAAGCTCAGTCGTTTAACGGTTACAGAAAGTCAGAAAGCGAGCAGGCCAGATGACCGAAAGTGCAGTCGGGAGGAAGCTGTAGTGAACATATTTTAAATCAGTTATCCGGGTATTTTCCTCCAGAGATACTGAGAAATGTCAGCGGGCTGCTTCTTCAGTAGCTAATTAGTTTTGTATCCCAGCTTAACCAAGTCAGGCAAGGTACGTCGAAGTACAAAGTAACATTTAGGTGTGTTCGTACAAGAATTATTGCAGTGGAAAATCAATAAAATCAATAAGTATTAAACGTTCTAAGAGTGTATTCGTAACCTCAAGTATCCAGCGTGCAATGCCCATTCGTCATATTTTTATCTGTTGTCTGTCCTGCCATACAATACTTTTTGCCACAGTATCACATAATCAAAAAGATTTTTGAGAAAGAAAGTTACTGCATATAAATGGCGTGTTTTTTTTATTTATTTATAGATTTTGCTAGAAACATTTCTTGAGCGAGATATGATAAAAAATGTACATCGGTCGTCATGTAAAGTACCGGTTATTCTTGTCATATTGAAGTGAAATTTGAATTTTCTCGACAAATGTCCCGAAAAAAAAATATCCTAATATAAAATTTCATGAAAATCCGTCTGGTAAGCATGCGGAAGGACAGAAGGAAAGAAAGAGATGATGAAGTTCACAGTGGCTTTTCGCAATTTTGCGAACGCGACTAAAAAAAACCCCCCAACCACTGCAAAACAAAGTTCTGTGTTAATGTCAACTAAGTGTTCAGGCTAACACACCAAATTACTTCGTAACAACCACCTGAACTAACAACTCATTCACACACATTGCAGTTGTGCCTTGGAAGAAGCCTCATTATTGCTGCTATATTTACAGTGAACTGCGAACAGAACGAATAGGATAGCTTATGTCTTAAGTCCTAAAGCAGAACAAACAACACAGGACTAGGCATTGCATCATTCTGAAGTGTACCCAGCAGTATAACTGTGCAACGTCCTTCCTGTCCACTCAACTTTCTCTCTTGCCATACTTCAAGACTCTACTAGCATCTCTCCATCATTTCTCCCGTGGGATCTCTCCGCTGCATCAAAGTTGTGGGAGCAAAGGATACAACAATAAAGAAAGACAGTTGAACGGTAGGAGGAGGGGGGGGGGGAAGAGACGAGAAAAATTGCCAAAATACAAGAAACGAAAAGCAATACAATGCGACATTTTGAAAAATAAAACCCTCCCCCCCCTCCTTGCCCCACACTCTAACTAAAATTTTCAAACATTATATCGCAGAAGGAACAAAAAAAAATGCCATTATTTTTCAA
>Ga0136643_10011062_pt1 | contig 13367 bp, 6 predicted proteins | sample TergutLab28metaG_FD_96883 | JGI IMG/M metagenome (GOLD analysis project Ga0136643, IMG submission 96883) | Labiotermes labralis P1 segment gut microbial communities from Petit-Saut dam, French Guiana - Lab288 P1 (version 3) (version 3) | ecosystem: Host-associated > Arthropoda: Insects >...
AATTGTGAATTGTGGAAATCATGTTGACAACACGAGTATCCCTCCAGGATTGAAGAAGAATTTCACCCTTTCTCCTGAATGTGGTTTCGCCACGTTTCAGAGACTGTGATTCGTTTTTCATTTCTGGAGGAAGACCCCTGTTCACTCTGATTGTTCCACATAATCTAACTTGTCTTGAAAGGTGAGTTTCAGCAATTGCCACATGATTGTAATAATTGACTTGGGAGACATGGTAATTTTGATCAAGATAAGGTTCCAAAAGTGTGAAAATAGTTTCCTGTAATATTTTTCCTTCACCAGCATAAATTTCTAAATTCAAGATATAGCCTGAGGTGCTTTCAGTGACCATACGATCAAGTAATCCATACTTTATAAGTTTCCCCGGGTTATATGTTCGTATACGAAGCCTACCCGTCCAAGGAATTATTGCTTCATCTAAGGAAAATTGTTGCTTTGGCTTATGAATAGTCTGAAATCTTTCAAGGAAAAAATCCAATAAGGGTTGAATTTTGAAAAGCCTGTTAGTTGATTGTTGCAGAAGTTCATTGTAATTGAAATGTAAACACCACCAAATTTGTTCAAATCTATTACGGCTCATAAGTTTCCTGAAAATAGAAGTATCTAAAAATGGATCCGTAGACCAATAATCCTTTAGTTTATCTTTCCTGACTTGCCCCATTAGAATAATTATTGAAATTTTTTTTTTATTTCTGCTGCAGTGACATCTGACCATTTCAACCCCTTAGAACCAGTAACATACTTTTCCTGATTTTGAAAGTAATATAGATTCGTTTCCTCACACAACATATCAAAGAATGTGTCTCCAAGAAAGAGTTCTGTTACTTGTGATAAGTCGGGTCAGAGGGAATTTGTTTCACCCCTGGGTTTCCGGTAAATGGCCCTAAATTTGGTGTTTTATCTGTTTCTACCCATGTGGAAACCGCCGAATCTAGTGTTTCATCGTCATCGTCACCTTCGTTTGCACATTGTTCACTGTCACTGTAACTCGGTAAAGGATGCACAATTTTGTTTTGCCTATTTCCAATAATAGAAGAGTCACGGTCATTTTCACTGTCACTATCAGCGTCTTCAGGAACATCAGATAATGTGTCCGCCAACAATTCCGCTGATATTTCATCTTCTGTAAAATATTTTCCCTCGTAAAAACTACCTCTTTCCGTCATGGGTGTAAAGTGGTTGAAATCTGAAAGCTGACTAAATGCAGTGCAGAGCAACAGAGGAAAATAAAGAGCTGTTTGTTCTCTATATTTATCACAGATCATTACTTAGGAGTGAGGTCATGTTTCTATAAACATCCGTCAGCAGGACCATTCGGAGAAAGGCTGCATGTATTGCGTAATTAAAGTGTATAGTGCGTGGAAACCATGCGCTATTAAAAACGCAGATGTGCGTCATCCGTCTTGCACAGTTGTGATGTATAGACGCAAATCTGCGGCACCCGTCCACAATGTGTTAATACGTCTGTTCTATCTGCAGGCCTGTATCACACTGAGTTCCTGTGGGTGAACCCTCAGGAGGAAACGCGGTCGTTCCTCTCACGAGGTCAAGCCGATCTGTAACGCAAATTTTCGCCTTATGGCCGTGCTGTCTAGAAAACTCCCGATACAAAGTTCTCTCTGTATATGTTTATAGTTACAGTTCTTAAAAAAAATCCTAACTGTCGTACTATTGTTAAAAACGCCAAACCACCGGTAGTGATTGAAACGCTAGGCCCATATCCTTCTATTACTGTATACAGAGTCTTCTTATTAACGCGGAAATGACTACGGAAGAGCGGGACCCGCCGTCAATCACTATGCAATAATTGGCGTCGCCCGCTCTATGGCGCGCAGTCCACACTCGCGGAACTGGGTACTGCAGTGCGGGAGGCGCCACCGGTCGCTAGGCAACAGTACAGCTACGACAGCGGGTTCCTCCTTGAACTGGATACCCTCTTATAAGGTAAGCGTTTCAGACGCAAACAGCAAGAACTTCATCTATTTCAGTTTTATCCTACTACTGTTAGTGCAACACTTGCATCAGGGGGCAAAGCAATTCTTTTAGACAATGACAGCTGCTCAACTTGATAACAAATGCCCCCCCCCCACTTTATGCAACGGTAGGTATACTACGATATTCAAATAATGCTGCCAATGGACCATATCGCCTCCTGTGCCAGCTAAAGCCAGCCCACACCTTCACATACGGTGTCATTTAGGGTTCGGTGCCCCTTCAGATTTCTGAGCTAAAATTTTCTACACACTTGTAACCTCCCTCTATCGAATTCAACACCCACAATATATCATCATCCTTCATCTGATAGTGGAGCAGATCAGTCAGAATAAAGCGAAATGTAAAATTTCCGGAACTCTACCAGTTCCAAGACCGAGATAGATAACAGGTTGGCATTAGTACAATGAATTTTGGGTAAAAAGGTTTTTTAAATTTCAATAAAAAAATAACAGGTCCAGATCCATCGTATATGACAAGGTCACCAGAAGGCAACTTCTTCGGTGTATTATACCACAAGCTGTAAACACAGTCTAGTGCTCCTGAGGATGGGCGAAATTATCGTCCGAAACATGTTGAGCTGACTGAAATTACTAATAAATTGTTATTGTTGCATCTAATTGGTTGTTTACACTATTGTATTGAGGTAATCTGTATCTACCGGGCCAACCTCAGAAAGTGTCTCCCCGCACATTCACTTAAGGAAGCAAAGAGATCCGGCCGGCAAATAGATTTTATTTTCTATACGAGACGATGGACGAGTCCAAAACCTGGAAATGCTATATACAACATGCTGTTTTTTTGTGTAACGATCGATTGTGGTGCTGTTGATAAAATGTGAAGGTAAATCAAACAGAGAATTGTACAAATAAACACAAACGATGACAGGTTTCAATATATGTAAAGAGGAACGTGCGGCGTGTTGCGTGTTAATGCGGTCTGTCCCTCACCAGTCAACCCTCTTTCATTAAAATGCTGCTGTCTGAATATTCTTAGACTTGATACACGTTCGTTACACACAGCGCATTGCAATAAATATCTGTAATCTTGATATTATATTCCTCTGTCACTCGTTATCATTTGTCACTCGTTCGAAGCTGATATGTTGCATTTATTTTATGAAAATGGAATGTATAATGCATGCAACAGAACATTCTATAGATAAAAAGCAGAATGGGTGTAAGTACTATAAAAATAGACTGCTCTCTCCCGCACGGCTTTACAATAGCACATGCACGACTTTGCGGGTGTGATATAATATAACGTGTTGCACTGTGCTGTCACGTGACTAAAACAGATTAGCAGAATTAATTAAAGTAATGAACAGCGGGCCTAGCGGCAGCGCCCTCCCACCCCACCCCCCTCACAAGGCCCATAACGTAACTTAACAGTGCACTCCGAATTACTGCATTCATAACCCCCATGGTTCTTTCATACACCATTGGACAGAATTCTACTAACTGAAGAGTGCGTTATGGATTACCTTCCTCCGTCATTGTTAACTGACCATACCAAAAACCACTGCTCTGTGTTCATCACTGTTTCTCCGAGTTTTGGAGGTCTCAGTTTCGAACTAAAAATATTTACCATCGTTTCCTCAGTCCTGCTGGGCGAATGTAGGCTTTTGTATCTTTAATCATTTAAGGACGAAACATAGTCCATTCTATTTAAAGGGCCAGGTCGTACCGCGCAGTAAACGCTTGTCTCCTCAGTTACAAAACCCGATCGTTGAGGGTTGTATGGGGAAAACTTCGACGATCTTCCTGAGACACATACAAAAGATATAAATATTCTGTGGGACGAATGTAGAATTTTTGTATGTTATGACATACAGTAACCACTAGGGTTTAAAGGTTAAGAGTGTTACGGTTTCCACTCAGTTCTCCATTCACCGTCTTCTCATTCCATTCTATGTAACCTACGCACAGGAAAAAAACGTTTTAAAATAAGCCAAAAAATAGTATAATAACTGGGGTACTGGGAGACTAAGCAGAGCGGCAGTGGCGTATTTTATAATGTTATGTCGACGAGATTGGAAGATCGAATAGCAAGAAAGAGGAAGAGGAAAATCTGTTCTAGCGTGGCTCTGTCCATCATTAATCACGCGAGTCGACTGTGCGCCTGGTGGCAGAAACGTGAACCAGGGGCAAAACGATCTGAGCCGATAGCACGATTGCCATGCTGACCGCATGAGTAAATCAGGACATAAAAAAAACCTGAAACTATGGAATATCAAATGAAGTCCGATCATGAGAATATTAACGGGGAATCTGAGAGGCCACAATTTATACAGATATTATACAGATTTGTAACTGTCAAACGTCAGGACATGGAATCTTCTATGTATAGCGATTAACTGGAATTCTGTAACAAGTGTTTATCTCAGTATTAACCAACTTGATGCACAAAATTTGTTTCACAATCAGTTTTATTTCATGCCTCTACATGTTTCGAGCACTTGTGCTCATCATCAGGAGGTTAAAATTGCATTACACGGCCTCTGATACCAGAGGCTGTGTACTGCAATTTTAATCTCCTGATGATGAGCACAAGTGCTCGAAACATGTAGAGGCATGAAATAAAACTTATTGTGAAACAAATTTTGTGCATCAAGTTGGTTAAATACTGAGATGCACGGCCAACAAAAGTCAAAATCTGTAAAAAATTGTCTCACCTTCACCAGCAGAAAGAAGGAAGTTATTTTCAAAGTAATTTATTTACTTGAAAACAGGCGGCCATATTAGATACTTATCACATTACAGTGTACAATTCGTCGCCGAGTCCACCTAAATCCCGGACTCAACAGCGGCACAAGTTTGAATTCGTATACCGTACAAGCCCGAATGTAAAGTGGCTCAAAATATACATCGAATCCGCCTTTAGCGCTGAAATATTTGGAGAAACTCGGAAAATTCAGAAGTGTAATAAAAACACCAACACGGTTTCAGAGCAACTGATATAAAACTCACAATCACACACGGAACTGACCTTACGTACCGTACGAAAAGCACTAAGCATGCTTCATTAGTCACTATTCGCTATGAAATGACCTGGTACTCGCCTTATGAGTGAGACCCTCACGGTATTCCGTCAGGGTCTCGCTCATAAGGCGACCCACACTTTTCGGGTGGGGCGGGATTTGTCTTATATTCGGTCTTAGACAGTACAGGAGGGAAAGGGGGGGGGGTCTTCAAATGTTTCCTTTTCCTTACCCGAAGGACGTTTGGAGCTTCAGTCTTGGATTACTTCCTTCTTCCGCATCCTCATTTGACCTCTCTTACTATCTATTTCTCTCTATCCTTTCTGTATTTTTCTCATTCTCTTCTTTCACTCTGTTCTTTTCTTATCGGAATTCATTAGAAAATTCTTAAAGCATAAAACATCAAAGATCTAATACGGTTCCCAGTTCCGGCGAAACACAAGACAAAAATTACGGTACCTTACAAGCATGAAATCTATTCACGAAGTACGTGGTTAACAATTTCTCAGCACGACATAATGGAATGTATTATACGTTTGATGCCATATAAACCCAGCAACTCAGATCCATCAGGTCCAGTCGACCATAACAAGAGGAAACACAAAATAGGTGAGCAGTAAGTAATTAGCTCGATTGTAATTATAATGGAAGCAACCACGATGTGCGAAAAGCAAGCCGCTGACAATACTGTAATAGGATGTGGCACTACGCAGAAATAGCAGCATAAGTTGCACTGAGCCTGGGTTATGCGGTCGGTCAGTAGGGTGTTCGACGCACTTGTTGCCAAATTTATTTTCCCCTCCTCTCTGTGTCTCTGTCAGATTTCAATACCGACAGTTTTGTCACATGCACACAGGTCAGTAGCCCGCAAGAAACAACCTCCTAAAACTTCATGGCAATATAAACGAATTAACGGCACCAGTTGAAACGTGAAGGGTACGCCCTGTGCACGAGGCTAATTCAAATGTTCGGGTAATTCGCTAATTTGACACAACCTCCTGGCCAGTATTGTCACTACCAAAGCCCAACAATTAACACTATCCTAAACTATTTAAATCATAGTGTTATTCACATCAGTAATTTAAGATATGGAGAATTGTCCACAAAAATAACATAAAGACGGAATTTAATTCCTTTCCAAACTGAACGACTACTTCAAATCCAGTCTTTAAGTAGCCTACTACTGCGCAAAATTGCGGTTGATTTGACGTGACTTGATTTTATTTAATATCGGCCGTTTCTCGCTAATTACAAACCCATACGCGTCAGCAGACGACACATCATCGCAAATTACTTAAAAGTAAATCCAATCATTCCATTGATTAACCAATAAATCGGTCAATCAGTCGTTTCTTGGTTAAATGTTACCTTTCCCAACTGCTGTCAACATTGCAGTTGGTACTGTGTCGAACAACAACTTCATAAGCTCCCATGCGACCCACCTTACCTGAAACAAAAGAAAGAATTTTGATGGAGTTCTGGCTGCAGAAATTTTTAGTTGACTGTCTGCTGGCCGGCCGGCCAATAGACAGTCAACTGAAAAACACAACACGTACTGTACCAACTGTTGTGTATGTACAGCATACCTCCTGATCACGGGCTACAAACATTAAGAAGCTGATTGACGAAATAAACTGAGGATAAATAGTGCATCAAGTTGGTTTTCTTTACACGGACATTTTGAACAATATATAAAAAATACATAAAATGCCTTTCTCTATAGAATTGAGACGTCATTAAAGCTTCTTTTGGAAGAATCGCTTTATATGTTATATTAACTATTGAGTTTAAATTTTACTTGTAATGGCACGTGGAAAGTACGGTTTTGTAAAATTAAGATCTCACTTCTAGAAGCAAGGGCATTTTATGTATTCCCTTTCTTTTTTGTATTATACAAAATGTGTTTAGCCTGTTGATGGCCTATTAAAAAGGTCGAAACGTGTAGCTCCGAACACTTATATATTTAAGTCCTTTATTTGTCCCAACTAATGCACACAAATTATTTTAATTCTTAAAACATTTAAAACTATAACATTTGCCCCAACATGTTTCGGTTTACATAGACCTTCATCAGGGAGCTACAGCCTACTCTCTGTCAAAGTTACAATATTGATTCCAATATACAAGTCGCCGTTGGAGTATTCAGTATTATGGCTGCAGGCTGCAGCCTATAGTTGTAAATGTTTTAACAATTAAAATAATTTGTGTACATTAGTTGGGACAAATAAAGAACTTAATTTTATTAACGCACCGAACAACCACAAAAAAAAACATACACATTTAGTTGTGTCGGTTGATATTACGTAATTATTAATTTGAAACACAATGGGTTGTCCAACTTTCAAATTATTCCAGATATGAAAAACACGATGCTTCGTGCTCTAGTCTCGCCTTCATATGACTACCATCATACAAGGCAGACTTAAATTGTTTCTTTACTTAAGGTTTCGCAGTGAAGGTTTGGAATCAAACTCGGGACACTCCGAAGACTGAATCAGAAAGCCACTAAGTACACCAACGTGAAAAGTAGTTCTCTGCACTCGTGTTCACTCGACTTTCAGTGTTGCTGTTGTGTATCTGTTGAATCAACACGTACAACAATATTGTGGCTAAGTCTTGTTTCGTAACAAAGTTAATTAAGGTTATACAGGAAATTTATGAGCTCTATTCCACGTTCATCAGAGCTGGTACAATTTTGAGTGAGTCGCTATATTCAAGGGGCTCTTTCACACACGTGCCATTTTCGTCAGATGGCTGCGTTACGTGTAGCAAGCAGAACTGCTATGTCCAACTGTCAATACAGTGTATAAAGAGGCCAAAGAAAAAACCCCCACTGAGATGTCGCTGGAGGCTTTATCACAGCAGCAGAACATTAGCGAATGCTGCATTTCGCCGTACTTATATACTCCCTCTGTGTCCACACAGTAGGTTGCTAGAGCTTTGTCAAGCAACGTGAATGGTTAATAAATTATCTGTTCATCCCGAGGTCGTATGAAAAGTGCAAACACAGATACTGAAAGAAAAATATTTTTTTGGCCGCAGAACCTACGTCCAGCACAAATAAGTTCAGATGTTTGTGTTGCCGGACGGACGGACGGACGGACGGACTCCTCCCACTTTCGAGTGCTCTACAGTGACGCAGTAAAGACTTCCCTCATTGTCATCTAGCTAATGCTACCAACGCATGCCACGGGACACAAGAGGATTCTGATTCAGTAATGTCATCAGAGACAATCACATTGTGATCAATTAATCAAGCAATCAAAGTTTACACTACGCCAATCACACTCTTTAACAAGGACACATTGTGCACGCACTGCAACGCGGACGGCAGGCCAACAGAGAAGTCACATGGACTTCTCCGCTCTCCCGTTTTTGGAATCTTAAGAAGTCAGTTTGTGTTTAGGATAATTATACTAAATTGTGCATACTATATTTAGGATTAGTTTCTTGCTACGTCACTTGATTAATCAATGTCTAACGCCACATTGCCAAGACCAGCTTCGGAAGTTAAACTGATCAAAACTATACTCTGCAGGTACCTATCAGTATTCACTGCAGTCCTCCAAAGGGACACATCCCATACCCATACCCCACATTTTAATATTATCCCCATTAATGCTTAAGTATCCCAAGTCAGAGGTACACAAATCCCGGGCGCCAGGTCGCCATGGCGATTAATTTTTTACGTTATCGACCAATATTATTGGTCCCTCAGTACGAAATTTCCTGCCCTTCACCGTTCTGACGTATAGAATTTTCAGGCGGCTCCTTCAGTTTTGGAAAATTTGTACACTCCAGTCCCAAGTGGTCTCTTCCCTCATCCCCCCCCCCTTTTGGCCGACGAAAATTTTGTATATGTTCCTCATCTCCTCCGGGGATCGAATCCCGGTGGGGGGCGAGATTTTCCGCACCTGTCCAGACCTGCCCTGGGGCCCACGCAGCCTCCTACACAATGGGTACTGGATCTTTCCCGGAAGTAAAGAGCGGCCGGGGCGTGACGCTGACTCCTAACCCCCATCTAGTGCCGTGGTCAAGAAAGAGTAGAGCTACAACTCTACCCCCCTCCCCCTATGGGCCGTACGGCCTGTAGAGAGCTTCAGTGCCTGTACAAGGGTGCACTTTACCTTTTATCTTTTTCCTCATCTCTCCCACACATGTTACATATCTCGTGCCTAGCACCACCCTCAATTGTATTACCCCAAAGAAAATGTGCAAAGAGTACAGATTATGAAGTTATTACACAAACGATCTAACTCCCTTCATGTTCTCTTTCTCTCTCTTCACATATTCTACCCGGCAAATTACATACAGTCTATGTAACTTCCCAGCCAATTTGCAATGAACTACTAACCATTCCAAGACCCTCCACTTTAAATGCACATTTGCTCCAATGTCTTGACCAGCACCTCGTAATCTCGGTCTGCCTACGAGAGCTTCTGCAACTGTCGTTACAGAACAAACAGGAATCTCGTGACCATTGCTGCCATTATTGTTAACTGCCTGCTTGCAGCGGAATTCTTAAAACCGAATAGCAACACGCAAAGCTGCACCTGAGCACGTCGTGAGAGTGACAGAAGAGTTTCGCCCACTCAGAACCTGCAGTGAAGGTGACTGCCCAGCTTTACCGTCGGGGAACAACCCCCGGGAGCCAGAGTAAAGATTGTGTAGGCCCCACAGCCGTCCGAATGCTTTTGAGCAGACAAAAATTTGTAGCTCCTGTTGGAAATCAAATCACAATTCCTCGAGAGTTCAGTCACTGAACTGACTGAGCTATCACGGATTCCGTAATACCTACAGGATTAGCTAGTTACGAAATTCCCCAATCTTTGTGGAATCTGAACGATCATTATCGTGTTCAGAAGAAGTTGTCACCGTAACCGTTCTGAGCCAGATTAATGCACTCTACGCCTTGACACATTTTTTTTTGGAATACCGACATTCCAAAATGAGTGGCGTAATATATTTGCCACTACATAACCGAGGAAACAAATTCACTGGCGATCACGGTTTTTCATTTGAATGTATACCTTAAGAATGAATAACTTACATAAAAAACCATCTAACAAACACATTCAACCTTCTACGCCTATTTGGTGAATTCGGTTGTGACCGTTACCATCTGGGACTCGAAGCCCACTCAGTCGGGCTCTCCTCTGAACCTAAGATATTCAGTATATCCTCACGATAAAAATACGAGGTTGTTATTCCTGAAGGTGAGATCGAAGTAATGCAGAGCCTCAATGTGCACCGAACAACACACAAAAAAGGGACAATACTCACTCCCCGAGGGAACTTCTCAAAACCCTCCATCAAGTTAACGGGCAGTCTCGAGCTGGGCATCGTTTTGACCCTGGGCCACCCTTACAGCAACAGACCGTTCGAAAGTCCGAGAGACAACTTCGCCAACAACGGGCTATACAGCACATGGAAGACTGCATAACAAAAAAACAACTGCGATGAATTTCTTATCAGACTCATTGACACCTCCGCTGATGTCGGCTCGTTTCCGTTTCTGACTGACGCACGATCTGATATGATTCATGACAAAAGCAACCATTAACACAAACTGCCACAGTCTGTGTTAATGGATGACTAGATGTAGCGAACTCTGTTGGACATGTCACGATCAGAGCTTGAAAAATAATGCCCCCTCCCTCACCTTGGGTGAGTTGAATTTGCGGAAGCCTGCATCCGGATACCACACCACACCACCCCAGCCAAACCACAACATAACACCAACACACATCGAACCAGAGCAATACAACCCATTAAATAACTCAACAAAAAAGTCGCAAGCTCCTGGGGATGGATGTATTAACATCCGAAACATGTTGGGCAGTAAACAATGAAATAATAAAGCAAGTGACATCACGTTGGTCTCTCTTTATTCAACTAGCATACTTTTTGCTTCATAATTTTTCTGAAATACAAGTTCAGACGATGACAGTTAATATGAAACTCGTTCCTTATACTTACCCCAGACAGCATCAAGAATACGCAGAAGTGAACAAGCAGGTTTTGAGTGCTACCAAAACTAAGGCGATTAGTAAATAAATAATGTACTGTTATTCACTTTCATGTACAGAAACTACTTAAAAACGTTTCAACAAAGTGTTAACGTACATTCATTATTCAAAGTGTAAAAGAGTTACTAATTCATTCCCAGCACTAGAGATTACTGACAGGTTCTCCGTTTTAATGTCTGCTCAAACGTGCGACAAGCTGCCACACTGCACTTCAGCTGAAATTAGCTGATCCAAGTGGAAGGTTATTCCAAAAACTGGTCCATAACTAACTATCACTTGACTTTTGTAATTCATTTATTTCTAGTCGTTAATTCATAAGATTATATTAGCGTTGGTGATACACAAATGATCATGGACCATTGGTGGAAAAATACAAAGATGGGAAACCTGAAGTACTCGGAGATAAACTTCTCCAAGTGCCACTGGCTCCACCATAAATTTCACAAGGGCTGGCCTGGGACCGTACCCGGGCTCCTGTGGTAGCCCGGCGCCTAACCGCCAGAGCATGACCCCTCGAGTACGTGCAATAAGGGGTAAGCACCGGGCCTACCCCTTATTATAATTACTGTTCCTTTTATTTCCGAGATTTATAATCTCCTAGGCGGCACCCTCGTATTAAGAAATTTTGGGCATATTAAAAACTCTGGATTGATGCCTAAAGCTTATTTGTGGGTATGAGTTTCACAAATATGGTGCTCATTTAGAGTTACTATTTTAACAGGTTTGAAGTACTGGATATCAACAAAAACTGAAGTATACACAGCCAACCTGCGCAAGCGGTAAAGCTCGAAAATGGTATTAGTGAGCTACAGATTCAAATCCCACCGTGATGTCCGCCTCCATGACAGTCGTGAACGTGACAGGACGGAAACTGCAGTTCCCGTCCAGTCACGTTCACGACAGGTTGCAGTTACGGTTTTACTAATGCCAGAGCTGTGGATACAGTGACATCAGCTCCTGATGATGGGTGGAGATACCACCCGAAACATGTAGAGCGGTTTACGGATATAAATAAACTGTATATAGTTGCATCTTGGACAATTATTGGTATTCATGGAACATATACCAATGAGGAATGCCCAGTATCAAATTTCGCTCAAAGCCTTGCAACATGTCCAGATATACAAAGACAAATAAATGTAAACTTTTTAAATTACGCGTCTATTTTACGCACACTGCTCACGATGCACGGACCCTTGAATGTAAAACTCTTTTTCTTACGCGAAACTCGGCCTTATCGTTTCAAGTCTTCTTTTTTTTATGGAGTTCGGTCCGTTTTCGAGCCACGGCCTCCCCGATCACCTTCCTCCAGCCTTCCTATCCCGTATATGAAGAAAGTCTAAGTCATCCCTCCAAACAGCATCTTCAAGTCTACCTCTAGACTTTCCCACGGCAAACATATTTTTATATGAAAATCATCCATCCTCATCACGTGACCGCTTCATGCCATTCGATGCTATATCCAAGCGGCACATTAAATAGTCTAAAAGTTAATTCAGCTACACAAATACGGATCACTGAGTCACATAATTATCAGTTCTCAGTTCACCATAAATACTCTACGCTCCGCAGGGTCGATACAAAAGCACCTTTAGTCAAGCCATAAATTCTTCTCAGAACTTTGCCCATTATTTAAAACCCGAGAGCACAATAATGGGCCTGAAACGTTGTGAAAAGCCAGAGACGTGCGTACCACACCTTCGATAATGCAGCAGTTTCATTACTCTCGGTTTTAAAAATGCATAGCTTCTGACAAAGTTTCACTCGTTGAGGCACGTAGACAGACGGACAGACACAACCAATCCCAATAGAATTTCACCACATATATATATATACACAACGTCTGGGTTCTAGAGCGTTAATTTGTTTCGAATTTATACTCGTATATGGTTCCGGTACACTACCTTCATGGTATATGTACAAACTGTGTTCTGAAATTGCATTAGTTTATTTCTCTCCTTTCTGGAACAGGAAATGCGTAACAGCAGTTCAAACAACATGGGATTAGAAAGTGGGAGGAGGATGTAATAATGGCGGTTTCCATATTTTGAACCACCACATTTCTCTCCTTCGATGTTTATTTAGAGATAATTATGAATATGATTCGTTTTGAACGGATACAACCCCAGACCGGACCAGTTTTCTTGATAATAAGCTAGTTTATGAATACGATAATTCGTACGCATATCCTTTGTGTCTGGGAACTGTTCATAAGAACAAGACTGTGTCGGTGACATTACCCCAGCCTTCACGTACTGCTAAGACATACAGACAAGTTTAACTTGCTTAATAAAAACCAACAAGATGCACTTTTCTTTCTTAATTTATTCGAATAGTCTATCCTCTAC
>Ga0136643_10011063_pt1 | contig 13367 bp, 5 predicted proteins | sample TergutLab28metaG_FD_96883 | JGI IMG/M metagenome (GOLD analysis project Ga0136643, IMG submission 96883) | Labiotermes labralis P1 segment gut microbial communities from Petit-Saut dam, French Guiana - Lab288 P1 (version 3) (version 3) | ecosystem: Host-associated > Arthropoda: Insects >...
TTCTGCCTGCCCAACATCCTTAACCCCATGCACATTGAATAACTGGGAGAAATAGTTCCTCCACCTACCCACAATACTGTGGGAGTCTGCAACCAGGTCACCTTTCTCATCCTTAACTATATTGCATCTAGGTTGGTACCCCTTCTTAAAGTAATTGATGCCCCTATACAAATCCCTAATGTTGTTATTCTTGCTGTTAGCTTCAAGTTCCTCAATTTTAGCTCTCAAATATTCCTTCTTTTTATTCCTGAAATAGCAGATAAAATTTGGGGACTTAAAGCTACCAATGAAATCCGAATCTTTTGTCTTCCCACTTGCAGTATAGAGAGGTAAGAAATAAAATACACAATGCTACAGATTTACCAACAGTTTTATAGTATTGCATAGAACAAATCTTTATCATTATTGTGAGAAAACACATTTGAGGATATCTGAAAACAGTGTACTGGGGAAAATACGTACTCCTGCGAGAAATGAAGGAAGTGAAGAATGGGGAAATATGTCTAACAATAGCTTTGTAATTTTCAACACACTATTAAGGATATTATATTGAGGATGGGACATGCAGGAAACAGAATTGATGAGAAATTACTATAAAATTTTGGTGGAAAAAGCATGAAGGGCAGGACCCTCTTGAAAGACCTAAGCATACATACATACATACAATCATACATCTCCATTCACTTTATGGGAAGGGCAGTCAAAATGACTTCCAGGATGCGTAAACCAAAGAGTAGTTCAAATGGCAACAGGATGTGTAATAAAGCACAACATTCGCAAAACAGCCACACAAGTAGAATTTACACACCAGATTATAATATGAAAACGAAACTAGAAACAATGCAGCGGGAGACCATGGCTTGTCTCTCATTATTGGTGCCAATTGTGGACTCTCGCGCACACGATATTGAGGCTTCGTGTTCCATAATGGACAGGGAATTTCTTGATTACATTAACTATTAGCGTCTTGTCAAAGTCTTTGCTGTGTGGGGTTAGAATGAGGGAATGGTAACTAAAAAAAACATTTAGAAATGGACCTCGAAGAATCAATGCTACTGATTCAAAACTGCAAAACAAAATTTGAACCCAGTGACCGATCTCACAGCCTCACAACTTACTTCCTTAAATGTGAAAATCCACTTATCGCTTAGTGTTATTTCCTGTACTTTTACTTCTTTTTAAGTCTGCTTAAAATCTGTAATAATACTTGGCAGCCAGTTTAGATACCGTTGAAATTAATAAAACTCACCGCTTATATGACTTAAAATTTGTGTGATTAGATTCCTCTCCGATTATTTCAAATTAACCGTAAACAATGAAGGGACAATACATTAAACGAACACTTAACCAGCATGTACATGCCGTTACACCGCCTACGTATGTAAACAGACACAATACTCCAGCATCACATTGGCAGTCATCTTTGCTTTCCACCACTGATATCATTCAACACAGCTTACCAACTAAAAAACAATTACGCCAAGCCAGGGATTCTTGTACATGTGAGTACCCTTACCATTGAAAAAACATGGAAAAAATTGTAATGGAGGCAGATATGAAGGTTACGAATGTTACGAGATGTAACGTCGTATAGTATGGTAGATAAGCAGCAAACTCTATGTCCACAACCTGGTGTGAATGACACCAATCAACAGATCTTTATCTGTCTGTCCAACTTTTGATAAATCTGTTATTTAACAATGCTGTCAGTTGCTGAGGAGTACATAGCATTGGTTAAATGACTAGATACAAAGCACTGGTGAAAAGATACTGCAGACAAGAAAGAAGTGATATGAGACATGCCTCTTCCATGGCAAGGATGTTGACTACCCACCTGACCTATCATACAGTCCTCATACTTACATGTGCAGTTTATACCTCTTTAACTTTCCAACTTCAACCTCTATTTTAAGATACCTATGACAGATTCTTCAACCAGCGGTAGAAAGGCAGTCTGAGATTTGGGAAGGTGCATGGGACTAGGTATACCAGAGGAGGTAAAAATGTCTGAACTAATGTGAAGACAGCAACCACTGTTTGCAGTGTATCACTGAAATTCCACCTGGCATCCTTGCTCATATGCGCACCTGTGGTATACATAATTGCATTCAGTTTATTCACAATGAATGACAGACTGGTCAAGGGAATTTTGATAGTAGAACACAGTTTATACAATGTTCTTTCCAAACAGCATTGTATTTTATGCATATTCACTAGAGTTCTACAGGTGGCATACCCTAGCTTCATACCCACCCTTGACCTTACACACCATGGCCCATGTCTTCCAAGTTCTTCTGAAGACCATGACTAACACCAATCAGGGCCAAAAATGTATACCTTAACTGTAAAATAGTATCTCATTTTGATTCAAAGCAGTTAAAGTTGCATTAATCCTTCTACATATTTTTGGTATTCTGCATTACATAAGAATGGCCTATTCCAGTCAAAACACATTGTATGTCTATAATAACATTTTAATGTGACGGACAGTCTTCTCGGAATCATTGTTTGTAATCACAATGGGATGAATAAAGTTAAGTTTATATCCGATACTCTTGTCCAAGAGGGACCGTAGGATGGACAGTGTTGTTGTATTTGTCATTGTGGCAAACATGGCAGTATCACTGCTATGGCCCAACACTGTTCATTACTATTATAATATTCAGGCCTGGATTTTGTAACTCTGATGCAATTGGACATTTTGCAGTCAAACTGGTTTCCAGATGATTATCTGCATATGATTAGTCATACAATATTCCAGACAGCAGTCAGTTGCTGGTTGTCTTAATACATGAAATGTTTTGAGGGATTGGTGGTAAAAGGTGGAAATATCACACGAGAATTGCTTTTGGAAAATTCTGACTGACCCAAATCCTCTGATTTGAGAGGCCTTCAAATGATGATTCTTGAGACCTAATTCAGTTATAAAGTCAGTATTAGACTCACTACCTTTAAAAATTTCTACAAAATTTGGCTTTGTTACTGTTACTAAAATCTTTAACTGCTGAGACTGTATGCAAGTGCTATACCATATCACATGCACCAGAGATCATGTGTGACCACACAAGAAGAGTATCTCAATTTAAACAAAGCTTTCAGCATTCAACCATTTCCAACAAACTAACGAAGGTTGATTTTACCAGTCAGCATTAAAGTTTATTACATACAGGAACACAGGAGTAAGATGTGTACAGGTGCTATTCTCAGACACTGATCTGAGAAAACAAGAATCTTAAGAACTGAATGGTGCTGTTATAATGCTTATCAGCTGCAGTAGTTATGCTGTGGTAATGAAATTAAAAGATGGACAGGTATTACACAGACTGTGAAATGGGTGGATGTGGAGAATTCAATTTTGACCTTCCCCCCCCCCCCATACCAAGCCTTTATCTGGACATACAGCTTCCCTGAATAATATGAATGGCAGTACCTGTAGTTTGTAAACCATGCAATTTAACGTATAAGAATAACATATGGAAGTTTTACACAGGACACAAACAATCCCTGTAATTAACACAGCCAAGGTGGAAGGGCACTTTCCTGCTTCTGTGGTTCACACAACAGCCAGCAGAAGAGCAGGAAACTGAATATGTCCCCATCCAATTTGAAGCTTCTAATTCATTTATTTCCTGGTAGTCAGCAGCTGACTGTGGTATAAAAAGCTGAAATGTTGTGCCAAAACAACTCTCAATATGTTACAAAGAAACAAGAAAAATGAATATATACAAGTAAAAGATAAACTGTTCCACCTCTGTGGGCATGCAGTGGCAAGGACAGCATTATTGTCTGCACATACGATGTTTCATGAGAATCACTTTCACCGACTCTAAGAGACCCACTGCAAGATGAACACTAAAAATCTGAACAAAATTCAAAATCTGCCAGACAGAAAGTTTAAACACATATATTTCAGTGATTACTACTATGAACTGACAAGCCAGTAAGGAAAGTTGGCACCGTTATGTACCAAATATGAATGTGTTTATACATAAAGTGCATCTCACCAATGAAACACACCATTTTAACATTTCCTGTCTGCTCTACTATGTTGGATAATTTCATTAGAAGAACTGTTAACACCAAGCTTAACGCAAACAGAAAGTAATTTTGTCTCCTGGTCTAAAACAATGTTCATCACCTTAGAATTGCAGAGAGAAATATGGTACTTTACGCACATTCCACCATACCAAGACTACTAATAAATTAAATTATAATAATCCAAGCTAGAGCTTCAAGTCATTGCAATTTTGGGGTTATAAAATGGAGTTCTGGTCAAACATGGTATCATATTTTTTTATATATATATTTTGTTGACTGTGCATCTTGATACATGTATGTAATAAAAACCAACTTGATGCACTACTTATCTTCAGTTCCATCTCAACCCGGCCAACAGTCAGTCAACTGAAAAGCACAACACGCACATATTATTGTTTACATACAGGACACCTCCTGATGATGGGCTACAAATATGCCCGAAACATGTAGAGGTTGATTGACGAAATAAACTGAGGATAAACAGTGCATCAAGTTGGGTTTTATTACACAGATGGTATCATATTGAAAGTGCAAAAAAGCCAAAAGTCTACATGACGGCATGAAAACTGACATTCATATGAATGGTTCCACAGATCAATCTTCATACCTGAAAGCTTTTTCTCTTGAATTCTGCATGTACTACAAGTACATATTTATTCGTTATTTTCTCAATTATTAACAAATGAAAATAAAATAAAAACATGATTACTGATATATTTCATATTTGTGTGAAGAAAATAAATGGCAATAAATATATGACAATGGAAACAATCAACACATAAATTCCTCTCAACATTTGTTTGCTTCCAAAACAGTGCAGGTGATCCAGACTCTTACATGACAGGTGTCAAAGCAATGTTATGTCAATTGAAGAAGAGGTGCTGCCTTCAATTATTGCACTTCACTTTGGTCCAGATGTGTTTCTTAGATGGTATTTACATGTGTCTGTGTGTTTTTTACAGATTTCTTACTACAGATACAAATATTCAATTCAGGAGGTGTTAATGTGCAAACCAAATATCCCCAAATCAGTGTATATGAAATGGGTTTATGCCAAAATAGTTCATGTTGCACATTTATACCTGAAATGATGGTGCACCCACAGTTCAGACTGCTTAGAGAATCATAACCATCAATTTTCAACACAACTGAAGCAAATTTCAACCTGTTATGTACTACTGGTCCGGAAACTTTCTTATCCTTCCTGGTAATATCAGTTATCCTGAAATGAACAAAATATCAATTCATCCTTTCAGATAAAGAAGCTGCTATAACTCTATCTGCAAGAAGCACAAAAAGGTATGTAAATTAAGGTGTACTCCTGTCCATATCCATAGCAATTTCTCTTTCCATAAATGCGAAATGTAAAGATGAAAGAACTACAACATGCACATACAAAACATACATTGTACAGTCAATAAAAAAAAAGCACACAGGAAGTAAACTGACAACTTGTCTCTGCCAATTTGCATATTTGTTACTTGAAATCAATGTGTAACAAGATGAAAAATCGTAAATGTGATACCCCAAAACAGTATCCAATAAACGAAAATAATATTTTAAATTACAAACTGCTTCACATAGATTTGAAATATGGTATAAATACTCTTGGATTCTAATGTAACTACATAATATTGACATAGTCTTAACAATTTAGAATGACTTAGGAGCCAAAGCAAACGACCTAACATCACTCTGTAAAGTCCACACTGGAATGTCAACAACTGGAGTACAAGAAAACTACAACAGAATCATTTGAACATTCACTATTAACACAGAACTCACCACGACATTAGTAATACTAAACCTGCACGACGCTATTACCAGGTAATTTCTCTTCACTCCTAGTTCAAGATCTTTCAGTTGGTCACTACATGTTTAAACATGAAGTGCAGAAATATTATGATACAGTGCAAGCAGTTACTTTCTCAATCTACAGCACAGCATTCTCACCAGAGCTAAAATGTGACATTTCAATACAGCATAGATTTTGTAACATTTATACTGTAATAAGAATAATAATAATAACAACAATATTATTATTATTATAATATAATATTGTCTCGTTACAATTAACATTTAACATGTTACTTTTTATACATACCACTTTCTCTATCTGTTCAACATATATATATATATAGATCATTTTTATAATACAATGTCTGCCTGTGACAAATTGATAAATGTGTCACTCTGACAGTCCTACTATATATTACAAACCATATCCATATATTCTTTAGCACTTCTCATTCCTTGTTTCCTACTACAAACAGAGTTATCAGGCATTGTAGAAGGCACAGGCACCAAATAAATTAGCCTATTCTCTTCCACTCAAAGCAGCTCACCATAATACATTGGGATAATACATGACAAACAGTTACTCAGCAGGCACTAATGAAAATAAATGCAATTTCAAGATCTTCTGATATTCTGGGCAAGACATACTTTCTCACATAACAGATATGAATGAGGGCTAACAGGCAATGCCCTGTCAGTAAAATGAATATTCTATGGGTATTGCTATCACAAATAATATTTTTACACACCACATATACATCTAAATGTCAGTCAACAAATTTTCTACAATTTAAAACAAGAAAAACTTTGATTCTGCAGAATGAATTACACAGACTTATTGATTTGTGTGCATTAAGTATCAGCATATGTCCGTTGGTACAGCAGTAGCCTTTGCAAATATGACAGATAATTCAAATATTTTTGTTTTTACATGATGGCTGTTGCCATAGCAGGAGTACTTGACAATGATATTGCCATGCAAATCCTTGCACATTATATTATATGGTTACAAAGGGTTGCACAGTGCCAAACATATCTAGAAAAGTGCACAGAGACTCACGCTCTACCACAAAATAACACAGTATCACCAATGCATCATTACTGCAGTTGAAGGCTGATGGAGAAACGTCAGTTGTACAAAACACACATATTCTATTCATATAAACGTTTTCCCCAACCACACATGTGGATGAACATTCTGCCAACATCTACCAAACATAGCTGACTTTTGAAGTGGTTTTGTCATGTTTCAAGAGAAGAGAGCCACAAAATATTTCTTAAGATGACAAAGTATATTTTGCATTACAATGACTTAATATTTCTAATATAAAGCATTCTTTTCACGAATTTACAAACAGCAAAAACAAAATAAACCCTGTTAAACAACAATCAAAACTAGAGTATTATGGGGATTATGTCAACATTATACGTCGAAAGGAAAATTTACCTTCATAAATGGGCACTTACAAAACAGCACGAAAATAACACACTATAAATAGCAAATTAGGGTTACAGCACAATGTGGCTAGATGGACTTACTGAATGATTTATACAGGATGTCGACTGTTTGCAGAAGGAAGCTTCCTAACCTAACCCAACATTTTGACTAAAAAACATGGCAGGTGGTCTTTGTTCAATGATATCCACAGCTTGTCTACTTCTACTCAAGTAGAACAATGCTTTCACACCTATCGAACACTGTTAGTATAGCAGAACATGACTAAGAAACTTCGCCGAATTACTTCCAGATCATATATACTGCCAATAGGAAGAAACTTCCTCACCTAAAGAAATATTGTAACTATACTAGAACATGGTGGAGGGACTTCACAGAATGATTTATACAGCATATCTACAGTTTTGGAAGGAAGTTTCTTTGCCCAACCAAATAACGTGACTCAAAGACTAAACACAGAAATAAGAACTACCCTGCCAGAACAAGCTTAATTCAGACATTTCCCCATAAACCTGCCAACAACACATTTATAAGTAAGCACTAAAGCCATGAGACAAAAATATTATATGCCACAGCCTTGGACTTGTATCTTTTCAGGGTGGAACACGGTATGTTACAGGAAAAGGTAAACTCTTTAATTAATGTAAACATACTGCTAGTCACTTTACACAATTTGACTACTTTGTGGAATATCTGAATATCATTACATAACTATTGGAGGCATTTTTTCAGTATTTACAGATGATGGCCTCAGTTCCATTTAAAGTCCTGAAATGAGAAAAAGAGAAAAACAAGCATTATTTTTTTTCAAATTAACATTCAGAAAATTAAACCACACAGTACCCACAAGCACACCAAACCTACATACAATAAACAAGGGTAACTCTCCTTTAACACAGTTAATGTTACCTATGGCAGGATGTTCAGTGTGGTATGAGTCATGTACAATTAACCATGGTTTCTAGGCCACACAGTATGCTTAGGCTATTTAGAAGGGAACATCAGCTGGACAAGACTATTACATACAAAAGTCAGATAAACTGTAATCTCACTCTGAAAGGAAATTGCCACTCTGCATATGGACAAAAACACAGTTGAAGGCAGTTCACAGTTGAAAGAAAGTTGGTTTAATGTGGCTACAAAAAATGGAAATTGTAATGGTGATGAACAATGAATTGGCATGAAAGGCACTCATAAAAGTTCAATATTTTACAGACTGAAGCAATAGCTGACCACACCTTTCTTGATTCAGTTGTGCAGCCATTACTTTTCTTTCTTTTATGGTTTGAGAAGCAAGGTCTAGCCACTGCTGACTTACTGCACGGCAACAGAGAAATGAGTTTGCATTTTGTTGCTGACTGAATGTTGGTTTTAGCTAAGCAGGGCAGATCTTTGAGATCAGAGATCATTCTGATTGTGGTTGTCGGTGGAGATGGTGGTGAAAGCGGATTCCACAGTGAAACAATAATGTGTGGGAAATAAGCTGTGCATGTCAACTTTGATCCTACTTACTTCAAGTAAGCATTGTGAATAAACAATCACCAATAAGAGAGCAGGGGTATGATTTGGAAATTTTGGTGTACTGGTCAAGTTTTGGATGGGAAAGACAGAATTAGGCGCACAATATTCCATGCCAGCCCTGATGTTGGCAGTGACTAGACCTCATAGGATACAGCAGAATTTACAATGTTCATCTATTTTAGAATACATTGTTTAGTCACTTGGTAGAATAAAGCAAAGTAGTTACTAGCATTTAAGGAAAGAATGTACACACGCTGGCCAAGGTGCCTTGCAAAGCCAAGATCAGCACATTCCTTGCTCCTTTGGATGTGAAAGACTTCAACCTGTGCAATAAATATTGAACAGAGAAATTACAGAGCGATCATCTTTTCAAAATCCCTAAAAGGCCATATACTGCTTGGGGCCCCTTCATCCAAAATCCCAAAGGAGCAAAATGGTACTAAGTAACAGTACAGCCTGGGTGGCAAACACAATATTAAACATGGTAAGGGAAATGGGCCACAATCAGAATGATCTCTGATCTCAAAGATCTGCCCTGCTTAGCTAACATCAACGTCCAGTCAGCAACAAAATGCAAACTCATTTCTCTGTTGCCATGCACTAAGTCAGCAGTGGCTAGACCTTGCTTCTTAAAACCATAAAAGAAAGAAAATAAAGTACATCTGCACTATAATTTGTATGTAAGGCATTTATAATCAAGAACATATTTGAACTGAAATCAGCAGTAGACTAGTTTATTACCTTTGCCTCAACAACCCCACGACTTCCATTTTATATAATGAGCAAAGCAGTGGTAGCTGGAACAGCAATGGCAGCAGCAGTATATTTAAACATGCACGCATGAGTGCACGCGCACGTGCTCACACACAAACACAAAACGTTCCACAATGAGCTGGCTATAACTTCAGAGCATGTTCTGAAAGTCATCTGAATAAAAAAAAAATACCCATAAACCATGGGCCATTTTTAAACTGCTCCCAAGTTACAAGAGTTGGAACTTTCATCACGTTGCATGCTAGAGGAGAATGCTGTAACCTTATGCAGATATTTTGAGGTTAGAAATCCCACTGTGCTATCATATAACTATTATGTAGTCCATTATTTTTATGTTTTGTCTTGCAGAAGCTTTATCCAGAACACCTTAACATTCAAAAACCTGTAGTAACAAACTCAATTTAACTTTTTGAAGGTTAGCTATTTTTCCACCTGCCTTTTAATACGATGACAACCAATCTCTTGAGAATTACAAGTACATCAAAATCCTGTGTATCAACCCCTCAGTGCCAAATGAAATACTCACAACAATGGGACTGCAGAAAATATGCTGCTAATATTAGGCATCTCTGTGTGACAGATATTGAAGACTTCCACATGTGGGGAAGGGGGGGACCAAAACACACAGAAATGTATCTTCAGCTTTTTACAGGCAATTCAGTTGAAACCTGAACCCAGAAGTGCAGCAAAATGAACAACCTTACATTTCTGCACATGTGACTTACAGTATGTTAGAGAGAGCAGGTGTTGGGAGTGACCTCCTGCAACTCTTAGACATACTGCACATGACTGCTTCCTCGTATAGGTTTCCACAGTGAATATCCACTGTGTTAAACTGAACTGCATACTCACAACTAAACAAATTTATGTTACACTGTGACAAGTAGCAGACTAAACAGGACTGTGTGCCTAAGGTGAGGCAATGTAACTGTACACATACAGTAAGAGTGGCAGTGTGCAAGTCATGCAGGTGCTGTTAAACTTGCTACAGAGTATCAGCAATTTTTAAGACAAGAAATATAATAATATAATTAAATAATATGTTCACTAGATGTGAAGGATGTCTGAAAGTTGAAAGAGGTCCTTCCAACACCTACTTTAACGTGCAGTAAGTAGTAGTAGTAGTAGTAGTAGTAGTAGTAGTAGTAGTAATAATAATAATAATAATAATATGACGACGACGACGACGACGATGATGACCTTCAAATAATGTGGCATAAGGTGAGGCTCCTACAAATGTCTGAAAGGGAGAAGCTGCCAAAACTAACAACAAACAGCAAATTGATAAAGCTTCAGGAAGAAATAAATGGAGTAAATGTAGAACTTTCGGAAGAAGATGAAATGAACATAACAGTTATAAACAACCTGACATAAGCTCCAGCCACAATCATGACACAAACACTGAATGAGCCCAGCACAAGAGGCAAAAATAGATGAGACATAAAGTTCTGGAAAATAAGAATGCAGAAACAGATAAGCAGCTGGAGAAAAGAGTTATCACTAATAGCTGAAACTGGAACAGGCTCTGATAATGAAAGCTTAACAGGAAAAAGAGGAAGATTTTTAAAAAATATAGACTGATAAACACTAGGGAAGCTGCACAGCTGACAGAAACATTGAAGCAGAAAGTGCAAGCAAAAGCCCAAAGAATTAGAAGGTATGAAAAAAGGGAAACCCAGTATAGTCTGAATAAGATGTTTAAAGAAGAAACTAAAAAATTTTACAGAAACCTTGACATGAAGAATATAGAGGCCAGTGAACCTCCCGCTATGGCAGAAGCAGAAACTTACTGTTAGTCACTATGGGGAGAAGAGGCACAGCATAATGAAACAGCAGAATGGATAAGAAGGGAAAGGAAAGTTAGTTATAAGGATTGGATGCCTATACAGATTACGGAAATTACTTCAAAATATTTGTCTAAAGCTCACAATTGGAAATCTCCTGGAAATGATCAAATACAAAATTACTGGCTTAAAGCTTTCCCAGCTACTCACAGGCATATCACAAAGAACTTCAATGCAATAACAGAGGAAATGGAGAAGGCACCTGACTGGCTGACCACAGGAATAACTTATTTGATACCAAAATCAGAAGACAGCAAGGAAGTCAGAAACTACCGACACATTACATGCTTAACGACCATGTACAAAACCTTAACAGGAATAATAGCCAAAAGAATCTCCACACATTTGGAAGAGCAGAGCTTACTACCAGCAGAGCAAAAAGGATGTTACCCTGGAAGTAAAAGTTGCAAGGATCAATTAATGATATTAAAGGCAATATATGAGGACTGCAGGAGAAGGAACAAGAATTTAAGTAGAGCCTGGATTGATTACCAGAAAGCACTTGATAGCGTTCCACATAGCTGGGTGGAAAAGTCAATAGCAATGGTAGGAGTGAACAGTAAAATTGTCAGATTTTATGAACTATTTATCGAGAAATGGGACATAAGGCTTATTTTAAAAACAAAGCAGGAAGTAATGCAGTCACAAACCATTCAGATATGAAGAGGAATATTCCAAGGGGACTCTCTTTCGCCATTACTCTTTTGCATCGCGCTCATTCCATTAACAAACGAGCTGAACAGATCTGATTGTGGATATGAAGAACATGGAACTGAGAGGAAAATAAGTCACTTATTGTATATGGATGACTTGAAACTGCTAGACAGAAATGAGAATGATTTGAAGAATGAAATAAAAATTGTGCAAATTTAGCAAAGATATAAATATGAATTTTGGTTCCGAAACATGTGATAGAATATGTTTAAAAAGAGGTAGTGTCCAAAGCAAAATGCATATAGGAAGCACATTTAAGAACGACATTAAAGAACTGGACCCAAGAAAAGCATATAAGTATTTAGGCACAGAAGAGAGTTCTGACATACAGTATAAGAATGAGAAAGAAAAGCTGAAGAAGGAATACTTGAGGAGACAGAATAGTTCTGGATACAAAATTAAGTGCAAAGAATAAAATTCAAGCAATTGGATCATTGGCAATACCAGTACTTAGATACAGTTTTGGAACTGTTAACTGGCACCAAGAAGAAGTGCAAAAACTAAACTGGAAAACAAGGAGACCACTAACCATTCACGGACAGCATCACCCAAAATCAGATGTAGATTGCTTGTATGTTCCCAGAAAATAGGTAGGAAGGGGCCTGATGCAGTTAGAAGCAGCCCATGCAGTAGAAATTACAAAACTGGTGGAATATGTAGACAGGAAGACCCATTAAAACAGGTTGTCAGAACAAACCAAAACAACACTGACTCAGCAGTGTTACAGACAGCTAGATGCCTCAAGACAGAAGTACAGAAAGAAACAAGAAAAATGAAGGACAGCATAGCGGAGTAAACAAAAGAAAGATGGCACAGGATGAGGATGCATGGACAATTGCCATGTAACTTAGATGAAAAGCTGGTGGACATTGAACAGTCATGTCGCTGACAAAAATCTGGCGACATCTAGGGAGAAACAGAAAGTATAATAGTGGCAGCTCGAGACCAAGCAATTAGAACAAACTATTTTAAGAATAAAATTTTGAAGGAAGAAACTGAGAGTAAATGTCGGTTATGTAAGCAACATGAAGAAACTATTGACCACTTAACCTCGGGATGTCCCATTTTGGCAAAGAACGAATATCTAATGAGACACGATAAAGTTTGGGTATTGAAACTACAGACAAATGGTACACACACATGCCCAAGCCAGTGTGTGAAGAGGGAGATGTTACAGTGTTGTGGAATCAAGCAGTACATACAGACAGAGAAGTTACAGCAAA
>Ga0136643_10011064_pt1 | contig 13367 bp, 7 predicted proteins | sample TergutLab28metaG_FD_96883 | JGI IMG/M metagenome (GOLD analysis project Ga0136643, IMG submission 96883) | Labiotermes labralis P1 segment gut microbial communities from Petit-Saut dam, French Guiana - Lab288 P1 (version 3) (version 3) | ecosystem: Host-associated > Arthropoda: Insects >...
CCGCTCCCGTTCCCGCGCACGCCGCCGCTCGCGGCGAAGAGAGGATCCTTCCGCATGCCCGACGCCATCCCCTCGGGAGAGCCCCCGCCCTCGCGTGGCGGCGGCGCATGCTGCGGACCGTCCCGCGGGCCGGCCGCGGCGGAGGCCACCCCGATCCGCGCGGCCGCGCCCGTGCCCGCGGCGGACGGCGCCCCGGCTCCCGCCCCCCGGCAGAGGGGGCGGGACGCCCTGGACGGCATGGTCGCCATCCCGGGCGGCACCTTCTGGATGGGCGGGGACGACGCCGACGCCGTCCCGGGCGACGGCGAGGGACCGGTCCGGCAGGTCACCCTCCAGCCCTTCCACATCGACGCCACCGCGGTCTCCAACGCCCGGTTCGCGGACTTCGTCCAGGCCACCGGGTACACCACGGAGGCCGAACGGTTCTCGTGGTCGTTCGTGTTCGCCGGCTTCGTCCACCCGGGCGCCCGCGGGTACGTCATCGACGCGAGGGTGCCCGGCGCGCCCTGGTGGCGGGCCGTCCGCGGAGCGTCCTGGCTGGCCCCGGAGGGGCCCGGCTCCACGGTCGACGACCGCCCCGACCACCCCGTGGTGCACGTGTCCTGGCGGGACGCCGCCGCCTACGCCGCCTGGGCCGGGAAGCGGCTGCCCACCGAGGCCGAGTGGGAACGCGCCGCGCGCGGGGGACTGGACCGCAAGCGGTTCCCCTGGGGCGACGAGCTCACACCCGGCGGCCGGCACCTCTGCAACATCTGGCGCGGCGAGTTCCCGGCGCGCAACACGGCCGAGGACGGCCATCGTTCGACGGCTCCGGTCGACGCCTTCCCGGCCAACGGCTTCGGACTCCACAACATGGCGGGCAACGTGTGGGAGTGGTGTGCGGACTGGTTCAGCCGCGACTGGCACGCCACCGACGCCCCCAGGACCCGCGTCGACCCGACCGGTCCTCCCACCGGCAACGCACGCGTGATGCGCGGCGGATCCCACATGTGCCACCACTCCTACTGCAACCGCTACCGGGTCGCCGCCCGCACCGCCAACGCTCCCGACAGCTCGGCCGGCCACATGGGATTCCGCTGCGTCAGCTCCGGCTGACAGGCCGGCCCGGCCCGAACGTCCCCCCGCCGCACGGCGTTCCGGCTCAGCGGGCCTCCTTGCGTTCGAGGTCCGGGGTGCCCTGGACCGGCACGGGGAGGGGGCCGGAGTCCGCGGGTGCGGGGGAGGCGGGGGAGGTCGCGTCGAGGACGGCCGCGATCTGGCCGCGGCGGGAGCAGCCCAGCTTGGTGAGGATGTGCTCGACGTGCGAGTCCGCCGTGCGTTTGGAGATGACGAGCTGCTCGGCGATCTCGCGGTTGGACATCCCCGTGGCGACGAGTTCGGCGATCTCGCGTTCGCGGCGGGTCAGCGCGTCCAGCCCGGCCGGGGCGCCCGGGCCGGCCGGCCGCTCGGGCACCGGCTCTTCGGCGTCCTCGGCGGCGAGGGTGACCGCGAGCTCGTCGTCCAGTTCCGTGCCCTGGCGGAAGAGTTCGCTGAAGCGGGCCTGCCCGAGCTGCTCGGTGACCTGTGCGACGACCCGCTGGTGGTCGCGGGCCAGGCTGGGCCGGCCCCACATCAGGATGACGTCCCCGGCGCGGAAATACGCGTCCGCGGCGCCGAGCAGCCAGGCCGCGCGGACCGGCCGCCCCGAGGCCGCGGCCTCCCAGGCCAGTATCTCCAGGCAGGTGGCCATGCCGTCGGCCTCGTCCTGGTCGGCCTTGAGGCGGATCGCCCTGCGGATCACCGGTCCGCACTCGGCGTGCCGCCCGTCCACCCACAGGGCCAGTCCGATGAACTCCTGGATGAACGAGCGGAAGAAGGCCTCCCCGGTGGAGCCGAACTCCTTCCGGTAAGCGCGGTCGGCGGCGAGCGCCCGCTCGGGGTCGCCGGTCAGCCCGGCGATCATCGCGTCGTGCATGTGGACGAAGCCGGTGCCCAACGCGTAGCCGCTGTCCAGCAGCAGTGCACGGGCCCGGGCGTAGTGGGTGTCCGCCTCGGCGTCCTGACCGGCCAGCATCAGGCCGACGCCGGCCACCTGCAGGGCGTAACCGTGCAACCGGTCGTCACCGAGCCCGCTCGCCAGGTCGAGCGCCTGCCGGATCGCGTCGTCGGCCGCCGGCCGGTCCCCCTGGACGAAGGACAGGTGGGCGTAGTGGGCCAGCGCCTCGGCCCGCTCCGGCACCGGGTCGCCGACCCGTTCCAGGCTGCGGTGCAGCCACAGCCGGCCCTCGCTGAACCGCGAGGTGCACAGCCAGTACGGGACCAGGTTCACCGTCAGCCGCAGCGCCTCGACCGGAGCCGCGTGGCCCGCGCCGTGGGCGCGCTCCAGCGCGGTGCGCACGTTCGCCCAGTCACGGGCCAGCGCCTGCACCTCGTCGACCTGGCGGTCGGTGTACGCGGCGCGTGCGAAGCCGTCGGCCGCGTCGGTGTAGCGGGCCAGGTGCCGGTTCCTGGTGGCCTCCTGCTCGCCGGTGCGCTCCAGCCACTCGGCGCCGTACTCCCGCATGGTGTCCAGCAACCGGTAGCGGACACCCGAGGGGGCGTCGACCCGCAGCACGATCGATTTGTCGACCAGGCTGATCAGGTGCTCGATGACCTCCTCCTCGCGGATGTCGCCACCCGCGGTCACCTTCTCGGCGGCGGCCAGGTCGAAGGTGCCGGCGAAGACGGACAGCCGCGACCACACCAACCGCTCCTCGGGGGAGCACAGTTCGTGGCTCCAGCCGATGGCGGTGCGCAGCGTCTGGTGGCGTGGCAGCGCGGTGCGGCGGCCGCCGGTCAGCACGCGGAACCGGTCCTCGAGCCGGGCGGCGAGCTGCTCCAGCGGGATGGCGCGCAGGCGGACCGTCGCCAGCTCGATGGCCAGCGGGATGCCGTCCAGCCGGTGGCACAGCGCCTGGATGTCGTCCCGGTTGTCGTCGGTGATCCGGAAGCCGGGGACGACGGCGGCCGCACGCTGGGTGAACAGCTGCGCCGCGTCGCCGGACTCCACGTCCAGCGGCGGGATGGTGAGGGTGTGCTCGCCGGGGACGTCCAGCGGCTGGCGGCTGGTGGCCAGGACCTGGACGTCCGGGGTCTCCCGCAGGATCAGGTCGACGAGCAGCGCGCACTCGTCGACCAGGTGCTCGCAGGTGTCCAGCACCACCAGCATCCGGCGGCTGCTGAGGTGGTCCACGACGGCCCCGAGCGGATCGCCCGGGTCGCGGATCCCGAGCAGGTCGGCCAGCGTCCGCGGGAGCAGGTCGCCCTGCTGCAGCCCGGACAGCTCGGCCAGGCAGATGCCGTCGGGGTACTCGGCGGCGCGGTCACCCGCGGCGCGCAGCGCGATCCGGCTCTTGCCGACCCCTCCGGGCCCGATCAGGGTGACGAGCCGCACCTCGTTCAACAGGCGCCGGACATCCCCGAGTTCGGTGGTTCGGCCGACGAACGACGTGACCGCGCTCGGCAGCCCGGACCGGTTCTGACCGAACCGTGTGGCCATGCTCACCCTGGTGCACCCCTTCAACGGTGCGTGCTTCGACGGTCACGCACTGCGGTTGCTCCAGGCTAGAAGCCGCGACCGCCGTGCAGGGCGCAAAGCGGCAAAGTCACCCCCCATGTGAACGCCATGGACGGAAAGCGTGTCAAAGTTGCCCCGCTTTATCCGCCTTCCTGGCGTCCGAAATCGTCGGACAATCGCCCGGTGGGGGTGGACGCCGAGAGCCGCGCCCGGATCTGCGCGGATTCCGCCCCCGGGGCCGGCGGTTTCCGAATGCGGAAGGCGCGGCGCGCGGCGAAATAGGTATACGGATATCCGCACGTGTCGCAACGGGCGGACCGTGCCTGTTGGGCAGACTTGTCCGGGTCGCCAGAGGAAACCATTCTTCAGATTCGCCGATAGTCGCACCTGCGCGCTGCCCCCTCCTTCGCGTGCAGGTGGGACGGCGTGCGGAGTTCGGTCCTCCCGCGACGGCCCCACGGGCGGCCGCCTCCCACCACACGGGGGGCGGCCCTCCGCAATGTCGAGAAAGGGATCGCCAGGAATATGCCCGCCGTCGTGCCGTCAGAGGCGTTCGTACCACCAGATGCTCCGGCTGTGTCGCGCGGCACGAATTCCCGAAATGCCTCAGGTATTCCGGGGGCCGGCGAACTCGACGTGGCAGCGCGGACCGGCCCCGCCGCATCTGCCGGTCATGGCGACGGGAATCCGAATGGAGCGATCCGGCCGGATGTGCGCGGGACCCGGAAACCCGGTATCCGGCAGGACGCCACCCGGGCCCGCTGGTCGCACGGTTCCCCCTCCCACCGGCTTCTGGCCCTTGCCGGCCGGGGTCTCACGCGGTTCCTCGAACGCACGGACCGCGCCGACCGCAACGAAGGCACCGACCGCATGGACCGCACCGACCTCTCAGTCGCTCCCGAAGGCGACACCGCCGATGCCGACGGGGTGAACCGGCGTTGAGCACCGGCCGCAGCCTGCGCCCGTACGATCCCCTGGGTTCGGTCGAGGCCCGCCTGCCCTACGAGCGCGCACCCTACGAGGCGCTGGTGACAGCCGTCCTCGCGTGGAGCAACCCGAGCCTTCCCCCGCACGACTACCTGCAGATCGCCCTCCAACTCACCGGGCACGCACGCGCGGTGGCGGCGGACATCCTGCGCCACGCCGACCAGCCCCACCGCGGCGGCCGGAACTGCGCCGCGGCCGCCGCCCTCGGGTACGCGACCGAACGGCTGGCGTCCCTGCCCCTCCAGGGCACCGCGGCGTGCGTCCAGACGCGTGCGCGGCTCGTTCGGATCCTGCACACGTGGCTCGACGGCCTCACCACGACCCGCTCGTCACCGGACCACGCGTCCGGGCGGATCGGCGCCCGGCTGAGCGCGTGACGGCCGGGCGAGGCCGTCGGGGCGTCGCGGTCCTGCGCACCGTCTTGACCACTGAGGCGGAAGTGGCGAAAGTAGGCACGCCCGAACCGGACGCTCCGCATGCCGGGGCCCTTTGAACGGAACTCCGGGGAACCACCCGCGCCTTGCACGTATGCCCACACGATGACGCGTCGAGCAGCGAGGACAAGGAGCCGCACATGCCCCTCCCGCCCGCACCGGAGACCCCGTCGAGCCCGCCGTCGCCCCCCGGCCGTGGCCGCCGCCCGCGGCTTCTCGCCGCCGCCGTCGCGTTCGCCACCGCGGCCCTGCTCGCCGCCGGTTCGCTCCCCGCCCAGGCCACCGCCGCGCGACCCGCCGCAGGCGTGGCGACCCCGCTGGCCACCTCGCAGTTCCACGGCGTCAACTGGGCCGATCCCAGGGACAACTTCGCCGACGACGCCGTCGTCCCCTCGGGCCTGTCGGCCGCGGACGGCTACGCGACCACCTACGCCAAGGCGACGGCCGTCCTGACCGGCTTCCGCAACAACCTCGGCGCCAACACGGTGCGCCTGCCGGTCAATCCGGCCTCGGTCGGGACGGCATGGTGGAACTCCTACACCGGCGCCATCGATGCCGCCTCCGACCTCGGCTTCAAGGTGTTCCTCGGCTACTGGGAGGGCGCCTCCTCCAAGAACGGCACGGTCGACAACCTCACGTCCTGGTACGCGATGTGGGACACCGTCACCGCCAAGTACGGCGGCAACGCGAACGTCTACTACGAGCCGATGAACGAGCCGCACGGCTACAGCGCCACCGACTGGGACAACCTGGCCGCCTCCTGGCTCGGCCGCTACGCCTCGATCCCCAAGGCCCAGGTCGTCGTCAGCGGCACCGGCTACGACGACAACGTCACCTCCCCGTGCGCCGACAGCCGCCTCAACGGCACCTATCTCGCCCTCCACGACTACGCGTTCTGGGCCACCCGCACCTACAGCGACTGGGTGTCGCAGATCAAGAGCGCGATCGGGTCGTGCGCGAGCCGCACCGTCATGGACGAGTTCGGCGTGACCCTGAACAACGGCGAGAACTACAACGACACCAGCACGCCCGACAACAACACGGCCTTCCTCCAGGCGGCCGCCTGGACCGCCGACAACCTCGGCATCGGCAGCGTGTACTGGCCCGGACTGCGCACCGGCGACGGCTACTCCCAGGAGACCCTGCACGGCAGCGGCACCGACCTGTACCTCGCCAACGTCAACCCCACCGGGGTGGACCGCCTCCGCTACGCCTGGGGCGTCGGCTTCAACGCCTCGCAGAGCCCGGCTGCGACCCGGGTGGTCGGCACCCAGTCGAACCGCTGCCTCGACGTCCCCGGCGCCTCGCACACCAACGGCACCCAGGTCGAGCTGTACGACTGCAACAGCGGCTCCAACCAGACCTGGACGCTGACGCCGAACGGTGAGCTGAAGGTGTACGGCGCCACCACCTGCCTGGAGGCCTTCCAGCAGGGCACGGCCAACGGCACCAAGGTCGACATCTACACGTGCAACGGCGGCGAGCACCAGAAGTGGAGCGTCAACGCCAACGGCACCGTCACCAACGTCCACTCGGGGCTGTGCCTGGACGCCGTCAACGGCGCCCGCACCAACGGCACCCTGATCGACCTGTGGCCGTGCAACGGCGGCGCCAACCAGCAATGGGTGCGCAAATGACCGCGGTTCACAGGGCCTGACGGAGCGCGTCCGCCAGGTCCGCCGCGGTGGTGGGGGCGATGCGGGGCCGGTCGACCAGGGCGGTGTCGATGACAGCGGCGAGCCGGCGCGGCAGATCGGGCAGCCGGTCGCGTACGGGCACCGGCAGGTGGTGCAGGACGATGTCGACCGGATCGGCGCCGTCGGGGAAGTCGCGCGGGGGCGAACCGGTGAGCATCCAGTACAGGGTGGCCGCCGTGGCCCACAGATCGACCTCGGGCCGCGCGTACTTGAAGTCGATGACCTGGCCGCGCGGCATGAAGGCCAGCGTGCCGCCCATCGCGCCGGTGAGGGTGTAGCCGGACAGGCCGGCGCTGTCGAACGCCTTGGACAGGCCGAAGTCGGCGATCTTCACGGTCACTTCGTGACCGGACCCGGTGAGCAGCAGGTTCTGCGGCTTGATGTCCCGGTGCACCAGCCCCCGGTGCACCGCCGAGGTCCCGTCGGCGAGCCGTACCGGCACCTCGGCGGTGTGCGCGTAGTGCAGTCCGTCGAGCGCCTGGAGGGTCACGCCGACCGCCAGGTCGACGCTCAGCATGCCGCCGGACCGCGCCACGAGGTCGGCGACGCTGCCCCGGCGGCAGAACTCGGAGGTGAAGTAGAAGGTGCTGCCGTGCGCGCCGCCGCCGTGGAAGGCGACGATCCGGGGATGGCGCAGCGCGCGGGTACAGGCGAACTCCCGCAGGAAGCCGTCGCGGGCGGACGGGTCCACGGCGCGGTGGGCCAGCAGGGTCTTGAGAGCGACGAGTTCACCGGATTCCTCGTTCCGGGCGAGGTGCACGACGCCCTGCCCGCCGCGGCCGAGTTCCTGGAGCAGCCGGTAGCCGCGGATGCCGGCCGCGTCCGGTGCGCCGGCCTCGGCCGCGGCCATGAGCGCATGGACGGCGTCGACGGGGTCCCGCGGTTCTCCGTCCGCGGGTGCGGGCTGCTCCGCCGCCCGGACGGAGACCCGCAGCACCGCGCCGCCGACGCGGATCTCGTCGCCGTCGGACAGGTCCCGTCCGGCCGGACCGGGCGCCAGCCGCTCGCCGTTGACATAGGTGCCGTTGCGGCTGCCGAGGTCCCGCACCCGCACCCGCGGGGGATTGACGTCGAGCACGCAGTGGTGCCGGGAGACCTTCTTCTCTGTGCCGGCCAGCGGGATGCCGCACTCGCGGGCCCGGCCGACCAGGCAGGTCGTGCGGTCGTCGAAGACGTACGTGGCGGCGGCCGGCGAGCCGCGCAGTGTCAGGGTGACGGAGGAGGGCATGTCACCACGTGTAGTCCCAGTCGAGTTCCAGGCAGCGCACGTACTCGAGTTCGGCCACCAGCAGCCGGCGGGCGTCGGAGCTGAGGGCGAGGCCGAAGACCTGGCCGCGGTGCCCTTCCAGGACGCGCAGCCGCCGCCCCTCGTCCAGGTCCCACACGTGCACGTCCTCGTCCGTGAGGCCGGTGAGGGCGAACCGGCCGTCGGAGGTGAGCACGAGGGAGTTGACCAGGCCCGGGTCCGGGATCTCCCGGAGCACGCGGCCGGTCGCCGGATCGAGGACGACCAGCGTGCCGTATCCGGCGATCACCGCCCGCCGGCCGTCAGCGGAGACCACGAGCGTCGTGATGTTGTAGGGGCCCTCCAGCGACCAGATCCGGCGGCCGCTCGCCGTGTCGTAGGCGTGCACGCCGGACGGGCCGTACTCGAGCAGGCTTCGGCCGCCCGGAGCGAAGCGAAGGCCCGCGCCGCCCCGGCGCCCGGTGTGCCGCCACAGACGCCGGCCCGCCGCCAGGTCCCACCCGCAGAGCTCGTCCAGGTCCGAGCGCCGGTGCCCGTCCTCCTCGGCGTCGGCGGAGGCGTTCGACGCCCCGTACCGGCCGTCGGGACCGATCGCGACGGCGCCCACCGGCCCCTGGTGCGCGCGGAACGCGGAGAACGGCTCGGCGTACCGCGGCCGCAGCCGCACGTCGTCGACGTCCCACAGGCACAGCACTCCGCCGTCCTCACCGGTCAGCATCCAGCCGCTGTCCTCGGTCACGGCCACCGCCCGGATGCCGTCCCGCTCCAGCGTGACGGTCCGGTCGTCCGTCAGATCGAGCAGGCCGGCCTCGGACCGGCCGGGGACGACGGCCGCTTCGCCGTCGCTCGTCACCAGCGGAGGTCCGGAAGCGGTGAGCGGCGAGGCGATCACGCGGTTCTGCCGGGCGTCGGCGGCGTCGCAGAGCAGGAACCGGTCGGGGAACAGCCCGGCGAGGAACACGCTCGTGTCCCCGACGAACGCCAGCGCCGAGGGACTGCCGAGGCGCGCGGTGAAGTCGAACGTCTGCCACGCACCGCGCAGTCCGGTCCGGCGCCCGTGCCGCCCCAGCGCGCTCCAGGCGTGGAGCAGATCGGGGTGCCGTGCGTGGCCCGGCACGGCCCGCGCGGTACGCAGGCAGGCGGCCGCCCGCGTATGGTCGCCCTGCTCGAAGAGGCGTTCCCCCTCGTGCATCGCCGCCCGGAACCGCCCTGCGTGGTCGGACAGTTCACCGGCGGCCCGGGGCCGGGCGTACGCCCACGGCGCGCGGTAGCCCGGGACCGGGAGGGGCTGCACCGTGATCCGCCCGTCGATCGCGGCCAGCACGGCACGGCGCCCGTCGGCGCTGACCGCGAGGTGGAAGGTGTGCCGCGCCATGCCGTCGTCGACCGTGCGCAGGCAGCGGCCGGTTGCCGTCTGCAGCACCTGGAGCGGCTGACCGCCGCCGACGACGGCCAGCGACCCGTCCGGCGTGAGGGCGAGGGCTGAGATGTCCTTCAGATGGTGGGGCACCTGAGCGGCGGTCCGGCCCGTCCGCATGTCCCACAGCACCATCGGCCCGCCCCACATCTGCAGGGCGTACCGCGCCCCCGGGGCCGCGGCCGCCCTTCGCACGAAGACGCCCCACTCCGAGCGGAGGGGATCGGTCCGCGGCTCGGTGAGGACCGCCCTGCATTCGCCGGTGGCGACGTCCCACCCGCGGATCTTCGCGTCCTGCAGGTCGCCGGCGGTCACGGCCACGGCGCCGTCGTCACTGAGCTCCAGCACGCGCAACTCCTCCACCTGGCTCGGGACCGGCCCCAGGAGTCCTCCGGTGTCCAGATGCCAGAACCACAAGGTGCCGTCCGCATGCCCGGTGGCGCCGACCTTTCCGTCGGCGCTGAGCGCGACCGCCGTGACGCCGCCGGTCCTCGGGGCCGACGGGAGGGGAAGGCGCTCGCCGCGTGCCAGATCCCACGCTTCCAGCAGGCCCATGCGGCCGACCAGGCCGATCCGCCCCTCGCCGTCCACCGCGACCGACCCGACGCCGGGGCCCTCGGACGTCAGCTCGCGCAGGCAGCGGCCGCTTCCGGTGTCCCACAGCCGCAGGGCGCCCTGATGGTCACCGGACAGCACCAGGCCCCCGTCGGCCGACACCGCCAGGGCGCTCACGCCCGCCTCGTGGCCGGCCAGGACCACCGGGCGCGTTCCCGGATCGCGTGCCAGCTCCGCCAGCGCCTCGGCGACCTCGGCCTGTTCCGGTTCTCCCGGGGCCGCCGGGCGCAGGAGTTCCGCGGCGCGCTCGCGGTCGTCGCGCTCCAGGTGGACCAGACCGAGCAGCCGCGCGCCGAGGACCTCGTCGCCGCCGATCTCGCGGGCGGTCTCCAGTTCGGCGACGAGCTCCGCATCGGTCTTCTTCGCGCAACGCCACCGGTGCAGGCCGAAGTTGAAGGTGGCGATCAGGTTGTGGCCGTCCCGCCCCATCGCCTCCATCCACCGCGCCTCGGCCTCCTCGGTGCGCCCGAGGTCGAGCAGCGACAGCGCCTGGTTGGAGAGGCCGTCCGCGAGCAGCGCGGCCGCCTCCGGGACCGGCCGCGGGTAGGGCGAGCCGACGACGTCGCCGTACACCTCGCCCAGGACGCCGGCGACCTCGTCCAGCCGGGCCGGCCGCGCCGCCGCCGCGGTCGTGAAGCACTGCCGCAGCAGCCCCGCGACGGCCGGCGGTACCGGCGGCACGCGCGGGTCCTCCGGGCCGCCGTCGAGCAGCACGTCGAGGGCCTCGGCGGCGGCCTGGCCGTGGTCGGTCGGCCGGCGGCCGGTGAACATCTCCAGCACCGTCAGGGCCCACGACCACACGTCCGTCGCGGGCGTCAGCCGGATCTCCCGGCCGGCGGCGGCGAGCGCCTGCTCCGGTGAGCAGTACGGCCGGGTCCTCCCGCCGTAGGTGACGCCGGGCGCGAACGTCCCGTCGGCGTCCGGCGTGCGCGCCCCGGCCAGCCCGAAGTCGGTGATCTTGGCGGTCCCGTCGGGTTCGAGCATCACGTTGGCGGGTTTGACGTCCTGGTGGACCAGGCCGGTGTCGTGGGCGTGCTGGAGTCCCCACGCGGTCTGGACGGCGATGTCGAGGATCCGCGCGAGGGCGGCCCCGGGCCCGCCCGCGTAGAGGCGGCCGTCCGCCACCGCGTGGGCGAGGTCGCCGCCGTCGACCCACTCCGCGAACACCCGGGGCATGCCGCCGACGGTGCGCACGTAGGCGCAGTTGACGGTGTGCGGGTGCAGGCCCAGGCCCACCCAGGTGCCGGCCTCGGCCTCGAAGCGGCGCCTGCCCCGCTCGGTTCTCACCTGCTCGGGCTGCGGCGTCTTGACCGCGAGGTCCACGTTCCAGCCCAGGTGCCGGACCCGCTGGACCGTCCCCATCCCGCCGCTGCGCACGTCGCCCAGGACCTCGTAGAGGTCGAGGACCACGTCGCCGGGCAGCCACACGTCGGGCGTCATCGCCACGTCGTCAGTCGGCCAGGGCCACGTACAGGGGGCTGCCGAGCAGGACCCGCATGCCGGGACGGGCGTCGAGTTCGGGGTAGGGGCTGGGGCCGGTCAGCAGCCGCCGGGCGACGAACTCCACGGTCTGTTGAGGGCCGCGCAGCAGCCGCCCCGCATTGTGCACCCAGGCCAGCGACGGCTGGTCGGCGGGCACCTCGACGCCGTCGGCGGCGAACGCCGAGGCCAGACCCGCCAGGAGCGTCGGTACCGAGGACGGCGCGAACTCCTGGGCCTGCGGCCCGCTCGACCCGAGCACATGGCTGCTCGCCCCGCCGAGGCCGAGGATCGTCTGCCCGGTCCGGCCGCCGAAGTACACCAGCGACCCGCCGTTGCCGCCCTGCAGGGGTCCCCACTGCATGGGCAGGGTGCCGCGGAAGTACTGTCCGGGCTCGTCCACCGACCCGGTCTGCCCGGTCTCCTCCAGGTGGCGCAGGACGCGCTCCAGCTTCGCCGTCCGGTCCGGCGCGGGCGCCTCGACACTGCGCCTGAAGGTGAACAGCTTGACGCTCAGGCCGGCTTCCGTCGTGCTCGGGCGGCCGAAAGCGGGGTCGATCTGGGAGAGCAGCATGTCGACTTTGGCGTCGCTGATGTACAGGTAGTACCGCATCGTCACCGTCCGAGGTTATCGCGCCGCCCCGCACGCGTCCCGGTCCCGTGCGGGAAATCCGCGGAAGGGCACGCCCGTTGACCCTCCCGCGCGGTCCGCGCACGGCCGGTGTCCGGCGCCCCCTGGGAGCGCCGGACACCGGGAGGGGGAGCGGCTAGCTGGTGGTGAACGCGTCGAAGTCCGTCTCGCCGGTCGTGCCCGCGGCGTGCGACGTCGCGGTCAGGCCCACGTCCTGGGTGGGAGCGGCGGTGGGCAGGGTGATGGTGCCGACGAGGTTCCAGGTGCTGTCGTCGGTGGAGTAGTACCCGCTGTACGTGGTGCCGTGGCGGACCAGCTTCAGCCACGACGGGTAGGTGGCGGCGCCGGTGGAGTCCTGGGAGTCCAACTGCCCGTCGCCGTCGCTGTCCCAGTCGAGGAGGTAACCGTTGCCGGGGGTCTCGACCAGGGCCAGGTAGCCGGGCGAGGCACCGGCCTCGGTGATGTCGTTGCGGACCATGATCCCGGCCTTGGCCCAGACGTTCGTGTCCGCCTGGGAGTCGATCTTCACCGTGGTCGTGGAGCCGTCGTGCTCGGCACCCGGCAGGTAGATCGTGCCGTACTCGTCGACGGGGGTGTAGAGGTCGGCGCCCTGCGCCCGGATGCCGAGCCGCGTGCCGGACTGGCTGAAGCTCGCCGTGGTGGAGGCGAACGTCCGGTACGGCTCCCCGACCTGGTGGTTGACGGTGACCTCGTCACCGACCGCCAGGCGCGTGGTGGCCGGGCCGAAGCGGTACGCGCCCGTCCCGGTGAAGTCGCTGCTGGCGAACAGCTCGTCCGAGGGCTTGAGGGAGACGGTGTAGGTGGCCCGCAGGCTGCCGCCCGGATCGAGGGTCCGCGCCCGCGTCGGCGACGTGGTGCTGATCGTCGCGCCGTCCGGGCCGGTCAGATCCAGCGCCGCGTCCCTGACCGGCCGCGAGCCGTTGTCGGAGAGCACCGCGGTGACCGTTCGGGTCGTGCTGTCGCTCGCGGCCGGCGCCCAGTCGAGGGCCAGCGTCACCGACGGGGCGGCGTTGCCGGTGACCTGGTGGACCGGGTGGACGCGGAGGAGCGCCACGCCGTGCGGCGGGACGTCGGCCGCGATCCGGCCGGCCGACTCGGTGGTGCCGTGGCTCCACAGGTCGGTCAGCGCGTAGTCGCGGGAGGAGGGCAGGCCGAGCGCCTGCGCGGTGGTCGCCACCTCGCGCTGGGCGGTGCCGGTGTTGAACAGGCCGACGACCGCGTCGCCGTTCTGCTTGGTCTTGGCGAACACCTGGCTGTCGGCTCCGTTCGCGATCCGCCGCGCGTCGATGCCGTCCTGGTCGACGC
>Ga0136643_10011066_pt1 | contig 13366 bp, 8 predicted proteins | sample TergutLab28metaG_FD_96883 | JGI IMG/M metagenome (GOLD analysis project Ga0136643, IMG submission 96883) | Labiotermes labralis P1 segment gut microbial communities from Petit-Saut dam, French Guiana - Lab288 P1 (version 3) (version 3) | ecosystem: Host-associated > Arthropoda: Insects >...
GGGACGAGCGTGATTTCAACAACATTGAGACACGAGCTGTCTTCAAGTTTTTTTTTTCTGCAAGGCAAGGCGCCGAAGGAAATTCACCCCATCTGAAAGAAACATTAGCTTGTTTCCTTCCTGTTCGGGCTAAGGACTTATCAGCACCCCTGTAGTATGTTACATTTATTAGAAATTTACAAAATCTACCACTCAGTGTTGTTGGCATGGAAGATAATTTGGCAGTTGACACTGTCACAGTGATGACAGTTCATATTTTGATTCTGAGCCTTACAACATCATGCAGTATGACACATTTCAGAGGCACTATTTTCATCCAAAACTCTTACACCCACTTGCTATACTATAAAGTGTCAGAGATTTGTTTGTGTTGTCCACAATTTTGGTTAACACTGATGCACTCTCTAGTTCATAGATATGTCTTGATCTCTTTTAATTTTTCCACATACATTACGAAGCCCTCCTCAAAACTTGCATTTCTGCAGAATGCCACAACCATGGTATCAGAACCTCGCTGTCCATATCATTAACACATAAGCCTATCAGTGCAGTCCATCCAAAAAAAAGTCTGCAGCATTTACAGGATATATGCCAGTCATGTTGGCTGAGGCATTTTTCCTTTCAGGGATAGATGCATCTGAAGAGCTTCAATTTTCGGTCAGCCATGATATTTTAGCGAAATTTAAATATGTGTGCAAACTTAGAACAAAGAAGATTTCTTAAAACTTGATACTGGTTTAAATGGTACACCTGAAAAAGAATATTTGTTGGAAACGAGATGGTTGTGACCTCCAGTCACATGTTGTATTTTAAGTTGTCTTGTGTGTATTGTTGTCATCTTATGTGTCTTTATTGTAGTATGTGTTTTTACTTTAGATGCCAGACTGCTGGCTAGAAGTCAGTATTCAGAAGGTCCTGCGACCGGCCACCTCGACACAGGTTTTTCTTGGTTTCCGTATCTATAAGCAAATGCTGAGACGGTTCCCAAAATTCCAAGTTGCCACTACATGCTTCGCATGTAGCGCTCCCGACTTAAATTTATTAGTAACCAATTTCATATTTTGTATACACGTAAAATAACCATTGTCACCGGGTGACAACCCAACTGCAGTAAATTATTATTATTATTATTATTATTAATGACAGTCAGAAGTTGATATGTTGTGGAGATCACAAGACGGTGTTAACAGATGGAAAGAAAACCAACCGACTATTGAAGCTGCCATTGCTTACATATTGCTACATTAAGTGAAGTCAAATCAGTCAAGAAAAACATGACCAGGTAAAAAAATAATAGTTGTATTTATGTCTAACACACTGAATAAAGCAGTATCATAAATTTTAAAGTTGCTTCTGCCAGTAAATGATGAAGAAATAGTATAATAAGTGTTACGCATTTATAATAAAATTCCAAATAAACTTAACGCAGGGACAAGCCTGTGTAACAATTAAGTTTGATTGAATAGTAACAACTGCAAGACTTAGAGTGAAGCTGAAGTGACTACTGTATATGTGGAGAAAAGCAATTACAATTTTTACCCACAACTACACTCTCTAGTATATCTGAAAATAATCCTAGTCCCACATATATACTACTTCACACACTGGGCACTCTAACAACACTAGCCACAAGTATATCATATGATGGCCTTCTACGATATTCACGTGTTCCTTGACAGCCTCATTCATTGGCCATTTTTATTCTGGCAGCAAACAAAGGTTAAATGTTAGCACTAAAGTTTATTATATTCTCAACGCTCCACGGTTTCTGCAGCCTTAGCTTATACCTCACAGAGAACAGCTTCAACCTCTATCACACCATGGCAACCATGGTGACACAGTGAACAGAACAGACAATGGCATGACACCAAGTGTCCAGCTAAACACAAAACCCATTCAAAGAATCTACAAACCCTCTCACAGCTGCACTGCTGCATAACAATGATAACACCCATTCTGCACTAATCAGTCCCGGGTTAACACAAGGCTGCGCACCATGCAGCAGGCAACATCAACTGCTGCACAGCAACTGGTGATGGTGCTTGCTCTGCAGTACTCAGTCCCAAGTTAACACAGGTCTGCGCACCATGTGGCAGACAACGTAAGCTGCTGAACAACAAATGATGATGGTCCCTGCTCTGCAGTACTCAGGTCCATTATTTAAAAAGCTTTCTGTGTTAATGGGAGATGACATTACTTGTATGATTATTCTGGTCACACAGAAATGGTAGAATACATTTTTGATCTTTTCAGGCCTCAAAATCTTCTAATAATCAATGTTCAGTCTAAGAATCATACAAAACATGTGCAAGTACAGTCATAAAAATACAAATATTATTCATGTTCAGGCACATGGTACATACAATAAACACTTCTGTTTTGAAGGGGTTCATAGCAAGCACAGTATCTGTCAGTGTCACTGTCGCACACTTACTATACCTCACCGCATGCAGACATTGCCACACACAAGATTTGAATTAACATTGATTTCCAAAACAGTTACAATTTTGTTTCTATTGAAAGAGGGAGGCAATTACACTTCAGAAATATTCATCACACATAGGGTTACTCTAATGAAGGAAGTAATTAATTTACAGTATCACTCTGAAAATGACATATCCCCTTATAGTTCAAGAAAAAAGTATACCACATTTTCTCTTCAAGGGTTACACGAAATAACAAGCCACTGTTTTTTTACCAAGTTACTAAAAAATATAAAATTATAACTATAACCCATATGTACCTATAACCAGCAAAATATTAAATTAAGTGGGTTAGAGTTTAGAAATAAACAAACATGTACACGGAGAATTTAAAATATTCTACCACACAATGTACACCTAAAAAAAAATACATACATACATATATATACAGAGGTTGCCAAACAACGTATACACAATTTAAGAAAGGAAAAAACTGTATTAAAATTGTAATACTCAATTTATACCGATAACAAAAGATCAATAAAAGTCACATTTGACTTCTGCAGTTACAAGAGGTGCTCAAAGTGGTTACCATCAGCGTCTAGACACTTCTGATTACGGTGAACTACTGCTTGAGCAACGTTGACCAAAGTGTCCACGTGTATCGCTGCGCATGCCATTTCAATTTCCTGCCTGTTGTGTGGTGACACTAGCATTCATTTGATTAACGCCATCTTTTGAGCAAACATCCTACTACACATTGCTACTGTAATTCAATTCAAATTCCAAAAGTAATACATACATAACATCTCTTAAAATGTGTATACATTCTTTTGGCATCCTCTGATATATATATATATATATATATAAATATACACACACACACACACATAACAGCACGGTAAACAGCAACCAATTTGGGGCACCAAAATAAGGAATATCAAGAAGATGTACTGACTCAAAATGTATGAAATAATCTAATGACAAAGGATGGTGAAATGCCTGGATTACCTTCCAGGTTGAAGTTGAGTCCCCACCGATCACACTCGTACTGCAACCACGTCTTCTCTGCCTCAAGTGAAAGCTGGCCTGTTGAACCAAAACCAGCACCTGCTTGTTTGCAAACACACACACACACACACACACACACCTACATATATATTTGGGGTGGTGCAGGGAAAGACCAGGGTATTAAACAGGTTAAAATATTAGGTGGCTGTGAAGAGCCCAAGCACGTCAGTATTCACACCATCATGACAAAAATGCCGTGTGTCTGAACATAATTTGAAAAATCGGATCTCAACTGCTCAAAAGCCAATTCTTTTGCTGGTTTCTTGGAAAGGCCAAACAGAGAACTATGGAAAACAACAGTACCTCCAAACTATAATACTACAATTACTAATATTATGACTACTCATAATTTATGTTAAGTTATGTTGAATGAAAATGTTTCTATCTATAAAGCTGGGTAGAGAACCTCAGGAAAGGAATCACAACTAATCAAATGCTTTCAATTTGTATTCTGCAACTTATGATGCATATTACCTCTCTACATTACCAAAATGTGATACTTTACTCTCAAAGGCAAATTCTCACTGATGAAATCTATTCTGACACAGTAAAATATCAATTGCTATATCAAATTTTTCTGATGCAAACATTTTTATCATCCTATTGTATTCTCATCATATTTAACATGCCCTTTTTGCAGCCAGTTCATATTGCAGCTCAGTGCATCTAAATTTTACCACAGTAAAATACTGATTCAGTGTTCCCATATAAATTGAAATATTACACAGGTATTATTCTTGTATGTCCATTTGTATGCCCCCTGTAATTTGGATATCCCTTGACAGTTTTCACCACATTTTAAATAATGCACTTGGCATTTTTGGTTTGAAGTTGGGCAGCTGGCTGCACACTAGGACACTGCCTAGAGCAGCATTTCTCAACTGCCGGGCCCTGGCATCAATTATACTGGGCTGCGAGAGATTCTCCTTGAATTGATAACTAATTTAAATGTAATTTTATATTTGTCAACATGCCACATTGTACAGATAATTGTATTAATAGTCTTTATGATTATACCATAATTAATTATTAATACTTATGTTAGTTTAATGTATGAACTTAAAAAAATTTGGAATCGTACTAATGAGTAAATCTGTTGGGACCGGGCCCTCGTTTTATGAAAAAGAATTTACTGGGCCGCGGTCTCACAAACGTCGAGAAACACTGGTCTAGAGTGTACAAAACTCATGGGACATAACAAGGCTGGGAGGCGGTGAATCCACTGTCAACTACCCATCACTGGGGATACAGATCAACAAATATTGTGCATATATACTACAGTGTATGAGCAGATGTACAAGAAGAGCAAAGACAGAAAATGTTTTCTTTCCTTTTCTATATGACATAACACATCTCAAGGTATACAGACAGATCAACAATGTATAAATAACAAATTGATTAGGCACAACAGCACAACAAATATTTATTGGTGAAATGTAGGCTACATGTTTCGACCTGTTAACAGGTCATCATCAGGGTTCCATCGGAATAAGTCTCAGGTGTTTAGATATTGGGATCCCAATATTTGTACACTTGTGAACGTACATAAAAACTGATATTGGATAAAATGTGAAACATATAATGTCTAGTTAAAACAAATTAAAACAAGAGTAGGTATTTGACACCATGGACCGGTTTTGTCACCCTTAGAGTGCTCAATGGATTATCGGTTTGAGCACTCTAAGGGTGACAAAACTGGTCCATAGTGTCAAATACCTACTCTTGTTTTAATTTGCTTTAACTACACATTATATGTTTCACATTTTATCCAGTATCAGTTTTTATGTACGTTCACAACTGTAAAAATATTGGGATCCCAATATCCAGACAGCACCCAAGACTTATTCCACTGGAGGCCTGATGATGACCTGTTAACAGGTCAAAACATGTAGCCTATATTTCTCCAATAAATATTTGTTGTGCTGAAGTGTCTAGCCAATTTGTTATTTAGTTCGTTAGAGCACTTCATGATGCCCTCCTTGAAGTCAACAATGTATAGCTAATGGTTTTGAATTAGAATAAAAAGTCTTTTTAAGAAAAGCACTGCTGTTTAGGAACATAAATTCAAATAAGATATAAAGCAGGAAATCTTGTGAAGTTTCTCAGTAACTGTTAAATATACAATAGTAATAAATAAGACACAAAATGTTCATCATCATCATCATCATCATCACCATCAAGAACTCTAACTTCTGTTAGAAGCAAGTTTCAATTCAGCGTATATTTGAAGAGACAAACAAGAACGTCTACATCATGCAAAGCAACGGAAGCAAACAAATAAAATGTCTCGTGTGTTGTGATACCTCACATAGTGTCAACAAAATTAGATAAAGCATTCAAATGAGACAAGAAATGGACAAATGGACCAAAAGAAAACATACACAAAAGAGGCAGAGTCCCTACAGGAAGTTGGTCTCACACATGCACATACAATGCTGACAAATAATGAACAAGTATCCTAAATGAAGTTACAAATGTCATGATTTCCCAAACCAGGAATGACACAGACATTTCCAATGGTGATTCCGGGTACGGGCTTCTCTCTCTCCGTAGGGGCCCCTTTAGAACCAAGGGTAACCTGAAAACTGGAAGGGGGGGTTCATATAGTCTGGACTTTGAAAGATGAATGAAGGTGGGCTCCTTTACTGGGGACCCCGAAAGATATGTTAAGCAAGGCTCAAAAATGGGTGTGTGCTTCCAAAGGGCCCCCTCTACTGGGGAACATGAAGGGGTGCTTCTTTCTTAGGGCCTTCTTATTTAGAGGAATTTTTATGAGGTTTCTGAGAGAGATGCAAATGCCCTGTAAATAGGTATCTCTCTCCACAGGGGCCCTGTTGGGGAACCTGGAGGGGGTTCACTTGCTGGGATTTTTGAGAGGAAAAAAAAATCAGAGGGCATTAAGATATCATGATATCAGATTATGGAGCACAAAGGGTCCGTCTCGAAGGCCTAGGTGCATCAGGACCGTAAGGGCTCAAACCCAATGTTAATCAATCCAGTGGAGATCAAAGCAATGGAACATGTGTTCCGAGTTCAATCACAGCACACACGTCACAGAATGTTATGCAAACAGTGGCATCCGCATGGTGAGGCACACATTTTGCCGGTTGAGTATGTAGCATAAAGCGTATCACAGAGGGAAAAAAAACATGCTGTCATATTACTTGCTGGGCAATTATGATATTGCTCAGGTCTTGTGTTTAATTAATTTGTGATTATCAGTCAATGAAAGCAGTATGACAAATCTATTTAATGTTTCTGACCTGCCATGTCTCCAAAGTCCTATAACATGATGCAGGTTTAAGAACAGCATGCATTTGCACATAGAAACTCACTTCAGGAAGATATGAAATGAAAAACAGATGTTTATTATTAACAATTTGGATCTCCTTTCAGGTATCATATCTGTGTTCCGTACTTAAGGTAATGCAAGCATGTACCGTGCAGATGCATCAAATCAATTCTAATTACATAAGGTGTGAGGTCCTTGCAGCAGTACCAATGCTATATTCATCACACGATTTAGTTCAGTAGGTACATACCTATGCGATCCATCTTCGAGACTCTATTTCTTTGCATGGCTTATCTCAAAAAAACGGCACTAAAATAATTAAATCATATATTACGTCAAGGTAATTAATACGTAATATATGTCCTTTCATCCCACTCCATCCAGAAAGTTACCAAAAGTGTGTGTGCGTGTTTTTGTGTGTGTATATTCCCATTATGCCTATCTTGTTAGTTACTGCCATTGTACAACACAGTGATCAGTCTGTATAACATGAACCAACAAGATGCACTATTTTCTATTAATTTATTTCAATAGTAAGCTTTTACACATTTTGAGCAGGCTTGCTGCTCATCATCAGGAGGATCATCTCTGAATAGACAGCAATTGGTATAGTAATGTGTTATGTTAACTGGCAGCCAGTCAACATAATGCATGGCTATACCAATTGCTGGATCCTGCCAGCAGCCAGTCAACATAATACATGACTATACCAACTGCTATTTATACAGAGTTGATCCTCCTGATGACGAGCAGCAAGCCTGCTCAAAATGTGTAGAGGCTTACTATTGAAATAAATTAATAGAAAATAGTGCATCTTGTTGGTTCATGTTATACAGATATATCACAATGCACGGTCAACAAAACATTCAACAGTGATCAGTGTAGCATAAAATGACTTCCAAGCAATGCACATCAGTGAATACACAATGTTTGTGATGTCAAAGTGGGGGAGACAAAATAAACACAAGTTAGGCCAGAGATGGAGAAATGGAGACTACGGGATGTAATAAGTGTATATACAAGAATAACAAGGCAGTTGAAACACTAAAGAGTGATGTAAAATTACTACATTCCAAGAAGAAATTAAGAATATCAGCCGGTAGGATGTGAGATTAAGGACATAAATCTGATGAAGAAACCAAATTCTAAAGACTTTACAGCAGAATTCTAAGATACAATCATGAATTTTAACCAGCTGAATCACCATTCCAAGAAGATAATGATAAAAAGATAATCTCAAATGCCAGACTACATTAAGTCTAAATGCAGAATCAGGATTTGACTCTTGCATAGCCACAGGTCAGCACAACCTACCATGGTGCACTGGTAAAAAGGGGAAAACTTACTAATATTAAAAACCTTCCACTTTGTACCCTTAGGCATTCAAATCCCCACAGTAACTGTGCACATCTACAACCTGGGCCAATTACGAAATGAATGTCTAACCGCATAGTATCAGACTAATGCAGCGGTCCACCCAACAATTAACACAACACGTACTTCTAACATGAGGTACATTTTTATATGATGGTGATGTACACAGAAATCATACTGCCCAAACTAAGTGAAAAATTAACTGAAATAAACTGAATTATTAACTGAACAATTTAACACAAATGATTATTTCAACTCTATGAACATACAGCATGGATCATTCCTTATTGGTCTCATAGAAAAAGTTAACTGAAACAAATGTAAGGAATGAAAAACATACAGAAAAAAATAAAAACACACAAACCAAAATACTTCATACAATGAGTTATATTTATGAACATTCTGTAATTATATAAAGTGACTTAAGAAGACAGTAATCTCTGAAGCATAATGTTCTACATTTTATTGGCCCAAGAAATAAAAAAATAAAAGAAATTTAGTACATAATTTTAGAGAAAAAAAAAAAATGAAAAAAAAAAAAACGTAATTACAACTAAAATTAAAAGCAAATTAATCAACGAGAATCTGAACGTATTTTAATTCCGCACTTCACTTGACAGACAGACTATGTGAATGTAAAGTGAACTCTAAGTAAGACAAGCCTGACAGCTGAAGACAAAAGACCAACTTGATGACACTTTATATTTTTATTTCACTTCTTATGCGCTCAACAGTTTCGGACATTAATATATCCATCATCAGGAGCTTATGACTATTCTGCTGAATTACCATATTGGTCGTGTGTTCTTGGTTCGATGTGTGTTGGTGTTTTGGTGTGGTTGGGTTGTGGTGGTATCCGTGTTGCAGGCTGAAGCCTGCAACATGGTTGTCTGGTCTGCTGGTTGGGACGAGTCTCATCCCAACCAGCAGACCAGACAGCCACCCATACAGAGTGAAAAATACCAGTGTCGCATAGATACACTAAGTTCTCCTGATGATGGGCACACAGATGCCCAAAACATGTACAGAAGTTGAAATAAATATACTAAGAAGCAGTGTGCACCTAGTTGGCTTCACTTGAGACAGACAGGGATGCAGGTCAACAAAATATAAAATGTGGACAAAATCTTTAAATGAACAGCATACGTAAAACACTTCTTATTTTTATAAAAGTATACCTGCTCAACATAGTGACATACCTTTCTTATTTCTACATACACAGTATGTACTTCCAGCCACATTACATTTCTGAAAACAGGGAATGTACACTGCCTATGTGTGCACATTAGAAGTTGATACATATTATGGAAATATAAAATTTCAATACAGACTCTGCTTTTACAGAGTAAGCATGAACTTTCAGATGGATCCTTTTCTGTGGAAAGAAAATGTCTAAAGTTCAAACTCTAGTATGTCTGTATGGATCTTTAGGTCACTCCCCATTCTGCATTGCTGTGTGTCTGAAGAAAGATGGTTACAGCATCATGACTTGGGATCATGCTATAAGGCAACTTGTGAATGTTCCTCCAGTGTTAGTTCCTGCTAAATGTTGGATCATGCTATAAGGCAACTTGTGAATGTTCCTCCAGTGTTAGTTCCTGCTAAATGTTGGATCATGCTATAAGGCAACTTGTGTACGTTCCTCCAGTGTTAGTTCTTGCTAAATGTTGGATCATGCCACCACCGGTTGAGTCACTGGCAGATACTCACGAGAGACAAGAGTGTCCGGAGGATACCGGAAACTAAATATCCAGTCTTCTTCCACCTTCAGAATCCGCCCAGTGATCCGAGCATAGAACTCGTAATTCTCCCGTCCAAACAAATTGCTCACCCCAAAGTTGTCAATCAGGAATTTCATGATGCGTGTAGCAACCTAAACAGAGGTTTCAACACTAGGTCTAAATTACCATTAACAAAACAACACAAAGTAAATTCAACGTTCAGCAATACACTGTCTATATCAGCAGTTCTCAACTTCTTTGGGATGAGCTGGCGATTTCTGCGGATGTGTATTCCTTGCTCCAATTTCTGGCAGAGAAAATTATAAATTTTGAATGAATTCACAACCGTTCAAAATTCTACAATTTTTTTTGTCAGTGATGCACTACCCCAAATTAAGTCTGTACGTGTGTCTGCACTATGTGCAGATAGTTCAGCACAGGACACTGGCTGCAATTTAATCTGTCAACAGGAATTTCACTTTGCACTTCTGCAGCTGCATACTAACCAAACTACTACATGGTATAACTTAAAATTAAATAATCAGTGTTTTTCTTTAAAAAATGGCAGCTCAAGAAGAAGATGAGGAAAATAAATGAAAAATATTTTACCGCTTCACAGTGGCACCAAGTTTGTAACTGTTAACTGATACAGAATATGCAGGTACAATAAGGCACAGAATGCAAGATAAAAAAAAGAAGAAGTGAGAAATGTTGACTGTTTTGGGTGATGATGTCCGAGTGGGGTGGCTGAACTGCCAAAATTTCAGAGTCTTACTTTTGTCTCATTTAGTGGAAGTGACTGTTCTGTGCATGTCACCTTATACCTTAAAAACTGAGGCAACGGTTTCCTCTAAAAGGCTGGTAACCATTTACAAAGCTACAACATGTCATATCCCAGATGATAACACTCATAAATTACACTCCTATGCATATCTCAGATGTAAACCAGACTCTATGCGCAGAGATGTATGATGCTGAAGAATGCATTTAAAAACTCTGTGCACTCCTGAATTAGAGCACGATCCCTTTCTGGTGGTTACATAAGGAAATATAAGATTACACACTGCAAGGTGGGGGATGATGAAACATTTAAGGAAATTTAGAACTTAGTTCTCATGCATGATTAGTGACTTTTTAACAAAGTATTAGTAATAATGGTGGGCCGGGTAGCTCAGTTGGAATAGCGATTCACTATGGGCTGGACGGTCCAGAATTGAATCTTGGTGGGGGTGAGATTTTCCACCCATCCAGACCAGCCCTGGGGCCTACCCAGCCTCCTGTACAATGGGTACCAGGTCTTTCTCAGGGGTAAAGTGCAGCCGGGGCGTGCTGTTGACCACTCATCCCCTTTTAGTGCCACGGTCATGTAAGAGTAGAGCTATACCTCTACCCACCCTCTGGGCCACATCGGGGCTGTAATGGGATCACTTTACCTTTTATTAGTAATAATGACCAGTCAGTGTAACATGTACTACAGTATCTCACATACGGTTTGTGATGTGTTTGCAGTCAGTTTCACAAATGCATGAACTTATGATTCATAATAACTTAATGGTTCTGAACACTGTGACAACCCACAAAAGGTTGAGAACTGCTGATCTAATGTACAATGTCAACAACAGCAACCATAAATTCTGATAAGAAACATCTGATTTGTAATGTTAAAAGAGAGTGATTAACAAGAACACTGGCACATCAGTAAGCAATCGATGGAGCCTGATGTCATATGCAGCCAGTAGGCATGAATAGATGCAACACTTCTCTGTCAGTACTGTAAAATCTGAGTAGTAGTTCCTAAGTTATAAACTTTGTCTTTGTACAAAATGGATGGGGACCTTTAACAATGTATCTGCATTATTATACGCCAAGAAATTTTTTGAATATTATGCTTAACATGTCAGTAACTGTTCGATTTCAAAGGTATATTACTGAATCATTAGAAAAGTGTACTCTACAGTGCTGGGCAACACAACTCTAAAGGGACTCTTCTGGTTGCTAACATATCTTGGCACATTTAAAACACATTCATTAAACACCATAACATTTTCATTCATTTCCAAACAAAGACAGATGACTGGGCAGTACATGTTCAAAGCTGCAAAACTTTTGAGGAAATAGCCAACTAACACAGTAGATTTATATGTGCTGGTGCATATACAAATGCATGCACTTACATCTACCAACACACAGAACAAGAGAATGAGTACAGAGAATACCAAGAATATCTCAAATGCAAATATTTCACATATAGGAAAGAAGACTAAACAGTTGAGGTGACAAACAACCACAAGCTGAGATGTGGCATGCCATTCCTAGCCAAAATTAACTGCAGCTGTTTTAAAATACGAAAAGAGTAACAGTGATTTCAAGATGTGTACTGGATAAACACCTTGAACACAAATGGATGCCTTCAGATTATAAAATTTTTTTATCATCTGCTGGGATAACTCACTCAGCAAAATATTCAGCCAGATACAAAGGTTCTAGTTAAAACCGCGCTAAGCAATTATATAAACAACTATAGCTCATGTGGTAAACATGTGTGATTATTCTTAACACATAACTGCAAAACAACTACACACATAAGCCATTCTAAACAAGCAGTAGTTCTGAATTTTTTTTTAATAGCAGCCATCCCATCGTGTTACATAACTGATAAAGTAACATTTTTTTCAGTCAAACAACATATATATATATATATATACACACACACACACACACATATTATCATTAATATATAGTTGGCAACATGTTTTGGTTCTAGCAAACCATCTTCAGGCCATTTCTTAACATACAAAAATGGTGCATTCAGGGAGTGTGCACTCACTGAATGCACCATGTCTATATGTTAAGAATTGGCCTGAAGATGGTTCGCTAGAACTGAAACATGTTGCCAACTATGTATTATTGATTATATCTATATGTTGTGTTTGAATAAATATTACTTTATCTTTGTACTTCTGATGCCAGCCATGTTCTGTTGATGTTCCAGGCCAGGGGTCTTGAAACTTTTTTTATCTGTGGGCACAGTATGCATTTTCTTTACCACTTTAGGGCCAGATCATCCAGTAAAAGTTAATTACTTTCACCTCACATGTTCTACCAAGACATTTATTTTTTAAAGCAGGTTCTATAACAAGCTACATCTGATACATATGTAAACAGCTAATGAAATGGCATTCTGAAAATCTCGTACAAGAGCAGTCTCACATAGTTTGTGGTCGGAGTTAAACTAGGCAGCTGGTCTTATTAGCAAAACGGTATAATACCATTCACAATAAACCAACAAGTTAGGATAAAGAAGGAAAAATTAAGTTGTTAAATCTCTCGCAGTGTGCCATTACTTGCAATGGTTGTTGCTTCTCTGGCAAACACTTCTAGGAGTTTAGTAGGGAGACGAGAGATAAACCAACAAGATGCAACTAATCTGATGATTATTATCAAACTTCTATCTCAACAGGTTTCGGGCATCACTATGCCAATCA
>Ga0136643_10011068_pt1 | contig 13366 bp, 6 predicted proteins | sample TergutLab28metaG_FD_96883 | JGI IMG/M metagenome (GOLD analysis project Ga0136643, IMG submission 96883) | Labiotermes labralis P1 segment gut microbial communities from Petit-Saut dam, French Guiana - Lab288 P1 (version 3) (version 3) | ecosystem: Host-associated > Arthropoda: Insects >...
AGTTATTAGCTAAAAAAATTTTTTTTCAGTGGCCAAAATTGTTTGCAGTAAGGGGGGCGTGCACTTTTCGAAAAGTCAGGGGGGGGGGGGGGAGTTCACATTTGTTTTGACGAAGAGGAAATATTTAACTTATAATGATGTCTGACAGTATCACACAATAGCAGATTATAGAAAAGTAATAATAAGAAACTTACGTTTATATGTTATTGAAACAGAAGGCTCTGAACATAATAAAATGGAATATTAGGTTTTATTTGACTGACGCGATACCAATCTTATTAGAAGTTTCCTTATTTTATTGGTGTAATTATTATATTTGTAAGCACAAAATAAACGTATGTTTATATTCCGGTAGGTTCGTATCGGCTAGTTTCTTTCGGCCTTCGGGCCGAAGAAAGTACACAATAATACCGGCATTTATAATGGATTTTCGGCCCAGCAGCAAGCTGTTCGTCAGTGGGACAACTGGCGTGTCACATGTTTGCCTCGTTTCGACAGCGTGTGGAAGGAAGCCTCCGTTTTTAGGAACTTTTTAATTCCCTTCAATTAATACATTATCCTTGAGAAAAATTACACGGAGATTAGTTTTGCCGAATGTTTTTCTTTCAGATTTCACTGACAATCTCACTGTGCAACTCTGTTTTAATATTTGATATTTATTTAAAACCGAAGATGGGTTTGCCATTTTTATGATATCTTTCCACGAAATCTCGGCTTCAGTCCCAGGGCAGACTGTGTGGGATTTGTGGTGAATAAAATAGCGTTAGAACAGATTTATCGCAAAGTATTTCAGTTCTTTCCTGTGTACTCTATAACTGGCAGGGACGATATATAGAACACAAAAATATAAAACCGAATTATGTCACTTTTTAAAACAGGTTACAGTGTACGTTGGTGAGCTGCGTGCTGTAATCTCTGTCTAATCTCTTTTATACACCCACATGTATAAAAAATTTAAAATTAATATGCCCTATACAGAAGTTCGCAGGTCTTTTCCAATGTATTCTGTAATTTCTCAGCACAAATTAAAAGCGTTTAGTTAACGTCACATATTGGATTTTTCTTGGTAGATTACCTTGTATCAAGACACCTTTGGCAGAGAGCTGCACCTGAAGTGGATGTAGTGGGATTTATTGCAGTTATTGTGTCCCAGATAAATGTCCTCATTCGTACATAAACTTGCTGGCTTTCAAATTTCTTTAATTACACTAAATTTGTAATGTAGAACTAAGAGTGTTTATTGCATTACGTGCCGTGGAACAGGTTTCTTTGTATTCAGTTAAGCATATCAATCATACGGAACAAGAAAGGACTTCGTTGAATTGTTATCTGGGTTATAAGTCTATTAATCGTGAAAGTGTTTTATTTTAATGCACTGTACCTACTGTTTCAGTTACGATAAGAATTGTGGAATATTCCTGGCTGCTTCAATCCACATACACGGAATTCAGTATTATTATCTGTAAGGTCAGTTAAAAGCGACAATTTTTTTTGTCTTCACAGGTCAGTTAAATTGCAGTAAGCAATAACTGTCCTTATTTTTCTGACACGAAGCTCACCGCGTTCTTTTGCATAAATTTACCTTCAAATAAAAAAGGGCAAAACCTTAATACACTGGATAACAAAATATATTTTTTTTGTCACACGAACTAAAGTAAGTAAACACAATAGCAAATTTTCGTTTGATTTCAAATATGTTGTTAGTATTTTTCTATCACACAAGGTTTTTAAGTGCCGCGCAGCTGAAGTTTGCAGAAAAACTGTATTTATATTATAATATACAGACAGTATGTACATTAAGTAAAAAGTAACAATGGAATACTCTGTGCTACATTTTGCCTGTGGAACGTCTCTTCAAAGCGTCCAGCAATAATCAGCCAGCATACTGGAACTCCACTTGTCTTGGTACCGCTCGTCCACATTTGAAATGTCCTGGTGAAATCGCTATCCGTGTTTACTGCTCATTGCGCCGAGATATTCTGGGAAGAATTCCCTATGACAATCTAGGACATGCATCTAAGAAAACATATTACACCCCATAGCTTTGTAGGTTTGTACAAGATCAGCCACCATATCATGATAATTTTCTGCCTGATGATTTTCCAAAAAAATTCGTAGTGACATTTGTGAATGATTTCTATGCTGCATTTTCCACTTGACTTAGCTGGTTTTCAAAATTTATATCCTAATTTAACGCTCTTGTTTGAGGTCCACAAATATCCCTGTTTGATTCGAGCATCACTTCCTAGGAGACTTATTTTTCAAATACCTAAATCGAACGCTACTTTGATAACAATGTCTTGAAGAAATTTTTTTTGAGCATAAGTTTGGTGTACAAAGGAAGTAAAATTTTCAGGGTGACTAATGATTACGTACGCACTCTTCTGTCCTCGAATAAACAATTCTCGTTTCAGCCACTGTTTGTGGATGTAATGATATTTTTTTACCTACTGCCCCACCCACATAGAAAGCCACAAAACATTATGCAGCTAAGCTGCAAGCCAAGGAACAAAACAGTTACCTTTAAATCCCCACAAATGTTCCAATTATATTTTTCATACTGGTTCTTTCCCAAAGTATTTTCGTATTTTCACGGGACTCTCATTTTAGTGGAATAGGCTAGCGGTGCAGATGGGAATTTATTCCCGTTGTGTAGAAGCACTGCTTTTAAGCTAACTTCTGAAGAGTCAGTAAATAGACGCCACTCAGTTGGATCGTGTTGGTGTCCAACAGGTTTATAAGAGAGCACATATCATTCCAAAATACCAGATAATTTCCTTGAGGGATATTTTCTTTGAATTCATTTTGGCGATTGTGAAAGAAACATATGTCAGTATGTTGGTGCTTAATATTCCACAATTTTAGTCTGAAACCTAAGATTTCAGTTTTTTTTTTTTTAGACAAATTCAAATCCCAGACAATGCCTTTAAGATCTCCCTGTGTTAGTAAATAGGGTTCAGATGGGGAACAACTTGCTTCAAATGTCGGATTGCAATCAACATTGCCTCCTCCTTGTTGTCCGTGGTCTTCATCAAAATCAGAGTTGTCATCACCAAAAATCTAATTTTTCGGAGGTTTTGGTACAAGAAACTCTTCACTTTGTGGGACAGGCCTCATTGCAGATAGCAAATCTGGATATTTCACTGTGCGTGCGTGCGTGTGGTGTATGTGTGTGTGGATTTTGAGCTGACCCCATTAATGTTTGTTAAACAAAAGTAGAAATCGGGTGAGCGGTCTTCTGGTCCCCTCCAAACAATGGGAACGGCGAACGGCATTTGGCACGAACCATTTACCCATTCTGTGAGAAGCCTCAAGCACGTTACATAACACATATGAGGAGCCCATCTTTGATCTTGGTCACCCGCTTTACCCCCAAAATAAAGCTCACAACATTTCTTAATGTGTGGTGTAAAATTTTGCATCAGAGATTTGAATGTCAGTTCAACGGGTGTCAGGATGATTTAAACACTTCTTTGGCATGATGAGTACTCAATAAACACAATCCTTTTACACAAAAAACTTTACTTAAAGAACACACAAAACTTACAACTTTTCACAACACTAATAGTGCAATGTTCCTGAAGCAAAACTTACCGTTAGTTTCATGTCCCAGTGTGTCAGTACATGTCTGAGCTGGCACAGTTTGGCTGGCTGTGATTGGGCTCGCATGCCTACTGTCTTTGTTCCAATTAAGTTTTCCGCCATATTTTAAAGATAGCGTAACAAAAAGTAAATTATCTACATTCACATTTCTAATATTTTTCCCACAAAAACCCGTGGGTGACAGAGCGATTCTAATAGTGTGTTTCAATTCAGCGTGGAAAATACATAAGAAACACGAATTAGTTTTCAAAAACAAAGTTATGTTTACCATTGTTATTAGCGTCACCACTGTCGTTGTCCAGACTTTAGAAAATGAATATTACTATATATAAACTAGTCTCACAGAGACCTTCCAAAAATCAATTAAGTTGAAATTTGGAGAGATTCCCCTGTTCGAGTTCCTATTTCTAGTGACTTCCGTCCACTAATGAGTCTGACAAAACAGTAATTTGAAACGAAGAGCTTTTATATTATCGGGGACATTCTTCTTAGTACTCATGCACATTGCTTCTCCTAGAATCAATAGCTTAGGCCCATTTGTTTTTGTTAGTTCTGTCACAGTTCCTATATGTCGGCCACGTCATTCACAGTTCTTACTTCCGATTTTCATCCGAGATTCTCTTTGGCGTTGGATAATTGTTAAGTTGGAATATCGTTTAAATTTCTGGCATTTCGCAATTGTGATAACGAAAGGCACAGGGAGTTTCTTCTTGTTCAGACGATGTATTTATTTCCATTCTGAATTGTGATGCAGTAGCAATGAGCAAGACGTCTACCTAAGTGCGTAAAAGAAAAGGGAACATTGTCCCTGTCACACCACGGAGGCATATCAAGGAGTTAATTTTACTTCTAAATTCATTCTTAACTTTGTACTAAATAGACTGAATTTAGCGTGGTATGAGGTACAGAAAAATAATAAGAATGCTGTCATACCGAACACGGGTTCATGTTTTTGCCTTTAATCGGTAAATGTGTCCGATATGAAAACATTATTTTTATTAGAAATGTCTGGAGTCATAAAGAAATAATCTACTTAAAAACGTAAAATGTTCAGTGTCAAAATATGCGTGAAATAAGTTAACGAATCTTGGCCAAGTCAGAGGGTGCAGTAACGTCCGGTTTCGCAGTTACTGCACGGATAACTTTGAAACGTATGCATATGTGTTTGACACTGTTTTGCTGTGGGAGGTTGTAATACTGACACTTTGTTATGAAAGATAATAAGCATTATGTAGTAGTAATTTCTTACAATTTTTCTACCATATTGTATCATTATGTGAATTTCAAGTTAAACAGTGTGTAAAATAATCCCGACATGAAAAGCAGGCAGATGTCGAGATTACAGGCTGGTCCTGTAAATTTGTACTGTTACAGGTTAAGACAATTTGAAGTTAGGGCGAATATTAAAAAGAAAAATACCCCAATTATACCACCTGAATGTCCTCTACTCATCACTGTTGCTGGACCAACGCAAGCTGAGTTTCTTGAAGGATATTTTATTCCTTCTATTTATTTATGACTAGCACTTGACCTAGTGACTGAAACATATTCGTAATGTATATATATATATATATACACACACAAATTGAATAGGGAAAGGAGAAAAATTATCAGTGTCTGTGTCGATGGCAACGGAATAAGAAAGGAATGTTGCAGTAGTAGGTTGCAAATTGTGTAGTAGGTTGCAAATTGTCCTCAGTTTTGAAGAATTTTATATAAAGGTACTCGAATCTCCCTATAATTGGCATCCAAGATATTTCATAAAGAAGCTGAGAAAAATTGTTTTATAGTACTGGTTAATACATGTATTTTATAGAATATATTTGCGAAATGCGTTGCAGTTGACTTCAATGCCGCTACAACTTGATAAGGATGTCATTTTTTTTATTCTTCTGCAGTCTTTAAATACAATATTGTACTTTGAAATATTTGTACACTAACATATGTTAATGTTGAACATGTTTAATAGTATTTGTGGGAAGGGTATTTAATTTATTATTCTCGCTTCTTTACATTTTTCGGCGTTGAAGCACTCATTCTATTTACTCGGTGCAGGATAAGTTTTTAAGGATTATGTTTTCTGTGTACGAAATTTCTGCACATTGTGATTGGTATAGCATACTGTCAATACTGTGAATAACGATTCACCTTACAGTTCTTAGTTGAGTCAGATTTAAGCAATATACTGATTCTTTGTCAGTATGCTTATTAAGACGCTAATCAGCAGCTGAAAAATTCGTTAATTTGATATTCAGATTAGAATGTGTTCTTCTGTAGAAATGAATTTGTAATGCAGCAAGTGGCCTATTTGTTCTGCTTGTATCTTATGCTCAAATATTTGTTTCTGACAGTTCATGAATGTTCATTTTATAAGGTAGAATTATTCCTGTACACTCGTAAATAAAGAATGGAAGTACGTGTACAGCTCCTATCCTTCTTATCCTCGGCACAACATGGACGTAGGTGGTCAACCTCACGGCCCGGCCGCTTTACCTCTGGAAAAGGAACTTGCCGTGTCCCGTGAATAAAAATGTTGGGTGGGCCCCGGAACTGGTCCGGGCGTTTTGGAAAAGAAAAAATCTTTTAACCCGCAAACAGGATTAGTGTGTTTTAAAACATGGCGCATTTTTCAACTTCTGGTGCTCACTAGGTGCTTTCTAATTGTGCGACATTTTGCCACGTCGAATAACACTGAATAACAGTTTATAAAATCCGAATTTCTATAATTAATATTGGTATTTTGCTCTTAGTCTGGGGTTAACATAAAAAAAATGGCAAAATAAAGTTGTCTTTGCGCATGCCATGAAGGCAAAAGGAAAGCAGAGTGGTCATTTCTTAATCTGGGAACTTGATAGAAGAATATGGCTAGTCTCATGCCCGGGCCGCTGAGTTCTCTTGCTTATTGAACAGGAGCTGTGTGGGCCACATAATGCGGCTGGACGTTTCGGAGAAGAGAAAAATTTCTTGGCCCTGCCGGGAATGTAAACCAGGATCGTTCAGCTCATAGCCTAGACAATCTACCAACTTCGCAAAGCCAGCTGCCGTGTATATTTGTAATAATACAAACTGATGTGTAATTTGCACCTGTTGTGACTTTACATGGTAATAAGACATTGATTTTTAAACGACACCAGCACTTTTGTGAATGTTGAGCAGTTTGTTCACACGCTAAAGATCATTCTTGATAACACGTTTAGCCATGTAAATTAAAGTCCAGTTTGAGTGAGAAAGGTTTTAGTTTGCATGGGAAAGTAGAAGTTTGTATAAAGTGCATTACTTCTGTCCAGATAATATTAAATTGTTATGTCCTTAATTATATTGTACGTGTATGTACATATACAGAAGTAGGATGAATTCGTTAGGCACTAGTGGCACAGTGAAAAAGAAAGGGTAAGAGGATATTACCTTACGGAAAGCACTAGTAATATTGTGTACATGACAATATTGTATAATCGGTATATACATATATTCACATCACATTGAAACATTTTTGTAAGATGTGTGTTTGTTTGAAATACATAAAATGCATTATGTTCACAGATATTTAGTCCACTTCACATGCTTAATATCAGAATTTATAAATAAGTAAGTACTAAACACAGATATTTTACAGCGTAAAATTAAGTGTATGTGTTAATAATCTATTGTGAGGTTACATTAATTGTTAAACTGGCAAAACTGGTAAGTTGCTATAGATACAGCGTTATTAAAAGTCGTTGTAAGAAAATGTTTTAGTGATTTTTAAATGGCGAATGTGAAAACAAGCGACAGAACACTTGGAAAGAGGAAAGGTGTTATAAGGTGTACAGCTGTAACGGGGTGGTGTGTTTTTATACTTGGGGAAAGTCAAAACTGCCAGACTGGAACTCTTGATATTTCAGAGTCCCTGTTTTTAATGTAGAGTAAATACGAAGTGCCAAAATGTGACTTATTATGTGAATTATCGTAAAGATAATTTGTTTTTTTTGCCTTCTGAAATTGCCGTTAGGATTTATCCTGATCTAAGTTAATTACAATGAGAATAATTATTTGGTGGCTCCCTTATTAAGTATTGGTGATATTGATTTGGCACTTCCACTGAGTTTTAGAGTGAAACAATGTTAGGTCATATTGACTTGGCTGGATGCAAATTGTATAGAATATCTCTGTAAATGTTAGTTGTTCAAACACAAATTATCCACGTCGAATGCCATGGAAATTAATCGTGGTCGTATATCACTCTGTATGCTCTGGTTATAACTAAATCGTATTGTACCTTTACGTGCAGATTACTTTGTTGGAGACGACTGGATTGTTCACCATTGCTCATCACTAATTTGTTAATTCTTCCTCGTTTTCAAAAAAAAATAAATCTTCTATTCTCGTTGTCCAGGAAGTAGGGCTAATTTCCCCGAAATTAGCCTATTCAATCGTCGTTAGCAGTATGACGTTTCACGTTCCGGTAATCACAGTTTTTCAGCAGCATTTCCAGAAATGTACAGAACGTTCAGAAAAGTGATATAGCAAAATTAAATATATTTACTTATACCAGCTCAGATGTTAATATTACAAGTATATGTGAATAAATATGGAACCTAACGTGAATTTATACTGCACCAAATGATGCCGCAATAGAATGCATTTTTTTAAGTTCCTAAAATATGAAGAACTGTTGCATATGCAACTGCTTGTAAAAATGTTAAATTAAATTCAATATGCAACTTTTGTTGGTGAAACTCTGCGTATACAGTGACATATATATAATATAATATAATATAATACAATACAATATGTGAAGTTCAGTCTCATCTGAACAGAAATATGGTCCCTTTCTTAAAGAACCGTAATTTACTGTGCGCCTAGTTGGATTAATTGAGCAGGCTTGGATACAGATTTGAGTAGATCTTGTTTGAAAACACTGCCAAGGGTGAATAGTGCCTAAAATTGACTAAGAAAATCTGTCATATCAAGGAATGGTTACTCAAGTATTGCATACTTCAATAAGTCTGCTTGTGCGCAGTCGGTCTGCAACGTCTGACGTACCTGCACACACATTAGTGCAATTAGCACGAAAGGCTACGCTTGTGTCTTTGAAAGTGGAACAGTCTTTGTCATGACATATGATGTTGCTGACTGTCGGTCGGTCTGGTACAAGCAGTGTCTGTGGTTTGAAGAAGCATTGGAAGAAACAAGTCCTAAATTTGCTTTAGACCCACGCTATAATGAGAGCACTGTATTTTGTCTACACTCTTAGCGAATGGATGCATGTTGTACATAAATAACACATGTGTTGTACAGTGGTGAATTGTTGTTTCAGCATTTCGCGAGAACATTGTGCGTGTTCTGTTTTGTCACACTGCAAGAATCAAAATACCATCAAAGATCATGTCTTCAAATATATTTTTAAAAAGGGTGCTTTTGGGATGAACGTTTGTTGAAAGGTTCAGAAGGATTTTCTGCATTTCATAAAATTAAGGATGTAATAAAACGTGTCACAACGCACAAAGAACGTATTTTTAAATAAAAAGTGTCATGATTAGTCCTCTAGTGGACGCTCAGGATGTAATGCGAAATTGTATTTGCATGCATTACCTCATTAAAGTATCTAGCGGATTTGCTTCTCGGCTTTGTTGCCTCTTCGAAAGGTATGCGTAATTAATCCATTTATGTGTGTCTTTACAAGTTTTGTTTGATGCACATCTGGTTATGATCCTTTCCTTTACATTTGTAACTCAGCAGTAACGCATACAAGAGTTATTCGTAGGAAGACAGTACGCAAATTATGTGCAAAATTTTGAGTTATCGTAGCAGTTTTGAATATTCTTACTTTTGACATTAGCAGTAAGGTTACTGTCTCTGAACATCGTAATTTTCTTCATTCTGTACCGATGCAGCTCTTCACTAAAAGTAATGTTGCATTACTCTCACCTGCACCTGTCTTAATCCCGAAGTTACCTTTGTTCCTGACAGAACGCTCAAATACGGTATCCTGGATACCGGTTCCTAGCTTGCTAGCTTTTCACTAATGTATTGTTTGGCCCCAGTCTGGAAGACTGCCTGCTGTCCGCTGTCATTGTTTGTTTATTTAATATGAGCCCAATCACCTCAAATCTCCATGTTTGCAGTCCGTACTGTTCGTCCGCAAACAGAAGATGCGCCATCCTGTGGTGACAGCCTACCGTTGAGTAATACAGCAAATATGCTATATATTTATATATACAAGCATTGCTTGTCCTCAAATAAGACATATTGAAATATCACTTCTGTATCTCATTAGAAACGTAAAAGAGTCTACAGTTTGTCAAAGACAAATATCAGTTCTCTACGTATTCACAGGAATAAATTTAAGTGCCTCTGTTACGTGAACCCTGAACGAATTTAGGATCTCCGAAGTGCACCAAAGAGAGGGGAGGGGATATTTCTATAAGAACGATATGCCTTGTGTGTGTGTGTGTGTGTGTGTGTGCGCGCGTATCTACCAGCACGCACCCTCTATTAATGTAACTTACGTGTGTGTACGGAATGTAGATTTTGTTATCGCTGTATGACATTTTACAGTTGAATGCTCACATTTCAAGAAACCAATGCAGACTATTTGGCATTAACTGCATTATTTGCGATGTGGGGGAATGAAACAAATAATTAAGTCCGTAAGACTTACAATAGCAGACACTTCATCTACGTGGATTCACCACAGCTTGATACCTTCTGTTAAGAGTTTGTATTTATATAGCGTGTTGTCATGTGTCTGTGCACTTTGAGAGTAAACATGCACAAACCTCGTCAAATCCACATTCATTTTTGCGCAATAAACAAAATTCAAACTGCATACTTTGTCAAATATACTGTACGTACACAGTCATGTTGTTTTCCTCCATGGGAATTAGATGCTTAAATTTCATGGCAAAGTTCAAACCATCGAAAATTCCAGCAGTGTGGGATATTGTGACGTGTCGGCTGCAAATAGACAGATACCTTGATGGGTCACGTTTCGTCTTCTTCTTCAGGTTTAAGCAGATCTTTCCAGATAATGTGAATCTCGATCTACACCTCAGATCGCCCGTTCTATATCTACTCCCTCATACTGTGAAAATGTTTAAACATGTTATTTTCAGGAAAGTTGTTTTATTTTTACACCCTGTCAACATACCAAACTCAGTTTCAGCTATTAATTTTGTATATGATCGCTTATAGTTGCGTTTTGCAGCTGATTCGTGTTTATTTTGTTATGAATTTAATCCCTTCAATAGTAGTTGATATAAAAACATAAGTAGAATATGACCTGAGCTGTAATATTCACCTTATTTCTCATGACACAAACGTTATGCCAGGAGAAAACAACGCAATTTAGGCTATACTGTAGTATTTTTGCGTGTAATATGGAATATTATTTTAAATTTGTGTGACTTGAGAGCATTCATCTATTTCACAGCGGGAACCAGAGAGAACGTGCACTATCGATTACATATTGTCTAAGTTCACTCCTATTTATCGTGTAGAACAGCAATTTTTTCATGACGGCCACACTTACATTGTGAGGTAAAGCCGGTTCCAAAAGCAGTAATTCTGACCTTGACCTTTGGTGTGACCGTCTTCAGCGCGGAGTTGACCTCTAGATGGCGTGACCATGGTTTAACAGCATGTCAGACACGGAGCTTACTCAGTCGAACATGTTTCTGTTTAGGTCGTCGTTGACTGACTAAATGCAGTGGCCCTTCAGAAGCTGATCGTTGCTGACTATGACAAGATATTCCTTGCATTTATGGAAACCAGGTTCATTGTTGGCGTTAACAAGACGCAGAAATTCCTGCTTGTAACAAGAATAAAACTTGGCTTAAGATATGGATGGTCTTATACTACTTGGCACTAGACACCCTAAGTGATAAGCAGATAAAGTTTCAAAACCCTCTAAATGTCAAGAGAATTTCCTCACAGATATCCAGTACAGCTTACGTACAAATTTGGAAGTGGACATTATTCACAAAATTTTCAAAGTATACAAATGCCATTCATTTTTAAATGTTTCGCCCTGTTTTAGGACTTGAATATAAGTAGCTGTATAAATTGCGCTGTAGAAAGAGTGGTTAGGCTGGGAGAGGGGGGATTGGGGGGGGGGTGGCAAGGTGGCACAGTACAGGATGCAGCAAAAATGAATATTTTTAAAGGAAGAAAATATTTTGTGTGCTCAGAAAATTAAAAAAATGGAACTAAATACAATAAATTTCAATCCAAGGTCGTATTTTTTTTTATAATTTCTACTAGTCGCGGCCATTGCGAATAATGGGCACCCTGGGCACCAGTAGACCTAGCTACGTCGCTCTCTGAAGACTGCATCAAATGCCATTTGTTCCTTTTCAACTGAACTGTTAAAGTAAACCTCATTAATCCACCACCAGTGACTCTGTTGTTCGCGACTCGTTTGTCATAAAAGGATTTACCATTACCGGCAACTGTGCAGTTTATATACATACATGCACATGTACGTACTTCTGTGTGCGTGACTTGTAACATGAGTGGGACCGTAAATGTTAACATATTGCAGGCTGAAATCCTGGAGAGATACAGAATATGCGTGGTGCGTCAGGAAAGTAATGAGACTGGTGCTTTATTTTTTATGTAACATTTACCGTATAAATCAACATTATCGCCTTCAAAGTAGTTCCCTTGGGAAGCCACACACCGCCTGAGACGTTGCTCCCACTCCCGGTAGCGGTGCTGGAAGTCTTCATGTAAAAGTGCCCTCAGCTGGTCTGTCACGACCTTTTGGATGTCGTCCACAGTTCCAAAATGACTACCTTTGAGGTGGAATTTGAGTTTTGGGAAAAGAAAGAAGTCACATGGACTCAGATCAGGCGAGTATGGTGGCTGCGGAACCACTGAAGTACATTTTTGGCCAAACTTTTCTTCACGGAGATGGTAGTGTGACAGGGAGCTTGGGACCAGCTTGGTACAAATTTTCTGCACGCCCAGTTCGAAGGTCAAAATTTCGTGGACGGTTTGGCGATTCAAATTCAACACACTACTGATCATTCTGACTGTCAAACGTCGACCAGACCTCACGAGATCCCTCACTTTGGTCACATTTTCTTCCGTTTTTGACGTGCAAGGTCTTCGAGAGCGAGGTTCGTCTTCCATACTCTCACGGCCATCCAAAAATGCTTTATGCCACCTAAAAACCTGTGTCCTTGATAGAGCATGCTCTCCATAAGCCCTTTTAATTTTTCGCAAGTTTCTGTTGCGTTTTCATTAAGTTTGACACACAATTTTATTGCGCAGCTCTGTTCGAGATTTCGTTTCTCCATTTTGTAACTCGTCATTACTACACTTACACAACTCGTCATTACTACACTTACACAACTCGTCATTACTACACTTACACAACTCGTCATTACTACACTTACACAACTCGTCATTACTACACTTACACAACTCGCTGTCAAACCACATGTGTTAATGCTATCGAGTTGAAACTTGCACTTATCATCCAGTGAGAATGTATGTCTCGGTTTGGTGTCTGAGGTGTGGCTACAGCGTTGCCAGTTGTCGAGCCACACATTCAGTGTCATTACTTTCCTGACGCACCACCTATAAACGTAGCAGAGAAAAACGTTAATATGAACCTGAATTAAATAGATTCTGGGGACATGAACGGATTTTGTCCGGCGAATTGATGGGCTCTTAAGGGGCACGATAAAGGTACCCCCCCCCCCCCCCCCCACAAGCGCGAGGGGGGGGGGGGGGGGGGGGGCAAAAACAACTAATCTTTTTCTACCTGCACTTCGCG
>Ga0136643_10011069_pt1 | contig 13365 bp, 9 predicted proteins | sample TergutLab28metaG_FD_96883 | JGI IMG/M metagenome (GOLD analysis project Ga0136643, IMG submission 96883) | Labiotermes labralis P1 segment gut microbial communities from Petit-Saut dam, French Guiana - Lab288 P1 (version 3) (version 3) | ecosystem: Host-associated > Arthropoda: Insects >...
TTACTACTAGATTTAAGTCGGGAGGGCTACATGAGAAGCATGTAGTGGCAACTTGGAATCTTGGGAACCATCTCAGCATTTGCTTATAGACACAGGGAAACCAAGAAAAACCTGTGTCAAGATATTAATGTCCAAAACATGTTGAGCACATAAGAAGTGAAATAAAATAGCAAGTGACATCAAGTTGGTCCTTCATTCTTCAACTATCCCAAGATGCACGGTCCAATAAACATAAAAATACTGTAGTTCAACACTCCTGAAAGGAAGAGCACAAAATATAGCACCTTTTTTGGGTAGCCGTAACTTGCATACTGCCGCATGGTACATGTAGTTACATGCCAATGACAGGAGATTATCTTGTAGTTAGACTGCTTGTCATTTCTTCCAGTCATCATGTCTTATAACTTTTTGTGTGAATTTACACGTATTGCGTGTGTGATTCAACTATCATCTATAGAAGTTGTGGAGTTCTCTGCCACAAAAGACATTTCAACTGGGGACTTGCCTGAAAGATATCTGTGTTGTTGAACACTCCCAAACCACATACTAGATGGATTCAAATGTATGTAGTGGATGCATTAGCTTATCTCAGCACAAAATACGAGAGACTGGACTCATACCAAAGAACATCTTGTGTGGTTTGCTTTTGTGATGACTGATACTTTCAGGTTCATCAACAACAAATAAATAGGAGTTAAATATCTATGTATCAGTTTCTTAAATAGATGATACAGAATTTCAGCTAAGAGCTCAGATGTATGCTGTGCAACGGCTGTATGAAACTGAATTGGAGCTGCTCTCTTGATCCAGTTCCGCTTAAAGTCTGATCTCATTTTGTGCCAGTTTTCATAGCAGAATTTTCTAAACAGTATTGCATTAATATCCTGCCCATACAATTTTTTGTTTGTACTAGTTGCCTGTAACCATTTGTTCCATCACAAGTTGTGATATGAGAAAAGTAGTTGCATTGTCATACTGCTACAACATGGGTTGCTAAGGTTAGCGTTGGTGTTAGTCAGATTTGCCATCTGGTTTTTGTAGCAACACTGAACCTGTTCGAATGTTTGGCTTTTGCAGCAGTGTAGTTCTGGCATGTGGTAGCATGTCACCAGGTAACCAGCCTCTACGTTTTGATGTGATGTATTGCTGTCATATTCAAGAGTCAAAATGTTCAAAGAATCCATTCAGCTCTTGAAGGTGAGACTACTTTGTCTCAGTTAAAGGGAACCAATTACCCAGTGATGCTGGGTCACGTCCCCGAATAATGGAGACCAATCTGCATCTAATCCGTTGGCCAGTACTTAACTGACCTGTTGCTGTTACAGGAAGATGAACTTTACAGTTCCAACAAAGCTGCGCAAGTATGAATTAGGAACTGAGAACTCTTGAGGAAATAGTAGAACTTAAGAATTGCCAATAAAAATAGACATACATGAAAAATAAATGATTTGAAAGAAAAATGGAAATCCTTGGGAATGATGATTTAAAACACATTCAGCAATGAGGTACTTTAGCAGCAAATACATAAATTATGCAAATGTTATGCCTTTATCATTAGAATGTAGGACAAAAAATATAAAACATTCATGTATAATTCCTATAATAAAACCAACTAGATGCACTAATTTGTTTTATTATAAGAATTTATCACGATGCATGGTCACCTGAACGTCAAAATCCAAGTATAAATTTCACTAAATTGTGTGACTTTTAGCAGTACCTGTAAGTAAGTGAAATGATAGTTTTTTTCTTCTCACCCATAATTGTGTGGGAGAGCATGGACTGAATTCAATTGCTTGGGATTGTGGTAGAACCAGGTGTTCAGGCTCCACCACTATCCCAAGCACCCCTATGTTATTTACATGAAACCTTGGCAGCATGGTCTTGTGTAGACACCAGTGGCAAGGACATGTAGTTCTGCCTCCTTACTTCCACACAGAAGGCAGAGAAAGGCTGTTTTTCTTGGAAGTTGTATAACATGGGAATCACATGAAGGTTAGGTGTGGTGACACTCTTTCATGTTCACACATTACAAAAGTAATGTGTTGTGTGAGCAATGAGCTTGAGAATTTTGTACTGGAATTTTTATGTTCTGAATTTTTAAGACACAGTGTGTTGTTAACACAAGGTAAGAGGATGCTACTTATAGTGCAAATGTGTGAAATTATATATGAGGAAATGAAGTTGCCAACAAGTTCGCAAGGGACGGTTCTGTTCAGAAATTTGTCGGACCTGAGCTGTCCATGGGGGTCTCTATGCAGAACATAAAAAAGAAGATAAAACACTGCGTGAATAACCAGCATTTGGCAATGTGGCGTGGTCCTGGTAGTACTTAGAGACAGACTCAAAAACTGATTTCAGCCACTAGTCCGACTACAAAGACCACATTATTGTCCTTTAACAGGACACAATCCAGGATTGTTACTGGCCTTCTTACTGGTCATAATTCCCTGAGAAGACGTCTTTTATTTAGTGTAGTTGACAACCCCATATGCAGGAGGTGTGGTAGAGAAGAAGAAACCTCATTCCACATTTGTGTGTGAAGCATTGGCTTCACTCAGACATGCATATCTGGGCTTCTTCAGCTTGGACCCAGAGGATGTTAAGAGTCTAAATATGTGGGTCATCTGGAACTCTTAGTAAAAAAAAAACAGGGCTCCTTTAGCCTAGTATCAGATTATGTGGCACATAGGGCCTGTTTTAAGGCCTAGGTGCATCAGGACCCAATTACCAAGAAATTTCTAATCTACTCAGAGATTGCTGCTGAACATTCTTTGTAATCTGTACTTTATCATTTGTGCTTCTTTATGTATGTGTACTCTGCTTCTTTAATTTCCATTTTGTATTGCAGTTTCTGTTTGATGTGTGTATTGTGAAGAAATATCACTATCAGAAATTAAGTTCCATATTTAGGTAATTATAGTTTTATAGTCTACATTTCATTAGTTTAATGTGAAAGATGGGTATAATGGAGGCACCATCTAGGACTTACAACATTGTTAGTAGTTTTTAGTATGTTTGTGGATGCATGCAGGTGTATGATTTTCTTTGTGATATCACTTTAGTAGAAGTTTTAAATTCATCGTACATGGTCCTGACCATAAACTATTTAATTATACCGATAATGTCTATACCCAGTAAGTATTTCAGATCTCATTTCCTCAGTTTGAGAGGGAAAATATGAAATAAAATGTATACAATTGGTGGAAAAACATGTGATATTAAATAGTGAGTCTGTAAAAAAAAACATACAGCACTCCCTGTAATTAGTTTTTACAAATTGATATTTCCATCCACACTTCAGCTGGTCTTAATATTTTCTGGTACAGGTTTTGAGGCAGTTACAATGATGAGAATTTGTAATGTGGTGTGTTGTCTAGGTTACAACACTTCATACTCTGGCAAATGGTATGAATGTTTTTGGGAAGCAATCTGGGTCTATCTTCACAGGGCATCTTCCGATAACAGTCTCATGACCTGGAAGACTCCAGTTTTGAAGTGTATGATTTTGAAGCATGTTTGCAAAATTGTGAATAGCAACTATTAGCTTTGTCGTGCCTGTCCGTCCGTTCGCATGGAACAACTTGGCTCCCACTGGATGGAATTTAATGATATTTGATTGAGAATTTTTCCAAAATCTGTTGAGAAGATTCCAGTTTGATTGACATCTATAAAGAATAATGGTTGTTTTACATGATAAAATTGTGTATATTTATGATAACATCTCACTGAATTATTTTTAGAATGAAATATGTTTTAGACAAAGTCAAAGCACATATTTTATGTTCAGTGACATTTTTCCGAACTTCGTGCCTTTTATGAAGTAATGTGGAAAAATATGGGGGAGCCAGAGAGGCTGCAGAGTGAATAATGAGCATGCACATTGTGTGCTGAATAACTATGGCTTCAGACACACACTGAGAATATGTAACATTCATTGCTTTTCCACGGCTACAATGGTGACGTGAACTCGCCTCATTGTTAGTTTATACGTACACAGTCAATCTTTGCGTTTGTGATTGGTTGGGGCAGGGAGATGGGCTACCTAATAGTAGGAGGCTGCGTTACCGATGTCAAGCTACATAGTCCTAGGAGATGTCACCAGGTTGCATGCTTTACCAACGGTCCATGAGCCATGTCGGCTACAGTCACTCAAGTCAGTTTCTGCAGATGGCGATGTAGTCGATATCCGTCGCCTCGGAGAGGCGTATCCGTGTCAATACCATTGACCTGCACATGTGCGGTTAATTATTAGAGACGTGCGGCTAGCCGCAAAGTGTTGGTGGTGTGTTGGAGTGGTTATGTAAGGATGAATTAATCGGTCGCAGTTGCGGGACTGGGTCGTGGTTTGTAGCGTACGTATATGTCTGTATGGTTCGCGATCAGTGGCTGTACAAACGAAGTTAAAGTACGTGTAAATGTAACAGAAAACCACATACTAGCTTCTAGTAGGCCAAATATATCGGTTGGTCGTAGGAAAGTTAGAGTAATTTATCCGTGCTCGACACACGTATTTTTGATCACAAAATGTTTATGTACTGTGTTGAATTGTGAACCTTTCCAAAGATATAATTGATAACATGGTTGCTGAAAATTTTGTATTACGATCGTAGTGTAATGACCAGCAAACGAGGGTGATATACTACTGTGCAAGATACGTCTCGAGGCTGAAAACCGAAATCCTTGCAGGTATGTCGGCAGGATAATTGATTTCTCATGGAATGGTTAGATACGTATGGCCCAGGACAGGGACGAGTGGAAGGTGTATGTGAACACGTTAATGCACCATCGGGTTCCATAAAATGCTGAGAATTTTTTCGCTAGATGAAGAACTATGGGTTTCTCAAGGACTCTGCTCTATGTAGTCGGAAAAGCATGGAAATGAGAGAGTTCTTTCATCTGACTTTTGTCTTGAAATATGATTTGCCTGAGGTGGGATAGTGCTGTCGGTATCTTTACTAGGCTACGAAGTGGACGATGAGGGATTCGAATTACCACATGAGATTTATCTCTTCTCCCAGACGTCCAGAGCGGTTCTGGGACCTGCTAAGCCTAGTATACAGTGGGTACTGGGGTTCTTGTCCTTAGGTAAAGCGGCCGGGCCGTGAAGTTGACCACTGACCTGCATGTAGAGCTAAGTTTAAAGAGTGGACATAAGCCCCTACTCCTATAAGCTTTCATGACTTGGACAGGAACAACTGTACCATTTTTAATATGACGCGCCAGAAAAATATGTAAAGTAAGAATTTTATTCACCACTTAAGGAAACAAAATTTGTGTAAGAACATAATATACCAGAAATTGCTTTGTGTCTGATTTAAAAGTGATCCCTTACAAATATATGTTGTGGTGGGGTAGATTGATGTTAGTTTTTATATGAACTTGGAATGATACCCCCACTTTTATATCTGTTAATTATTTCAGACATACATGCAGTGCACACTAAGGTACTTTTTTCTCTTTGTCATAAAGAATTTGTTTGTGATGTTAAAATTGTCTCTGTATGTGCAACATAGGCATATGTGGACTATATAGTTGCACTCATTCTTAACCGTGATACTAAATGAGGTTGAGTGATCAATGGCACACTTCTCCCCCTTACCCTCAAGGAAATAACCCTAATGCCCATTGGATAGGAGGTTGCGTGGGTCCCGGAGCTGGTCTGTATGCTTTGGAGAATGAGATAAATCTGTTGCTCTTGCTGCGAATGATCAGTTTCGCAGACATTCATCCCATAGCTCAGTCACTGTATAAGTACAGTATTATAAAAAACAAATAACCATACTGCCGTATTACAAGCAGTGGACTTTGCCTTAAAACAAACTGGCATTTGATAAACAGATGTGTTTTATACTACACAAACAGATAGAATAACATCAGTATACAGGGTTTGTCACCCATAGTCACTGTTGCATGTAATATACGTCAGAGTTAATGATACTATTCCTCTCATTTTGGGAATTAATTGTCAGAATATGAAGAATGGTAAACAGATCATTGTTAAAGATGAAAAGTGAATGCTTCCCCTGTTCTATATTAGTTCCACAGTGTTCACCACTGTATATAAAAACACAACTATGAGAGAAATTTTAGGTCTGTATTGTCTATAATGCATAAGGCTGACAACTTTACCACCATCCTGTGCCGTTGTCATGAAATCTGGGAACCTTAACTTCCTGGAACTCTCTGGGCCTGTCCAGGCCTGTAATGGGAATGCTTTGTGTCTATAACTGCAATTGCTGTAGCTAGCGTTATGTAGGTTCATAAAAGTAAGAACTATCTGCGTGTGCCAAAGTGTCTGGTAAATAATGTGAACCTATCTAGTCTTTGTTAGTTATCCTTAAGATAGCTCTGTAATTGTTATTGATAGTAACTTTTTCAAGTAGATTGAAGTCAGCTGTAACACAACAGAATAAAGGAGAAAAGACTTGTATATCAAAATATTTAGCTATCAGAGTCTGTTTGCAAAAGTAATTAACCATTGGGATCCTTTTCTTCTCGTTTGGTGCAGTCCACTGTGGACCTTGGAACCATTAAAGTTACGCATGAACATTTGTATGGAGATGGACCCACAAGTTCTGTGTAAAATGTTGTTTAGAAGTAAACAATTTAAAGGCTGTGAATTGTTTTGTTGATCTTTGACTTTATATCCAGAATATTAAATGAAACGAAACCTGTGCATTGGTAATGTGCTCTTCCGAAGAGGAAAATAAGTAATATTGATACTAACTAATAGTAGTAAGACATCCTGAAGGAAAGTAGTAGTAGTAGTAGTAAATGAACATTAGTTTCCATTCATGAAAGCTGTTTTTATAACATTTCTTATACAAGATCTTTGGGGCTGTAAAGGTTTTCTACTAAAGACAGGTTTTTGTTCTCTCCAGTTTCTGTTCATCACAGGCTTCACTCTACATGATATGCTGCTTCTGTTTGTGATGCACTTATGCACTTTGTGATTTAAATCTATCTCATCACCGCTGTGAGAATGGCAAATATTGGTGTGTAAGCCACAGTCTTTTTCCTTGTGGTTCCCACTGCGACATGTCTTTAGTGAATTTTCCTGTAGCCATTCACTGCCATCTGAGTACTCCATTTGTAGATTTCCTGTGTGTTGAGGTAATGTCTGTTATTTCCTACAGTGTTTTATGTCTCACTCTTTTATAATGTGTTACCTGAAGACAGCTCAATAATCAAATCTGGCTGTTTGTAATGAGAAATATGACCAACAAGTGCATATACATATTTGTAAATTTATTGTATTATAAACAGAAGTAAATGAGAATAAAAGTAAGTATGTGGTCATGTCTCGAGATCAGAATGCAGGACAAGAATAGAATGGAAGAATAGAATGATATATGGGTTCAAGCCCTTTTCGGGCCCAATGCACCTAGGCCCTAAAACAGGCCCTTTGTGTTCCACATTCTATACTAGGTTAAAGGAACCCCGTTGTGTTACCGAAATGCCAGAAGGCCCCCACACCTAGTTTCTTAATATCGTCCATGCAGGACAAAGTCACAGTATGAAAACTGATAATAGTTCCTTTGAAAGGGTGGAAGAGTTAAGATATTTGGGAACAGCTTTAACAAATCAAAATTCTATTCAGGAAGAGATTAAGAACTTATTGAAGTCAGGGAATGCTTGTTGTCATTCGGTGTAGAATCTTTTTGTATTCCAGTTAGCTATCCAAAATTTTAAGGATTAACATATACAGAACTATAATTTTGCCATTTGTTTTATATGGGCGTGAAACTTGGTCACTGACATTGAGGGAGGAATGTAGGCTGAGGGTGTTTGAGAATAGGGTGCTGAGGTGAATATGTGGACCTAAGTGGGACGAGGCGACAGGGGTTTGGAGAAAACTACATAATGAGGAGCGTAATGATCTGTACTGCTCAACAAATATTGCTTGAGTGATAAAATCAAGAAGAATGAGAGGGGGGGGGGCATGTGGCAGGTATGGGTGAGGGGAGAGGCATGTACAGGGTTTTGACGGGGAAACCGGAGGGAAAGAGACCACTGGGGAGACCCAGGCGTAGATGGAAAAATAATATTAAGATGGATCTTCAGGAAGTAGGATGTGAGGGTATGGACTAGATCGAGCTGGCTCAGGATAGGGACAGGTGGCGAGCACTTGTGAATGCGGTAATAAACCTTCAGGTTCTGTAAAACATGGGGAATTTCGTGACTATCTGAGAACCGGTTAGATTCTCAAGAAGGACTGCTCCATGGAGTAAGTAAGTAAGTACATAAGTAGGTATAAACAGCGTAGCCTCCCGCATGTTTCAGCCACCTGTTGTGGCCATCTTCAGGGAGGTTTTATTTGAAGGATGTATTACGTGGAACATCAGAATTATTTAATTTACAAATATAAAAGTGTTAAGTTTTAAATCTGTATTTAAAATCTATCTTAAAACATAAAATGTAGTAGGCTACACTGTTTATAATACAATACATTCACGTATCTGTATATGCACTTATCGGTTGTATTTCTAATAATGAATCATCAGTGCATGTTCTTGAATCATTTAAAACTAGTACAACTCCATGCTTTACCTCTGTATAAAAGAATCCTTTTAGCTACACTATGAAATACACTTTTCTTCCTTTTGTAGGGTATATATATATATATATATATTTTTTTTTTCTTAGTTTTCCATGTAACGGTTCTGTTGATTTTTTCTGTAGAGATCTTTTTTAAATGTGCCTGTTGTGGTCCAACTATAGGTATCTTAATATTTAAAGGAGTATTGTGTTGTAATGAACCATCCTCTGTCTAAATGCCAACATCTTGCTGTGCACGTAGGCTCTCCATAATATGGTTCCTTAAGACCACATTTTCTTCATACCTCCATTAGTTCCATTATCATATGTCTCAAATCCAGGGCTTAATTTCTCAGCTTCAAGGGCTGTTCTATTGTAGAAATAGGCATGAATTAACATACTCTGTTTGTTGACTTTGAATTATCATAATTTATGCTGTTAATGTTTATCTGATCAACAACTGAGCTTTTGTGTGGTTATAATTTGCAACATCGTATTAAGTCATTTTTGTCTCTACTCATGTATGTTTTGGCTTGCCATACTATTTTGTGTAAATAATGACATGCCTGACCTGTTTTGAGGTCGGTGAAGGTTATATGGATATGTTCAGTTTAACATTTGTTATGTTTGTTTTGCTTATAATTCATTGACGTAATCCTTCCGTCTGCTCTATGGCCCTGGGGTTGACTCATCCTCTAACAGAAATGAGTAAAGGTGACCGGTGCGTAGGGCTGACAACCTTACCACCTTCATGTACTGATTGTCTTGAAATATGGGAGCCTCAGCCTCCTGGAACCCTCAGGGCCTGTCCAGGCGTGTAATGGGATTGTTCCACCTTTTTATTTGTTTTGCGTCATGCTAATGTACTATTCCTTTTGCATCACATATCCTAATACACATATACGAAGAGTAAACATTGTGAAACATTGTGTGGCAAGAACATAAGATGATCATTGATTTGCCCAACATTTATTTGAAAGGTGCTTTTTCAGATGTTGGCTGATACACCATGGACATGCTGATGTCACACGGTAGAGTTCGTAAGTGCTGCGTAAGAAGATGTTTCCCCTCTCCTCTCCTCTAAATAAATATTTGCTATCTCCATTATCACATCTTATTTTCACAAGGATTTCTTTCTGTGCTGCCTTTGTCTCATTCTTGGTCTACCATGTGGTTATATTCAGAGACATCTGTCTGTCAAAATTACTGTTTTTTCCCAGCACATTGTGATATGATTTAACCACTTAACTTTCGTAGTAGAATACACCAAATTAGTTTTTAGATTGTTCATTCTCTGCTATTATGCTGTATTGCTTTGGTTTAGTTCTCTAATGTTGCTCCATTCAGATCAAAACATGTAGGGATTTTCAGTATGATACTGTTTTAAGAACATCTAAGGAAGAAGTCTGTGTATTTTGTTGGGCTAGAGACATAAATTCATTAGTTTTCAGTGTACTTTCTGCTGCTCCTTCTAACTTCATCCCCCTTAAATTTGAATATTTTGCCTTATATTTTGTTTCAGTGTGCTTGTATTTCATGTTGTCCCAAAGTAAAAACTGCAATATGCAACATGAAAGAATGTATAAAATTCTCTCTGTGTGCTAGAATTTGCAATAGAGATCCTTTTTGGAGATAAAAATGTCCTGTAAACCATATGTCAAATGCACACTATTATTGAGTTAAACACTAGTATATTGTAGCAGTGAATATTGAATCAATTCACATTTAAATTTTCGTATTGTGAACTTAAATATTTACAATAAAATAATGTTTTTGGAATGATCCTCCTTGTGGCTGAATGGTGTTGTCACGTTTGACTTGATTTAATGTTACAACTGACTGCGTTCCTTAGTATTTCTTATACCAGCAGCAGCTGCACTTGTGCCCTGTTTTACCAGTGGGTGCCTTTATATGACTGACCACCGTTGTTTACTTAGACTCTATTCACCCAGATGAATAAATGTACGAGGTCAAGTTGGATTATTGAGTTGGCTGTGGCAGTTTCCCACATCTTCATATCTTTTTTCCTCAATTTTTTTCTTTTACATACTCTTATCATTTGCCAGAATATGGACATACTCCATCATATATCCGTGTTTGTCCGCTTCCTGTAAGAAGCACATTCCTTAAATAACATAGTAAATTCTTCTATGTAAAATTCTTTTAAAGAGCAGCTGTTGATCACCCCTTGTTACAATGTCGTCCAAGTGAGCAGACCTGTCCTTAACAGGACACAATCCAGGGCTGTTACTGGCCTTTTCACTGGACAAAATACCATCAATGTCGTCCAAGTGAGCAGACCTGTCCTTAACAGGACACAATCCAGGGCTGTTACTGGCCTTTTCACTGGACAAAATACCATGTCATTTTTCTGCATCCTGTTAGCACTGCCAGAAGTACCATCGTATGTCAGTAATGTTGGTGTAAACTACATGTTTCATGATACTACTAATTAAGGTCACATGACCATGGTATAAGAGCTTGAGGAATGAGACCAGTTGACCATCCATGGTAATGTCTACATAACCAGTCCCATGGAGCCAGCATAAAATGTCCTGGAGCATTTTCATGCGAATACTGTATTGAATGTCTGTGCAGTGAAACGTGTTAACAGTTCAGGTAAATGCCTATAGAGAAGTGACAAGAACTGGAGACTGTTCAGGTTTCTTGGTAAGGTACAAGAACTGGTGGGATTCTGTATGTTTCTGGTCCACATGCTTACAGAAACTCAGTGCTAGTTGTGTCCTGGTCATATGAAATTATCGTCTGCTAAAATATGCCAGTTATGGAAATTGACAGTGCTTTTCCCTGGGAAGCTGCACACGTCTGTCACTAGTGAGAGTGGTGGAATCTGCAGAACACTGATGAAGCAGTTGTTGGTAGAAGACAAGTCAGTCAACTGTGTCATGCGATAGAAGTGGTTGGACCCATTGTATGTCGTGGATGTAGTTGTTGCTTGCATCACAGTCATTGTGCAGCATAGTGTGATAGGCCCTAAGATATTCTTCTGGTTTTTAAACTAGGATTCTCTCTCATGATTTCTGAGATATTTTTGTCAGTATCTGGCATGCATACTGTTCGTGGCAGACCAGTATCATCCACTGTTTGATGACAGTTTCTGTTTCACAAATTCAGTGATGAATATAAAGGAAAATTCTGCAACTGGCAGTCATTGACTAAGTTCACTACATCTCATGTCAACTGCCCCAGCTGCCGTGGAATTTCTCTGCCGTTCACCTTGCTAAGATGCATGCCCATTTACGTAGAACAGAATGTGTGTCTACACCTTCAGTAAGTATGTGCAGTACAGTCATCTCAGAATGTGGTGAGACACTTTTGAATCTGTCTTATGTATGGAAAACTGTGTAAATACTGGCATTTGGTACTCATTGGGGATAACATGAGCAAATGTGCACAGAATATCAGTAAACACAGCTTCGTAAAGAATACTGACTGAACGAATATTGGAACATAATGTGCTTTCGGACTTGTTACCATGTGTAACTGTACACAGAAACGTTTCCTGTCTGATTGTTCCACCTTTGTGAATCATTTCAACATCCTAACTCTTCCCTGTTATTTATGGCACATAACTTATAAATATGCTGTGTGTGTATGTATATATATATATATATGTGTGTGTGTGTGTATGTGTGTATATATATATATATATATATATATTAGTGTTTCTTAAAAGAGCAGGATAATGTGAAAATTTAAATATTGTAAAATGTAATGGTTTTGGTGGGGAAACCCGAAGGAAAGAGACCACTTGGGAGACCCAGGCATAGATGGGAGGATAATATTATGATAGTTCTTAAGGAAGTGGGATGTAGGGGTATGGACTGGATCAAGCTGGCTCAGGATAAGGACAGGTGGCAGGCACTTGTGACTGTGGTAATGAACCTTCAGGTTCCATAAAATTCGGGAAATTTCTTGACTAGCTGAAAACCTGTTAGCTTCTCAAGAAGGACTCTGCTGCGTGGAGTAAGTAAATAAGTAAAATGTAATGGTAAAATTGTCCCTATTCATGGCATGAAGGAATACAGGGGAGTGGAGTTATGGCTCCATGATTTCTTAATCTCAGCACCAGATGGAGGTGAGTGGTCTGCCTTGTCTGCTGCACTCCCCAGTTGCTTATTCTGTAAGGACCAAGCCACCGCTACCGATTGAATAAGAGGCTGCTAGGGCACCAGAGGCAGTGTGGACACTGACAAAACGAAAGAAATGCCTTTCCCTGCCGGGATTGAATACTTATTCCCCCAGTTGTCCAGTCAATGGCTTAATCATTACACTGACTACACCATTTCCTGACTCCATTTGAATGTGGTAATGTAATGATTAGTAAGAAGAAATCTATAAAAACTAAGTTGTAATTTGTTGTGAACCTCAGTTGTTTCTTAAGCTCTCACATGTTAAGCGCGTTCGCAAATATTGCAGAAAGCTACTATTAGCTTCATTCATGTTTCTCCATCCATCCTTCTGTCTGCATGCAACATCTCGGCTCCCGCTAGACGAATTTTCATGAAATTTGATATTTGGATAGTTTTTGAAATACTGTCGAGAAAATTCAAGTTTAATTAAAATTGAAGAATAATGGGTACTTGAAGACCAATATACATTTTTGTTTGTATTTTTTTGAGTTCTTCTTAGAATGAGATGTTTTAGACAAAAATTGTAGAGGAAATCAAAACACGCATTTTGTGTTCAACAATTTTTTTTTTTCGAAAATCGTGCCTTTCATGAGATAATGTGGAAATATGTTGTAGAATCAGGCAGTCCACAGGTGGCAATATGGCTCATGTGCATTGCGTGCTGGATAAA
>Ga0136643_10011073_pt1 | contig 13361 bp, 7 predicted proteins | sample TergutLab28metaG_FD_96883 | JGI IMG/M metagenome (GOLD analysis project Ga0136643, IMG submission 96883) | Labiotermes labralis P1 segment gut microbial communities from Petit-Saut dam, French Guiana - Lab288 P1 (version 3) (version 3) | ecosystem: Host-associated > Arthropoda: Insects >...
AGTTTCAAAGAAATTAACCGAAGATTTTGAGGTATTTTTGTTCGCATGTTAGGATACAAGAATAATCGTTACGTGTGCCACAATCTCTGAATTTTAAAAAAGGTTTATTTGGCCCACACAGTCCATTTGGTGTCTCGTGTGATGCTCACAATTTACATCGCTTTTGTCTCTATAGAGCGTTAACAGGCTTGTGTTGGTATGGTGGTGCGATATGTTTTCATTGAAGTAGAATATGTGAAAATAAATTCTGTTGTTCAAGGGGCGTTTAATTTTCAGCACAGGAAGAGCTTTTCTTACAGACAGCACATCCACAGCTACTATAAAATGAGTGCAGAAAACTATTCCAAATGGCGTATCAATTGAGCCGCTCGACTTCTCACTCGCTTCAGTGCATTGCCGATGTTAAGAGTATGTGGAAATGTCTTCTTGTTGTAGCACTTAGTTAAGAAAGTGAAATACTTTGAATTTACCGACGATGGAATTTTAAGAGAGGCTACACTGAACACAGGAAAGCCATTTCAAACACAGCGCATTGCAGGCGACATAACCTCTAAGAGAACTCATTTGTATGGAAATATTTTGAGTGTCAGAACGGAAAATGTGTATGAAAAACCGTAAACGGAGAGCAAGGTCTGGGGCCAACAACTGGAAACGCTTTCAGCCCTTTTATCTGCAGATGAAGGGCCTGTAGTTCTCATTCCTGTGAGTTCATCAAACTCACATTCGACGGTGTCAGTGGTGATAACAGTTCTGTCTTCTAATATAAGAATGTGAAGCTTTCCGGTAAAAATTCGTTAACACTCAGAGGGAAGAGTGAGCGTTGGGCTTCCTTCCACACTTTGACATTTGGTACAAATAGGACGGCTGGTTTGTCAGCTCTACGCGCCGGCCCCATTTTATCCCATAAGAAATCCCTTGGTACTTATTTCTGCTAGAGGCTGAGTGGATCACACTTTCATTGAATGCGGTCAGAAAAAATAGGTCACTTGAAAATTTCCACGCACCGTATTGTGAGTCAAACCCGGAACGTCCTGTCTAGTGGCGCAAAATTTCAACCAATTTCACCGCTCGGTTCTTCTAATATACCGTGTGAAAATACAGCTCTTACATACCCTACTGAAAACAGGCGAATATAAAATGGAGTTTTCCCGATATGTTGCCAGTACCCTATATGTGGTGGCCATGGCTATGTGCCAGTATTGCGATAGAATTTTTGAACACGTATAGAATATTCATTCCCAGCGTTTCCTTGTAATTACTTCAGTAAATTTACGCTCTTTAAGGATCAGATTCTGCTGTGATACTGACAAAGATAGCAAAATATCCCGGGAGAATAATGGCACACCTAGTTCTTTAGCCTATAATACCCTTAATTTTTTTAAAAATATTCCGAAATTATGGTGGAAAGTTTTCTGGAAATTCCTACCACCTGGTGCCCCCTACTTTATGCTGTTCATTCTTTAATACATAGGTCTTTGTCCCCCAAACTTCGTGAGTTAAATTAGACCTTGGTCGCTATGTCTCTAAAAGGCACGCACCAGCTGCAGCAAAAGGGCACATGAGGGCTGAATTCAATTTTACGGTCTTGTAGAATAACCCTTTATTATAGAGAAAGTGGTGGAAGAAGGAAATATTTTCAGAACACTCTCGCAGAATCGCTTCAACGCGGCATCTAACTTGCGAAATTTGATTTTTTAACATTACCATTTAAGATCTCAATGTATAGTTTCTGGCGTAATTTTCCGTGCAGTGTTGCGTTACTGAAATACTACAAGAACAACAATAAAATCAGAGTACCTCGATACCCCAAATTCGATTGCAGTAACATCTTTCTTTCCAATACATCCTACATTCTTTTTTATATCTCTATTTTCTTACACACACACACACACACACACACACACACACACACACACACATATATATATATATATATATATATATATATATATATATATATATAAACGCCCTGCAACAATAAGAAAAAAGTATGTCGAAATTGCTGTAGTCTTTTTTATGGAAACGTGTAGTCTTGCACGTGGACTTTCATCCCCCAGACGCCGGGACGTCATAAACTAGAAGATGAAAAGGTAAATTATCATAGGCATGAGAATCTAAAATTTTATATCTTACCGGATATAGAATTATTGTGTAATATTTGTGGTACACACTGCGCTAAAAAGATTACGGTCTTAGGAAGTATAATACCGTGTATTTTGGCCGATATGTAAATAACACAGACGATCCTGCTGCATCTTATACACTCGAGATGGAGAAGCAGGTTATTCCCAAACGGCAATATCAATCTAACAGAATGCAGGATGACACATTTTATAAATTCATAATGTCTCCCTAACACTTTCCGTTAACTATGAAATATTCGTCACCGTAATAAAGGTTATTTTACCTGCTTGACCGAAACGCCGGCCCGATGCGTTGAGTCGTAAGCCGCGTCCCGGCAAGAATAACATTCGGTGACAGAAACAATACAAAACATCGCAGTCATAATAACCTGCAAAACGTGTAATAAAAACTCACTCCTGCCACAACGAGCGATGAAATGTTTTCCCAGCTAAACGAACGCACCCAGAATGCCTGCGAAACACGTAGTTGTCAAATCTCTGGAAATTTTACCCGGAAAATGTCTTCCAGCACAGCTGAAACCAACTGTAGGAGGTACGAGGCTTCCGCCATGAATCATAGCGTTTGTCTACATCTAGTACACATTTCTGAGTTGACCAGAATAGTTCTCCGCGAGTCTTGTACAATACTGAAATACTGAACAGCGTTTGAGTTCGGTGAAACGCCACTTCAAATATAAGTTTCATTGAAAACGTCGCACACGCTTTCGGTGCCAATTTTCAGGAGAACAAGTCCCATGTTAAATAAAGTGACTTGTGGTTTTTATTTGTGGGGAAGTGTAACAGAGGAAACGCGTAAAACAAATTCCCACGCTCTGGAGGAATGAAGAAACAGCATAGACCGCGAGATTTCGACAATTGCCAGGGAAGAACTACTGAGAGTTACCAACAACGTATTTCGCAGGCATGCTAAGTCCATTCGGGCAGGAGAGCAAAAATTTCCACATCTGCTGTAGCACTGGTGAGTTTTTATTAGACTCTCTGAAGGCTATCTTTACTGAGATCGTTTGTCTATCTCACTTCATCGACTGTTAAACTGCTAGAGACTCCGCTTACGACGGAACTCTGGCGGAGCTTCAGGCCGGCTCTTATCGGTCAAGCAGGAAATGTTTTGTTTTGCATTATTGTCGGCGTTATGAGACTCACTGAAGCAAGCCAAGAAGTTGAATAACCGCATGCGTCATTTCATTTCAAAGAGGAATCTAATACCATCGTAAGAACTGTACGTATTTGAAGACAATTTTAGTAATTTATTCAGAATTTATCTAACTATGTCGTTAATATCTCCAGTTTTATAGAGAGTTGAATGAGGGGGTGATTAATGAATAAATGATAGCAAGGGTTGTATAAACGAGTGGTTATGACATACTATGAGGCACTTTCTTGTCTATAACAACTTTTAACCTCTCTGTAATATGTATAGGAGCAAGCAACATTTTCGATGTTCCTGACACACAGAACTAACGTAGCCGAAACTAAACTCAAAGCGATATGTTCAAATCAACTACTCTGACAACACAAACACTGTCAAAGGAGGATGAATTGAGAACAATTGGACTGTAGAATAATGTTCAGCAAACTCTATGCGTTTTCACGTAGCGTACTAATTAGTTAACTGATTGTATGCTTTACGTTGTTCTTCCTGCATTATTTGAGGTCATTAATCAAAGGTTTTAATTGTGATTCGAACTATCGATAAACAAGTCAGAATGTCAATTCTGTGAGTTCTTAAAGTAGTACTTTGCGCTTCGTATTAGGTGTACTGGGCATCCGATCTCTGTTCATCGTCCAGTATTTACATGGAAAACAAAGTTTCGGCAACTAATCTGTTTTCGGCCTCTAAGCGAAGGGTCAAAAGCCACCTTTTGAGTTTGTCTCCAAAGAAAAAGATATTGTTAATCATATGGCAATATCTGTCACTATACTTACCACTAAATATGCACCAAGGTTCGTCAGTCGGGAGATAACATAAAATAAGCAATAAAAACTGCAGGAACACAAGGATGCTGAAACATAAAATTAAGGCTAAAAATTAATGTTTTGATTGTACTGCTTCATGCCTAATGTACATCGGAGCGCGGGAGTATAGTGTCATGGAAACATTCACGCTGGACTGAGTTGCGTTCGAGGCTCGGTCCCCGGTAGCCTGAAGTTCCAGGAAACTACTAACGGTAACCTTTGGGCCCCAGAATTTTTCTTCATGCACTGGAGAGAGTAAAGTCTCTTAACCATGCCTGAAATCGAAATTTCGTCCATATGACAGTCATCAGATGGTCTAAGTTACCCTGCCTCGGTGCAAGGAGAAGGTGACAGCTGATTAGTTTTATTGAATTCTAAAGATCACAAAGGATGATGATGCTTAAGAAATTGACTAATCCGTTTCACATATAACGAAATCCTGGACAGAGAGCAGAAATTCGAGCATCTGTAACCTTATGTGCCTCGAAAACTATGATAAATTAATGGAGGGGGGGGGGAAAGGGAGGTCAATTTGGGAAAGAAAATTGGGAACTTATTTAAACTCGTTGCTCCGCGCATGGAATAACCACACACGTATTTATCATTTGGATGTTCGTCTGTTGTGTTCTGTGTTGTGTATGTAGCAGCCCCTGTGACGAGCTGATCGCTCGTTCAGAGGATTCTTACTGCGTTTGTGTCTAATTGTGTGTGATCTAGACAATAAAGCGGCCTAGATGAAACTTGGGCCGTTGATCCATAGCAGAAAGTAGGTGGATCATCCTCGACTGCAAAAGCAGATATTTGCTACAAATAAATGTTCTCGAAGGTTTTGCCAGCCCCGTGTGGCTACCGAAGTGTTGCCTCATGTAGTGCGGGAAGCAGCAGTAGCTACGCCACGCGCTGTCGGATTTATGTATGACGAAACTCCAGCTCGTTTTAACCGCGACGTAAAACGTTTTTCTTAATCCTACTACGCCGGTCTATGCAGAGGACGACAGATAACATGCTTGGGGTTATTTGAAGATCACAATGTGCTCCAAATTAGTCAAAATGCTGGAACGCCCTCTGTCGTCCGATTGAGCCAACAGTGCAAATTCAGTAGCCTGTATATTATGCCCAGAATTTTTTTAGCGTACCTAGAGTTCTTGGCACCAGCGAGGTCAGTTTGGTTATCATAGTAACAGAGGGTACTTTGAGCAACTTCAAACTTCAGACGTCCTATGGTGAAGCATTCAGTAACAAATAAAAACTCGGTGAAGTACAACATTACTTATTCACTTAATTTATTAATGTTTCCTTTTGTCGCTAACAAAGCGGTTGCAACAATTTACTACATTTAAAGGATTAGACCAGCACCCCTACACTTATTGTATATAACTAAAAATTACCCTACTTGTGACTATGGGTTCCTGGAACTATGATGGTGTCAGTGAACTCATTTTCGGGTGAAAAACAGAAAACTTTATAAGTCTCCGCACGAATTGAGACTAAAATCACCATCATAGGGGAAGGATGATGATAATGATGATAATAATAATAATAATAATAATATCTCTGTTTTCGTGCACTCAGCGGCTCAGCGTATACACACCGTGTGAATCTGCTACGGCCTTGGGTTCTTATCGGCCGTAACTCATGACACGGGCAGATTCATCTTGATGTCCATGTTACATTTGCAGCACATGGCTAATATTTTGTACTTTTTTTCCCAGTATTATTTAAAACAATAGAAAATTACAAAGTTCCCTTCCATTATGAAAGACGTTTAAGGGCACACACACACACACACAGGTATACACATATGTATGTACGTATATACTCGTATATATTATTAATTTAGCTTATACTTCTGTCTTCCGTGGAGAAGGGTGGAAGGTGAAGCCTGCACTGTGTAAATGTGATGACTTACTTATTCACTTCTACTTAGTGCTGAATTCAATAATGTGTGGGTGTTTACCTCCACTCCATATTGGTATTTATGGTGTGTTGGTGCTTGAAGAGACGATAGCTAGGATAGACCAGTTAGTAGAGTATCTACGCTGTGAACTGCATGACAGAGGTACTAATCTCGATTCCCAGGAGAGGCTACTTAATACCTCTTTACTGGTGTACCAAAATCATTCCTGCGAACTGCCCTGCCTTTTGTCTAGTATCGAGGTCCCTTTCCTCGAGTTAAAGTGGCCGTAGCGTGAATATGATCACTCTATTATATTTAATGTCAGGGTTAAGAATACATGGGTTTGTACCTACACTTCTCCATATGTGTTCATTTCACGATACGTAATTAAGCACGTGGACAACTAAGTCTTTACACACTATAGTTTATTTTACATTACAGACAAAAACAAATTTTCATTTAAAATATATATCCATACAAACAAAATGATAACAAAAAGTCAAATGTAATAAATCTCCAAAGTGTTGTGAAGATGTGTTCTTTACTCGCCATGTCCAAATATATTTCTTTACAAATGTTTTAGTGTCTAAAATACAATAATGTTATTAATTTCATCTAGTTATGACGTCCTTTAATCTGGTTGGTTGTTATCAACGTTTCTCAATAATATGCTCCCTCTGCTTTCTGCTTTGAATATGTAGGAATTATACACTTACGAAATTTTGGAAATCACTTACCAGAGTACATGAACTCAAAACTTTGGTAAACACTTCTCAGAATACATGACGTAATAACTTCGGTAACCACAAGGCTACAAGACACCATATCTTTGGTAACCACATATCAAAATACACGACGTCATAATTTTGATAGCCAAAAGTTTGGTAAACACGCATGTTTATTTTGCTACGTGGCCACGTAGCAAAATACATGACGTCATTCTTTGGTAACCACCTCTCATATTACATGACGTCATAACGTTGGTAACCACCTATCAGAGTACACAAAACCATAAATTTGGTTACCGCCTATCAGAATACTTGACACAACTCATAACAAAAATTACGAATCCCAGCCGCCTTGGGGAATTAATGTATTATTTGTTTTTGATTATTTTGTCAGATTCTGACATCATATTCAAACTTAACGTAATAATAACCTGTATGTCTCCTTCGCACTATGAACAGACCAAGCTGAAACATAACAATACAACCAAAACATATCCTAATCCGTTTACACACCAACAATACATTTATATGGAAAATACACTTCATATTTCAGCGGCTGAACTCATAAGATAAGCTGGATGTGTGAAACACGCCGAGCTAATCAGTACTGATCCCACATTGCCGGATTTACATTTCTACAGGCATAAAGTTCTTCGCGTTTACTGACGACACAGACTGGGTTTTAGCCAGCCAGCAATTTAGTGCGGGGAAAAGGGACACGCAAGTTGAAGTGGCGGCAAATGTTTCTAGCTTGCCTCTCATTTACAGACGGACGGACGGGCCATAAGCGGTGCTCATATACAAGTCAGAGGTTTTCAGATTAAGGACTTGAAGCCACAAGATGTTTGTTCATGACACCTTACTCAATTTACATACCATTTATATTGAATTTTTTTCTCTTTAACAAAATAAATACGTTGAGCTCATATGGCTCTTCATTTTTGAAGTACACATGGTAGTAGAAATTAGTATTTCAGATTTATAGGCTGTGCTGCCGTGTCATTTGTTGGATGGTTACCAATATTTAGGAGGAGAAACAAAGAGATTGGCAGAAACATGTTCCTCCAAAACGCTGAAGCCATCTTCCGAGCTACACGAAAGAGCAGACAAGAGAGCAATAATGAAACAAAGCAGCCGGTTTGTTTAATTCACATCAGCCCACATAAAGGGCATACTGCTGCCGTCTTAGGAACGGCTTCTCTTCCTTCAAGTATGCTAGCAAAATGCTGTTTTGTGTAGACTGTTTATGCGCTTGGAGGCCGGAGCAGGTCTATCATGGCCTAACTCGTGACTGATTATGATGATGATGATGATTGTACTTGTTCAGTCCTCCTAACAACGAATTTTTTTTTTTTTTTTAGGTTTTCAACTTAGGCCTGCCACTATTCACGTGTTGAGTCGCCGGGCTTTAGTTGCGGAAGGCCTTTTTCAATCCGAAGTCAGTAAGAGTGGGATTTGTGGAGGATAAAATTGACACTGTGACGGTTTTTTTCCAAGAATATTGGATTCCTCCTGGTAGCAATATTCCATTAATATTACACATTCATTATTTTATTCATGAATCGCCGATGCTATGTAATCGTTAAACAACAAACATCAGGTTTGAAGCTTGTCATTTTCCATCGTCTACAATGGTAATGAAAATGACATATCGATTTGTATCTACATGACGTCACACGATATGCGACAGCTCTCTTTTCCAATTTTTTCCGTACATATGTATTACTTTAATAGTAAAATTTGACATCACAAAACAATGCAGTGTGATGCAGTATCATGGACACAGAGGTCCTTGTATCGTGTCCCTGAGCTTTGCGGTTGTGACAGAACTTTGTCGCATAAGTTTTCCTCGTACATTTCAGCTGATCTTATTCCACAGGCTACTCTCGAAATGTTGGCTTGCAGTTTCTAAGGACAGGGCAGTGGGAATATCTCGACATAAAACGGAGTCTTGTCTTAAAATGTTAGAAATTTTTCTTTCAATTTTCCTTTTCTTTCAAAGAATGTTGATTGTTCACATAACTCAATCTTTCAGTGCCCTGACAGAGATTAATTTCAGGGATACAGAACTGAACATTTGTCATGCCACAGTTCGCGAGTTATTTATCGTTTCCAATACAACCACAGGTCCTCTGTGTTGTGCTCACTCAGCACTAACCGTATTCTGACTTTGATGCCACGAACTGAAAGACTATTTGCGGAATATCAACATTTGTTTCAATGGCTGTTTGCATTCACATATAGAGCAAACCAAGCCTCACCCTAAAAAGCAAGAGTTCCGGAACAAGAAATCTACCCATTCATGTAGTCACCTGAAATATCGACTTCTTCTTAACTCTCAGTCCAGACAGAAGATGCAACAAATTGTTTCGATATCATCGATAAAATTATTAATTAGAATATTTTTATTTTCAGCTCCTAATTCTAACGCTTATTGAGACATCGTTGGGTTCAAATGAACGTTCAAAACCAATTATCAATAGACGTTACGTGTTACCGCCCTGGAGAAACGACAAGTTTTGGAGGTCTATTTAATGAGGGAGTAGTTTTAAAAATGTTGTTTACGTGAGGGCTGAGGTTTGCGATAACACAATGGAAGAGCTAGCCAACGAAAATTGTTTAGGAAATATTTCATTTCGTTAGCCAACACCTTACAATTTCTCTCTAGTTAAAGTTTCCAGGTCATCTTTTTGCCCAACACTGAAACTGAAATTCGAAAATTTTCCAGTTTATTCTACTCATTATTCCCTTGCACGATACCTTCGTCGAGGGATATTTCCTGCAGACTTTTCTTTGACGATTTTCCAAGCAGCATACTTCAAAAATTATTGCAATTAAACTCTATTTGTTCACCTGAATACACTTCTCACATGCACAGACCATCTGCAAACAAAAAACCTTACTGGGCCTCAGTTTTTTTAACCGCGTTGAAATGACAAGGACATTTCAGGCTAACGCGCTTTGACTAACGAAAGGTGTTGTTTTCCTAATCTGTAAGACGACATTGAAAGGCCTCTACAAAGAAACCACGAAACAGAAAATTGTCCAATGCAAGGTCAGCGTTGAAGATGAAGGATGCACTTACCTCAGAAATTCTGTAACCTGTCTGTTCTGCTACGCGGCATCATATTCCAACAGAACTTAATTTCTTTACTCACTCTCGTCAGAACCTTACACCTAAGCACCAATCTACCAAACTACACTGCGGTAACGTATAGCACTATATTACAGTATTAACAGAGAATGCCGTGAGAATTTAAACACAAGAAAGCCTAGATATCTATCAAACTGCATTATGTCAATCCAAAAATAACCCATCTTAATAAGCACGTCCGTGAGGCGCTTAAATCTACCTACCAAACTGCCATCCATCACAACCGAAGAACAACATTTTAACGCTAAATACCATGAGAAACTTAGCGTACATCCCACACGTGGCCCCAGTAGCTAATTCATGAAAGTTAGAATTCGTCCGTTGGAGAGTTTCAGAGAACGTAGGAATTAAGACTCTTTAGTGGTTTGTTCCACGCTATACTCTAAATTGTAGGTCGTTTTATTCCAAGTTGCGAGCTAAGCTGAAACACTGAAAGAACACTTATGGCTCTGCACTAATATGCAACTCGTGCTGTAGTATGCAAATGCATGTGATCCTGTTGTTCACACTCTCCCACTAAGCAGGGCATAAAACGGTTACAGATTACAAAGGACACTGAGGTATCTTTGCAGGGTGGAATAAAACAACAGCATGAAATCACAGACGTGCACAATAACTAGAAGTCGTCTAATGTTTTATGTTTTGTTGGCCGTACATCTCGATATATCTGTGTAATGAAAACCAACTTGATGCACTCTTTAACCTCAGTTTATTTCTTCCGTTAACCTCTAAATGTTTCGGGCATATATGTAGCCCATCATCAGGAGGTGTACTGTATATATACAGTATACTTCCTGATGACGGGCTACAAATATACCCGAAACATGTAGAGGTTGATTGAAGAAATAAACTGAGGATAAATTATGCATCAAGTTGGTTTTTATTACACAAATCATCTAATATATTTGCACATAACAAGGAGTTCCGAGCAAATTTACAATGATAATTATCTTACACCATAAAATTTTGACCATGCTTCTCTATTAGTCTATTATTATACTCCATTTGCTACTTTATTTGAATTTTGCTAATAATTCGGTACATGTTTCAATAAGATTTGCCAAATATGCCCTCAAAGTACACAACAGTCTCTATGTTTCTTCTCATTCACTTGAAAATCATACAACATATATGAAGTGTAAACTATAGTTTTTATTATTTACTCCTATCAAATTTCACTTTCGTAGGTCTAGTGGATCAAAAGAATTCGCCGCAAAGAAGTAGGTAAGAAAAATATTTCCATGGCCGCCATCTTTCTACTTTAGACGATGCAACAATATTGCCGTAAGAAGTTTCATATTTTCTCCAAGTTTATTAATTTACGACCTTTCAGATCCTAAAAGTAACTGTCGCTAATGACACTTCTGAATCACGAGAATGTGCGTCGGCCATGTTGTTTTTTCGGAGTACAGCAAATCAAAAGTAAGGCAATATGGAGTGCGCCAATACCAAAATTTAAAAAAAATCGAAAAATATCTGCGGGTTTAAAAGCTAAAATGATAACATATACCTATAAATAGAATGGAAACAATTTCGAGAATAAGCTCTCCCCCTCACAAGATTAATCAAATTTTTATAGGACATGTAGAAATCCCAAGACTTTTACTTTTCGAAATACACGTAAACGTCAAATGGGATATAATCGAATGGTCATGGAATACACACAAAACGATTACGGCAACATGACACTCATCGTCGGTTCCAGTAACAGTAGTCCTACTGTTGGCATGAGAATTCGCAATACATTACCCTACTCAACGTCATCCACTCCAAAATGTGTTTCGTCGACTGCAGCAGCGTGTCCGTGACACCCGAGATGTAACGCCTTCAGACAGTTGTGAATGTGGGTCGCCCATGTACACTAACCAACAGGGGAAAGTCGCCTATTATGGGGAGGTTTCCCAATATGGGGAAGTGCATTATTTCTTACCACGAGGTTCTGCTCTCTGAACTTAGGAATGTAAACCATTAAGCAGATTAGGTTATTAATCACATTATAAATCGTCAGTTGCTCAAGACTTCAGTACTGACTGGGTGTTTTGGTTTGGGTGCGCTGTGAAATTTTTGCTTATCTCTAAACTGTGACTCATTAGACATTGAAGGTAAGCTATTCTTCTTAATCAGTTTAGTGCTCAGTTCTCTGTTAAGTGTAATCTTAAACCCTTGCTGTGTTTCATAGATACAGTTTTAGATCCTTCTGTTTTACTCACCCATTTTCTCGAGCACCTGTTTTCGCCTATTATGAGGAGGTCTGAAGCGCCTAATATGGGGCTCCCTATATTAGGAAGTCAGTAACGTGTGAATTATTCCTTCTGGGTTAAATAATATTACAGATATGGCTCCAAAAAAAGGGGGGGGCCCCGAAAGGATGAAGAAAGTTATTGAGGCTATGAGGAACAAAGAAATGGGCAGCTACAAAGATTCCAGAGTTTTCTACTGGCCACACATAACACTACAGCGTCATGTTAAAGCCGGCAGAAAAGCTCAAGTGAAGCAATAAAACAAAACTGTGTAGGAAGCAAGTTCTTCCTTGTGAAGTAGACAATGATCTGGCTGAACAGTCTTTCGATACAAAGAAAGTTTTGGGGCTTGACAATGGCAGACGTCCTGCACATCGCTTTTCAACTTCATATAAGAACCGGAATTAAAACCCGATTTTGCAAGAGAACTGAAAAGATTATTCTTTGTGATTTCTGTGTAAATTATTTATCTCCCCAAATTAGAAACACGTTGTGCCTAATTAGGGAATGTGAAGCGTTTAAGGAAACAAATTTTACACGCGTTTTTTTTTTCCTAATTTACGATGTTTATGTAACAACTGTCTCTTCATTAAACAAATAAAGTTATGTTTGTGTTTTGAAAATTTTACGACTTTTTCCTAAGCTTAACAGCAGTTTCTAAAAACCCTCCCCATAAAGTAGGCGACTTTCCCCTATATATGTCATAATTGTAGCTGTGGCACGATAGATCCAGAGAAGTTCACGCGATACCGCAAGATAATTGGTGCCATCTCAACCAAGAGTATTCGAATTAACGACCAGCTAGATCTATACCGGCACTCGCGAAACACACATCTGTTCCCCGAAAGCTGTCCTCTACACCTGTTCCGCGTTTAGCTACAAGACGCCCATGATTTTATCATTTGATAGCTTGCATCATTTCACAGTGACTTGTCTGTCGAAAACTAAATCTTTCAGAGAATACGTTCCACAATGTTTCAACTTATTCTTTAACAAGGCATCACGTTATTGACAACCTGTCAGCGAATTAATTGTCACCCTCTCTCTCTATATATATATATATATATATATATATATACAGGGTGTTTCACGACTTTAGGGCATAACTGCAGGAGGTGGTTTCCTAGGTCTTTGTGATCAAAAAAGTTCATACAAACATGTGTCCGATTTTGGACGGTTACGGAGTTATGACCGTTTTTTAATTCCCGTACACGTCCTCTTGTGAACCGCTATTTTTAGCCA